>VYKU01000065.1_pt1 | contig 46377 bp, 38 predicted proteins | sample 5114491 | NCBI WGS metagenome assembly VYKU01 (sample SAMN12291796, study PRJNA351875) | freshwater metagenome | isolation source: freshwater lake | place: USA: Michigan, Gull Lake | collected 2011-07-05 | reverse complement strand
TGCGTCGTATTCCGGGCCAGTCCGTTAATCTGGCCCACCTCATCTGGCGCACACCACGCGCCCCGGCCCCTCTACAAGGTGCACCCCCGGTGGTTTTCCGCGCGGGGCTATGGGTGTTGGGGGAGAAAGCCCCTCTCCTTTTGGGGTCGACCTATAGGTCGACGGGTTGGGGTGAGGGCTTACGCTCACCCAATTTGATTGCTGGTCGCAGAACTTTTCATCTTGTGTGAGCCACAACGACTCTGCGCAAAGACCCCCTCACCCCCGCCCCCTCTCCCCCTTAGGGGCGAGGGGAGAGCGCATTATCAATCGAGGTCCCCGCTCTGCGCTTTCCGGCGGCGGGGATGACAGGGTTGATTGGAAGAGGCGTTTTATCTTGAACGCCCGTGCCGTAGGCTATGCCACCGCAAAAGCTAGCGTTATCATCTATGGCAGCAAATCTCAGAATCGACCTAAGAAAGTCTGCTTATAGATTCAATTTGAGGTGAGACATGATGGAGTTAGCTGAACCCGTTTGGGCATTTGCCAAGCATTTGGCGACAGGGCTTGGTTTCCTGACGATTTTTGTCTTTATCTACATAAGGGTTACACCCCATAAGGAAGTGGCATTGATCCGCGCGGGCAATGGTGCTGCGGCATTGGGTTTATTGGGCGCTGTGGTCGGCTTTTCCATCGCTTTGTCGCGTGCGATCGAAGTCTCGACGGTGCTATATGAAGCGGCGACTTGGGCTGCGATCGCTCTGGTCGCACAAATTGGAGCTCAATTTATCGCCCAGCTGATGTTTCCAAAACTCTACACCGCCATTGAAGAAAATAATTGGGCGGCGGCCATTGTAAAGGCCGGAACGGCCATTGCCATTGGCATGGTCAATGCCGCTTGTATGACACCGTAGAGGGCCTGACATGGAAAAGCAGTCGCCTCCTGATTGGTCGTCTACCCTCGTGGTCCTCACCCTGCTTTCGCTCGGGGCAGTCGGAACTGTCGCTAGTTGCCAACCCAACAACCGCGGATCGGGCTCTTCTGAAACGGCGCTGAAGCGCAACCTCTATCAGAGCAAAGAAGCCTGCGTTGCTGATTATTCCGACGAAGCGTGCGAATCCTATAACTCGGGTTCTAGCTCGAGCTCTGGGTCTGGCGGCGTTTTCTTGTATCGCGGACCCTATTATTCCGACACATGGCGCAGCGCTGGGCAGGCCTTTGACCCGGCGCGAGGCGGGCCTGGCCGCTCGGCCTTGGCCTCGCCGAACGGTGTCGTGGCACATCCGACGCAGACCACGCGCGGTGGCTTTGGGTCAACTGGTCGAAGCTATTCCAGCAGGGGTGGCTGATGCGGCGGGAAACCACCGCGCCAAGGCCCGATATCAAGGCCCGCATGCAGGGCATCTCGATGTGGCCCGCCGATGACGATCCTTATTATGATGAGAGCGTCGCATATGTGTTTAGCGAAAGCCAGATTGAGACCCTTTATGAGGCAAGTCTTTCTTTAGAGCGCATGGTTGGCGAGGCGGTTGATCACGTCATCGACAAGAAGCGCTTTCAGGAATTGGGTATTCCAGAAAACCTCGCCATTTATGCGTCTGAGTGCCGCAGCAACGGCCATCCCAGTGTCTATGGCAGGATGGATCTGGTGTTTGACGGTGTCCAACCGCCAAAACTTTTGGAATACAATGCCGATACGCCGACGGCCCTATTTGAAGCGGCTGTTTTGCAATGGGAGTGGGTAAGGGCGCAGTTTCCCGCCTGTGACCAGTTCAATTCCATTCATGAGGCGTTGATCGCGGCTTGGAAGAAGCTGAAGTCCCAATCTGGGCTCAATCGGCTGACCCTGACGGGCATGTTGGACGAAGATGATGACTGCATGACTATTGCTTATATGGAAGATGTCGCCCATCAAGCCGGCTGGCGAACGCTGACCATGCAGATTGAAGACCTAGGTTTTGATGGCCGCGGTTTTGTCGATTCAGAAGGCATTTATGTCCAAGCCTTGTTTAAGCTTTATCCTTGGGATTGGCTGGCGCAGGAAAAATTCTTCGATCATTTGGTTGAGCTTGATCCTGCAGTGATGGAAAGCGCTTGGCGTGTCCTTGCTTCCAGTAAGGGCCTATTGCCGATTTTGTGGGAGTTGTTTCCAGACCATCCCAACCTTCTGCCCGCCAGTTTCAAGAACGATGCGATGCTAGGCCCCCGTGTGTCAAAACCTGTTTTAGGGCGCGAAGGTTCTGACATTCATTTTTTCGATGTGGCGGATGAGCCATTGGCGCCATCTGGCCCCTATGCGACCCAGAAGCGCATCTATCAGACCTATCACCCTCTGCCCTTTTTTGATGGCTGGTATCCGGTGATTGGTGCTTGGATCATTGATGGTGAGCCTTGCGGGATTGGCGTGCGGGAAGACAGAAGCCGGGTAACTGGCCTTGGCGCAAAATTTCGGCCACATCGGATGGAAAACGAGTAAGAACTTTGTTTGGGGTCAAGGATTTGATCCCCTGAAGCGAGCGTTGTTTAACCAAATATTCACGACAAAAAGACTTAGCTATTTGTGAAATTGGCATTGGTAGAGATTTCGATTTCTACCATTGTTGTGTGTAACGCCTTTTTGCAAAGACGCCCCGTTTGTCCGACGCGTTTCGCTATCCCTTAAGACAAGCGGCTGAACCTGCAGCTTTGCTTATCCCGCAGCCAGTTGGCCGTCTCATACGGGACGCTTGCGTGATCTTGTTTTTCCTGATCCATTTGCAAGTGTTCGTGAGTGTGCCGATTAAGTTGAATGGTGGGCCCGTGGCTGGGCTTGGAATTGTCTGGGCTATAGGGTCTATCCTTGGCTTGGGCTTGGCACTCGCTAAACCTTTGCGAACGGCGGGGATTGGCTTGGCGGTCTTCCCCTTTGTCTGCCTTTGCTTGTGGGCCTATCTGTCCTCAACTTGGACTTCTAACCCTGTCGATACGCTGCGGGCATCCACCTTCATGACCTGTAGTTTGATGGGCTGTTGCGCAATTGCTGCGCTTTTGAGTTGGGAGGAGATTTTAGCACGTCTGACGCTGTCACTTGGGAGCATGATGATTGTGTCTGTCTTGCTCGCTATCGCTGTCCCCTCCATTGGTCAAATGACGGACATTTTGCAAGGCGCGTGGTCGGGCGTCTGGGGTGAGAAGCAAGCCATGGGCATGTATGCCGCCCTGCTCATCCTGGCGTCGCTCGCCCTTGCCCTTTTCAATAGAAAATACTGGCCTTGCCTGCTGCTGGTGCCGCTCTCTTTGATTGCGATTATCGGAACAACGGGCAAGACAGCCATCCTGATGAGCTTCATGGGAATAGCCGTATTTTCTGTCGGCTGGCTTGTTCAGAGGGATTTGAGGGTTGCGATCGCGACTTTGTGGACAGCAATGGTGGTTGGCAGTGCAATCACTTACGGCCTAACCCAAGGCAAAGACGCGATCTTTCGTTTTCTGGGCCGAACGCCAGATTTCACCGGACGGACAGAGGTTTGGCGGGAAGTGGAATATGTCGCCAATAAAAGACCCATGACGGGCTATGGCTATCATGCCGTGTGGGAAGATCAAACGTCTGTTGCTGGGCCTTATCAGTGGATTGCAGATGGCACGGGCTTCTTCCCGCAAAATGCCCATTCATCTTGGTTGGATATCAGTTTGCAACTTGGGTTGCCGGGGCTGGTTCTTTTGGCGGCTTGCATGGTAACCGCTTGGCTGGCGACCTCAATCCGACTGCGTCGGGGTGGCCCTGGCTCTTTATTTGGACTCAGCGCCTTGGCCACCCTCACGATGATTTCATTCACGGAGAGCATATTGGTGTCGAGCATGGATATGCCGTGGATGCTCGTGATGTTGATTACAGCAAAGACGATGCAAGAACTCGTCTTCCCCGCCCCGATCGTGGCCCCGAGGCCCTATCCAATTAGGGGCAACGTACACAGGCTTCATCGCCGATAACGACCAATTAGTGCGCAGCTTCTTCTTTGCGCGCCGTCAGATAATACATAACGGGCGTTGCAATCCGCGATAGGAAAGTTGAGCTGATGAGGCCACCAATGATGGCGATGGCCATGGGTGAATAGAGGCCAGATTGTTCTAACGCCAAAGGCAGAAGACCACCAATGGCGGTGACACTGGTCAAGAGGACGGGAAGGAAGCGCACCTCCCCTGCCCGCTCAATCGCCTCCATCAAGCCAACGCCGTCTCGGCGCAATTGTTCGGTGAAATCGACGAGGAGGATAGAATTCTTAATCTCAATCCCGATCAAGGCGATGATACCAATGGTGGCCGTAAAGCTGAGTGAGTTGCCCGTTATACCCAAAGCGGCCACGGCACCAAAAATACCCAAGGGGATAATGCCTGCGACCACGATGGCAGTTTTAAACTTGCCAAATTCCAGCACCAACACAGCAAGGATACCGAACAGGGCAATCATGAAGGCCGCGCCCAGCCCTGAAAAACTCTCTGATTGCGCAGCAGCTTGACCACCCAATTCAATTCGGAATCCTGGCGGCAGTTTAATCTCTTGATTGACCCGCGCCAAAAGGTCAGCCGTCACGCTGGCGGTTAAGAAGCCGTCTGCGGTCTGGCCGGTCAATGTCACCACACGTTCGCGGTCGACCCGGGTGATGGATGCCGGCGTGGCTACTAACTTCGGGCTCGCGAATGAGGCAAGCGGCGCAGAGCCCCCTGCACTGGTTGGGACGTAAATTCTGTCGAGGTCAGCTAAGACATTGCGTCCCGCTGTTGGCAGTCGCACCACGACGGGAAAGTCATCACCGCGATCGTCGCGGAAGGTGCCTGCCGTCTCGCCAGCTATCGCAAGCCTAGCGACCCGGCGCTCCAGCCCCGCTGGGATGCCCAACAGGGCTGCTTCTTGGCCATCAACGCCGAGGTCCACATCGAGGCGGTCAAGGCGCAGTGGGTTGACGACATCGCGGACACCCGGTGTCGATTCCATGAGGTTCATGACTTGGCGGGAGATCTTTTGAAGCTCGTTAATATCTTCGCCAAAGACCCGCACAGCAATCGGAGCTTCAACGGGTGGGCCATTGACGAAGACTTCGACCGTGAAGCGAGCGCCTGGATAGCCGGTCAAGTCCTTGCGCAGGGTCTCGACCCATTTCTCACTCTCCTTGCCCTTCCAATGCTCTTTCTGGACAAATATTTCGGCGTAATTGGTCGCGGTTTCACGCTGAAAAATATTGTAGAAGATTTGGGGGTTTCCTCGCCCAAGATTCGACATGTACCAATCTACTTCGCCGCTTTTCTTGCGAGCCGCTAAGCGCGATTCAACAAAGTTCATGGCTTTTTGCGTTGTGGCGAGTGATGTTCCCTCGGGTGTCTCAATCCGTACCAAGAATTGGGGAATGCCGGCGGGAGGAAACAAGCTCTGTCCGATGACGCCAATAATGGGCACAAAGGTAAAGCAAATCGCAAAGATAATCCCTAAAGCCGCCCATGGCTTGGCCAAAGCCTGATGCAGAATGGGCGTGTAGAATTCATGGATCCCGGTGTTGATGCGTTGCAACAAGGGGTTGCCCTCAGGATCCTCATGCTTGTTCAACATGCGACTGGCCAGAAATGGGATGACCGTCAAGGACACAAAGAGCGAGGCTGCAATCGTCAAGAGGACGGTGACAGGCAATGATTTGATAAACTGGCCTGACCCTTCAGGCAGGAAAAGCAAGGGTAGGAAGGCCAGCATCAAAGTTGCCGTACAGCCTAAAACTGCGACCGCAATTTGGCCGGTGCCATTAATCGCGGCGGACACACGGTCCTCCCCCTCGCGAATGCGTCGGGCGATATTCTCCGTGACCACGATGGAATCGTCCACCAAAAGCCCGAGCGACAACACAAAGCCTGCGATCGATAATTGGTTCAGTGTGAAGCCGGCATTCTGCAGCCAGAACACCCCAATCAACAGCGACATGGGGATGGACAGCATCACCACGAAGCCTGCCCGAATGCCAAGCGGCAGCAAAGTGATTAGAACAAGGCCCAAGGCAATGCCAAAATCACGATAGAGATTGCCCAAGCGATGGTTCACGTTCACCGACTGGTCGAAAGCGCGCTCAAGCCGTATTCCGGCCGGCAAGCGCTTCTCAAACGCATCCAACCGGCCTTCCAAGCCATCGCGTACGCGCTGTACATCAACCTTGTCGCGTTGCTTGACGGTGACAAACATAGCCCGCTTGCCATTGAGGAAAGTCAGATGGCTGGCTTCAGCCGTATCCCAACTGACGTCGGCTACATCGCGCACCCGCACCACCCGATTGGCGCTGGCAAAGACAGGGACGTCCTTAATCTGCTCGAGGCTCTTATAAGCGCCTTTGGTCTTAACGTTGAACCGCCGTTCGCCAGCATGGACCGCACCAATCGGTGTATCGATGCCGGCATTGCGCAGCGCATCGGCGACTTGGGTTGGTGACAGCTGCATGGTGGCGAGCCGCCCTGCGTCGATGGAGACGCGCGCTTCAGACCGTGGTGCGCCCCAATATTCAGCTTTGCGCACACCGGGTGAGCGATCAAGCTCTTCGCGCAAGTCATCGGCAACGCGCTCCATCGTCTTCCAAGGCACGAGATCAGAGACCAAGGCGACTTGAAGAATATTGGTTTCGGTTGTGCGCGCCCGACGTGTCTCCAAACGTACAATGCCGCTCGGGAGCGTATTGCGGATGGCATTTACTTCCCGGATCACTTCATCATATTTGCGCTCGGGATTGGTGCTCCACTCAAACTCGACAATGATGGTCGCGACGCCATCAGCAGCAACACTGCGCACTTCTTTGACGTCGTCCAAACCATCCACGACATCTTCTATGGGCTTCACCAGAAGCTCTTCGACATCCTTGGCATCAGCCCCCGGCAAGACCACATTGGTGATGACGATTGGGATTGGAAAGTGCGGGTCTTCCGAACGTGGAATCGACTGGAAGGCGTTCAGGCCCAGCAAGGCCAGAAGCGCAAAGGCTAAAAGCGTGAATTGCCAACGTTCGACGGTGAAGCTTGCCGGGTTATACTTTGAGCCAATCACGATTTTGCCTCAACGACCGACACCTGTGCCTTGTCACTTACGTAAGCGCCGCCCGAGGTCACAATGCCGACACCGGCTGAAATGCCGCGGACTAAGGCCTGATTGCCTTCTAGGCGCACGAAGTCGACGGATGCGAGTCGCACCGTTTTTTGATCACCATTGAGAACAAATAAAGTCGCTTTGCCGTTGGTGACGCCAATGAGCGATTCGGTGGGAACGAGGACTTCATTGCTTGCCGCCAGAGGTGCAGCACTCGTCTTGGCCTTAATGCGGGCTTCGGCAAAGAAGCCGGTCTTCACGTCGCCACCACCTTCAATCGCAATATCAACGTCGAAAGCACCCGTTCGGGGATCAGCACGTTCTGCCACACGCGTGACAACGCCCTTTAGATTCTTGCTGAGCGCCGAAACATACACATCGGCGGAATCGCCAACTTGGATCCGGGCAACATCTTTGTCAGACACAGGTGTCCGCAGGATCAGGGGCGAATCCTCATCTGCAACCGTCAAAATGGGTTGTCCAGGTGCTGTGATTTCGCCGGGCTCTGCAGCACGCGTCAGAACAATGCCGCGAACAGGCGCGACCAATCTGGCCCAGCGTCGGTCAAAGGCTGCTGCAGAAACAACCGCCTCTGCCGCACGCGCTCTACCAGAGGCAGCTTGCACGCCCGCTTGTGCTGCCCCTGCCCCTGCTTGGGCTTGGGTGATCCCTGCGTTGGCCGCCAGCGTTCCCTGACGGGCGGCAGCGAGGCCAGCTTCAGCGGACCGCGCCGTTGCTTCGGCGACATCGAGCCGCGTCTTGCGTGCATCTAGCCGTGCTTCAGAGACAAAGCCCTTCTGCACCAAGGTTGCGTCGCGGTCATAATCGCGTCGGGCATTGGCAAGATCGGCTTGTGCTTGCGCCAAAGCTGCAGCGGCCCGGCTGGTATTGGCTTCCGCCTGTGCCTGCCCTGCCCGAGCAGAGGCAATGGAGGAAGTTGCGGCACGGGCTTGTTCGACGGCTTGGCCAATTCCAGCGGTTGCCTGCATGGCTTGGGCTTGAGCTTGGATGATTTGTGCTTCGACTTGGGTCGGATCGATGCTGGCGACCACACTGCCCTTATCCACCAATTGTCCTTCGCGGAAATTGACTTCGCGCAGGACACCACTGATGCGGAAGGAAAGATCAATTTCTTTCTCTCGGCGGAAAGATCCCGTGGCCACAATCTCGGTCTGTGCATTCACGCTTTGCGCGCGTTTGATTTCAACGAGGACTGGGTCCGCTGCCTTGGACTTATCATCCCCATTGCCACAGGATGATAGGATCATGGCAACGCCTGCCATCAGAATAGGGCGTAGTTTAAAAGTTTGACCCCCCCGGTTGGGGAGGTCTTTTTTCTGTTGTTTTTGTTTGGTCATTTTTTGCCGTGCTGGGGAGGAGAATTTCAGACTGGACTGCTAACCTATCAGTGATAGGATGGAGCAAATTTCGAAGAGGTCAAGAGGAAAAGTGTCCGTTAGCGCAAAAGATTCTGCCAACACTGTTGAAGCATGCGAGGTTGACCGCGTGGTGGCGCATCGCGCGACGGGCGTTGTGCCTCGGCTGAAGAGTGCTGCTCGACGCAAGGAGATTCTCAACCATGCTTCGCGCCTCTTTCTTTCTTATGGGATTGCCGGCACTTCTACGCGCATGATCGCCAATGCTGTTGGCATCTCCCAGCCGAGCCTATACGCTCATTTCGCGACCAAGGAGGCATTGACCAATGCTTTGTCAGCGCGCGCGTTTGCTAGCTTGGAAGAATTGATCGCTAAAATTCGTTCCGCCGAGATTCCAGCGGCCACGCGGCTTGAGGCAATGATCCGGGGATACATCCGGTTTGCATTGGAACAGGGGGCTGCCTATCGGATTGCCTTTATGCTGGAAGGTCCTATGCATGAAGGCGAGGCGTTCAATCCAGATATTTTGCCGGGCATGCAGGCTTTTGCGGGTTTCCGGGACGGGTTGGCTTTACTCCAGCAAGAAGGCCAATTGCGGGAAGGCTCAACTGATCATCTGGCGCAAAGCCTTTGGGCGAGTATGCACGGCCTCTGTGCACTTTTGCTGGCGCGCCCACACTTTCCGTGGGGCGACATAGAGGCAATGATTGACTTCCATGTCGAAATCATTTTGGCAGCCTATCAGAACAGGGCCTAATATCCCCAATCAACACTTAGCGTTTGAGGCTGATCCATGACCTTAACCCCCCGAAGCGACCGCCGCACCTTTATGAGCCTTGCTTTTGCAGGCGCGCTTGCTTTGCCGGGCCTTGCTGCTTGTGCGGCACCACCCCCCACACAGGTGGCAGCCCGTAAAGCGCCATCTGAAGAGCTGTTGGCACTTGAGACAAAGTCCCAAGGTAGGCTCGGTGTCGGGATTCTCGACACCGCGACAGGGGAATTGGTCGGCCATCGGCAAAATGAGCGCTTTGCCATGTGCTCGACGTTTAAACTGGCTTTGGCCGCGGAAGTCTTGCGAGATGTAGATGCTGGCAAGCGGACGCTCGATCAATTTATCCCCTACACGCAAGCCGATATGGTCGCTCATGCACCGGTGACGGAAGCTAATCTACGCGCGGGTGGCATGACGATTGGTGCGCTGGCAAAGGCAACTCAACTCACCAGCGATAATCCGGCGGCTAATCTGATCATGCGCGAATTGGGTGGGCCTGAGGGTATGACCCAGCGCCTACGCGCCGCAGGTGATCCGGTTACGCGCCTAGACCGATACGAGCCGATGATGAACCAGGTGATCGGCGATGATGCGCGCGACACCACATCGCCTGCTGCCATGGCACGGCTGATCGCCCGTTACTTGACCACGGACTATCTGTCGCAAGCTTCAAAAGACTTGCTCATTGGTTGGATGATTGAGACCCAAACGGGCCTGAAGCGCATTCGGGCTGGCCTGCCGGTTGATTGGAAGGCAGGCGATAAAACCGGTACGGGCCTTAGTGAAGGCGTTGGCGACAAGTACAATGATATCGCACTTGCCTGGCCGCCCGGCCGCGCGCCTTTGATCATAACGGCTTATTTCAACACCAACATTGGCTATGGCGAAACCCGTGACGAGTTTCAGGCCGTGCTTGCCGAAGCCGGTCGGATCGCAGCGCGATGGGTAACTGCCTAAGGGCATGGAGCCAACCTTACCCATCCTCTACAGCTTTCGCCGGTGTCCTTATGCGATGCGCGCAAGAATGGCCTTGGCGGTATCAGGACTTCGTCATGAGATTCGCGAAGTTTCGTTAAAAGCCAAGCCGACTGAAATGCTAGCAGCCTCGCCCAAAGCCACCGTTCCGGTTTTGGTCTTGCCACAGGGTGAGGTCATTGAGGAGAGCCGCGACATCATGCTTTATGCCTTGAAGCAGCATGATCCAGAGGGCTGGCTGCACGGTTGGGGCCTTGATCTAGAGGCGGTGGTTGAACGCAACGATGGGCCGTTCAAAACCTATCTGGACCACTATAAATATCCCCAGCGCTTTGATGTGTCAGTTGAAACGGCCCGAGATCGGGGCTTAGAAATTCTAATCGACTTAGAGGGTCGCCTTGGCGCGTCGCTATTTTTAGCGCGACAATCGCCGACCTTAGTCGACATTTGCCTCTTTCCATTTGTTCGCCAGTTCGCAGCAGTGGACCCCGATTGGTTTCAGCAAGTGCCATTAGATCAGCTTCGTCGCTGGCTCGCATTCTTTGTTGAGGGGGAGTTATTCGCTCAGATCATGACCAAGCACTCGATTTGGAAATCCGGCCAGCCGGCGATCATTCTTGACGCTTCCGTCAACCATTCGCCTATGGATTGAGCAAAACTAAACAGCAATTGCGCAATCCAAATTCAATCTGATTCATAACTCACCTAAAATCACAAAATTTTGACCCCAGCGGCTTTTGTCCTCGCGGAGCCATGATAGCGCTATCTGGACGTTGAATTTCCGACAGGGCGTGGGGCAAGTCTTTTGATGAATATGGAGGAGCTGGCCGTTCAGATACCGCTGGTTTTGGCGCTGATGGCGGCCGGACTAACGGCAGGATTTGCTGCAGGTCTATTTGGCATCGGTGGTGGCTTTGTAGTCGTGCCGGCCTTGATCGCGGTCTATCATTATTTTGGCGTAGACCCGAGCGTGATCACCCATGTCGCGGTTGGCACAAGCCTCGCCACCATCATTGTCACCTCGCTGCGCTCCGTGCAGGCGCATGCGGCGCGCGGCGTCGTCGATTTTGAGATATTGAAATCCTGGGCACCGTGGATTGTACTCGGTGTCGCAGGCGGATTGGTTTTAGCCGGCTCGGTTAAAGGTCAAGTGTTGGTTCTGGTGTTTGCCACAGGTGTCTTCATTATGGGATTGCATTTTGTCTTCCCGATTTTGGAGCGCAAAAACCCAATCGCGCGTGAGATGCCGACAGGACCACTCAGAGCGGGGCTCGCGACTTTTTTGGGGGGCTTCTCAGCCCTGTTAGGGATTGGTGGCGGCACCATCGCGATCTTGGTGATGACCTCATATGGGCGCTCTATCCACCGCGCGGTTGCCACAGCGGCTGGCCTTGGTGCCATCATCGCTATCCCCGGTGCGATTGGCTTTGCTATAATTGGTTGGGGCCATGCTTCCCTGCCTATGGGGTCGATTGGCTACATCAATATTCTCGGTGCCGTATCGATTGCCGCCATGTCCTATTTCACTGCGCCGTTAGGGGTGCGCGCGGCTCATGCCCTTAATGCGGTGATGCTCAAGCGCGCCTTTGGGATTTACCTTCTCGTTACATCTGCCATGATGCTGCACGAAGGGCTTAGTTAGGCCTCAACAAACATACAGGGAAAAGGAGTAACGGCGATGGATCTTTCAAGACGTTTGCTAATGGGGGCCGCCGCGGGCGGCGCGGCTTTTAGTTTAGCCAAGGCTGCCGCGGCAGCTGAACCAACAGCCGCACCTCTATTGGGCCCAGCGCCTGGCTTTGCCCGTCTGGGGCTCAACGAGAACCCCTATGGTCCAGCTCCCAGCGCGATCAAGGCGATGACCGAAGCCTTGTCGACCGGGGCGTATTATCCAGGCGGTGGCATTCAGCGCCTAATGGAAATGATCGCTGAGCGCCATGGCGTGACGACCGATCATATCATCGTGTCATCGGGTTCAGGCGAATTGCTGAACGCCATCGGTTTAGCTTATGGGATGAAGGGCACCTTGATCAGCACCAATTTGTTTTGGGATGCGTATTTCAAGTTTGCTGAAGATAAGGGCGTTAAGACCGTTCGCGTGCCCTTAAAGCTAGATTACTCGCATGACTTTGTTGCCATGGAAGCAGCGATCACGCCGACGACGTCCTTGATCTCTGTGTGTAATCCAAACAATCCAACCGGCATTCTTGAGAAGGCGGCCGACATTCATGCCTTTGCCAAGTCAGCCTCGGCCAAGACAACGGTCCTGATCGATGAAGCCTATATTGAGCTTTCCGATCAGCCGGTTTCAAACTCGGTGGTTGATCTAATCCGTGCGGGCCATAACATTGCTATCACCCGCACTTTCTCAAAAATCTATGGCATGGCTGGCATTCGCGTCGGCTATGTGATTTCGACCCCTGCTAATATCGCGAAGATCCGTCCCTATGTCATGGGCGGCATGAACAGCGTTGGTTTGGCCGGTGCTGTTGCTTGCTACAATGACGAACCCTTCTTGGCCTATTCACGTGCCAAGATTGTTGAAGCCCGTGAGATGGTGATGGCGGCCGTGAAAAGTGCTGGTCTAACCGCCCTGCCCTCGTCCACCAACTTCGTCTGGGTCAATGTTGGCATGAATGCAAACATCGTGCGTGAGCGCATGGAAGCCAAAAAGATCCTCATCCGGGGCGTCTATGGCACCCATACTAATTGGAGCCGGGTCAGCATGGGTAAACTGCCCGATGTGGAGCGTTATTGTAAGGCTTTGCCTGAGGTCCTCCGCGCCTAAAAGTCGGGGTCCAAGCCCGTCAGACGCAGGTCTGCCTTTCTGTTCAGGTATGAATAATGGGTATGCGGATCGAGCCCGCATACCCAATTTCACGTTTAAAGGATTATCTCGATAAAGCCTTGATATACGGCATAAAAATTAGGCTATTTTGATCAAAAAGATGAATTTTTGACCGTTATACGACAATGACACACATATTCTTCGAGCCGACTGGACTTATGATTCGACCTGGCAAAGCATGAAGCTGGGGAAACAGCCATCGAGAAATTCAACGCAGTCCCATGGCAGGACTGATGAGGGGATGAACGATGCTGAAATTTAAGAATGGGGCCAGTGGCCTTGCTATGGCGGTCAGCCTTTTGGCTGTCGGGGTAACGCTTCCAGCGGTCGCTCAGGCACAAGAAGCAACCAGCGCAGATACAACAAAAGTGGGTGAAGTGGTTGTTGTGACTGGAACCAGAACGCGCGGGCGGACGGTTGCGGATTCAGCCGTGCCAGTCGATGTTTTGACCAGTGAGGCGATCACGGCCGTGGCCTTCACCGATACCCAAGATGTGCTTAAAACCCTGGTGCCGTCTTTCAACACCTTTCGACAACCGATCTCGGACGGGGCAACCTTCATTCGGCCTGCGACTTTGCGTGGTTTGACGTCGGATAAGACATTGGTCTTGGTCAATTCGAAACGTCGCCATCGGGCCGCTTTGGTGACCATTGGGGGCAGTGGCACACAAGGGCCAGACGTTGCCACCATTCCGGCGTCCGCTTTGAAGACCGTAGAAGTTCTCCGCGATGGTGCTGCGGCCCAATATGGCTCTGACGCGATTGCGGGGGTCTTGAACTTCATTCTGAAAGATAATGACGCTGGCGGAGAGCTCAGTGCCTCCTTGGGCCAATATACCGAAGGTGATGGCGATGACATCACGGTGTCAGGCAACTTAGGTTTGCCACTGGGCGAGTCTGGCTTTGTCAGCATCAGTGTCGAAGCCAATTCCGCCAAAGGCACCAATCGTGGCGATCAATGGTCACGCGCGCAAAGCCCGCAGTTTGATACCACAACTGGCGTCGGCACAGGCTTTGATGTTGCGCTTTACCGGACGACCTATCCACAATTTGCCGGCCTATTTGGCTCTGGCACGCGCAACAATACCAGCAACGTCCAGATTTGGGGTCAGCCAGAGAATGTCGCCTTCCGCTCGTTTGTGAACGCAGGCTACAAAATCTCCGACAAGATCGATCTATATGCCTTTGCCAACTATTCGAACTCAGAAGGCAGTGGCGATTTCAACTACCGCTTCCCTGACCCAGAATTTGGTCAAACACCAAATCCCAACGGCAGCCAAGGCACCTTGGGTCCGGCGATCCGCTTGCAGAATGGTACGACTTGGACAGGAACTTCAAAATACCCGGCGGGCTATACCCCACGCTTCTCAGGCAATGTTATCGACTATTCGGTGACCGCTGGCGTTCGTGGCGAACTAACGCCGCGCTTAACCTATGATGCGACGGTTCGCTATGGCTACAACAAAATCTCCTATGGCTTAGAGCAAACACAAAACCCATCCTACGGTCCCGCTTCGCCGACCTCCTTCAGTCCCGGCGATTTGGTTGCTGATGAAACGGCCTTCAACCTCGACTTCTCCTATGAGATGCCCGTGGCGATGTTCGCTTCGCCTTTGACCATCTCCTATGGCGCGGAGTATCGCTCTGAGGGCTATGAATTGGTCGAAGGTGACACGGCTTCTTGGGCGGCGGGCCCTTATGCTAAGCCAGACCCATGGGGCTTTTGCAATTTGGCCCAACCCATCGCAACCCGCACAGCTACGGCAGCCGGTCTTGCCGTGATTGCCGCTGGCTCAACGCTTAATTGCGCCAATGCCAGTGATCCGGTTTACCGCCTACTCGGCGTCGGCTCTGACGGTTTCCCCGGCAATAACCCAGACTATTCAGGTGCCATCGACCGAGCCAGCTATGCGGTTTATGTCGACCTCGAAGCCGATGTAACCGACAAGCTTTTTGTCGGTGTCGCTGGTCGCTTTGAAGATTATGAAGACTTTGGCTCCACAACAGATGGCAAGATTGCTGCCCGTTATGAGTTGACCGATGACATTAATCTCCGTGCTTCGATTGGCACGGGGTTCCGCGCGCCAACGCCTGGGCAATTGTCGACCGCTAACGTCTCCACGCGCTTCCCAGCCAGTGAGCCAGTTGCTTCTGGTCTATTCCCGGCAACCAATCCGGTATCGCTCTTCCTTGGCGCAAAGCCACTGGAGCCAGAACGGTCAAAGAACTATTCGGCAGGGGTCACAGCGGCCGTTGGCGACTTCAACTTCACCCTCGACTTCTATCAAATCGATATTGAGGGCCAATTCTATGCCACGCGGTCGATCACGGTGACCCCGACCATTCAAGCCGCTTTGATTGCGGCCAATGTACCAGGTGCTAGCACGATTGGGGCCGTACAATTCTTCCAGAACGCGTTTGACTCTTTGACCAAGGGTGTCGACTTTGTCGGCACATACCGAGCTGACTTTGGCGATTATGGCAAAACCAATTTCACCCTCAGCGCCAATTACAACACGTTCAAGGTTGGCGACATTCTCATTGGCTCGCCCTCGGCACTCTTGTTCTTGGAAGAGGATGTCTACGACTTTGAAAATGGCGTACCAGAGTTCAAGTCGAACTTCACGATCAACCATTCGGTTGGTAAGTTCTCCGGCTTGGTGCGCGCTAATTACTGGGGCTCATACACCGCGTCGAACTGTTTGACGTCGCAGCCGATCAGCGTTTTCAAATGCCCAACGAGTACGGTCTATCCAGAAGGCTTGATCAAGCAAAAGCTGGGCAGCGAAGTCTTGATCGATATGGAAGTGTCCTATGACTTCCCCAAAGATGTGATTGTCACTTTAGGTGCCCGCAACATAACGAACGAATATCCAGACGAAGGCTCTGCACGTTTGGGTGAGACGGGTAATGGCCGGGTCTATCGTTCTGACTCGCTAGTCGATTGGCAGGGCACCTATTATTATCTGAAGATCAAAAAGACGTTCTAAGCTGGTTCTAACAGTCTGAAGTCTGAATGGGCGGGTCCTTGATCCGCCCATTTGCATGATTAGGGGTCACTTGAATTCGCTTCGTTGCCAAGCTCGCAAGCAAGTCTGCGTCGCTTTGGCTCTGCGATCTTAAGCCACCCCACGGATCATGCCGGCTGCTGCTGTCTGATCGGTATCAGGATCAATCAGGATGAAGGCACCCGTTTTTGGATTGTCTTGAAAATGGTCTGCCAGAATCGGCGTCTGCGTTTGAAGGTGAACCAAAGCAATATCATTGAGTTTCAAGGTTTGGCCGCCACGAACTTCGGATAGATCGCGCATATCGCGGATGTGGAGCACATTTTCTATTCGACTTGTAATGGTCGAAGTGCCCTGTTGGAGGAGGTATCGGCGACGGGGATCCCAAGCCTGATCGTCCAACCAGCACAGGTCCGCGGTTAGGCGGTTGGAATAGTTAGAATCTGCTCCAGTTAGAATGTCGCCCCGGGCGGCATCGACCTCATCTTCGGTGTAGAGCGTGACAGACTGGCCTGCTTCTGCGTGGGTCAAGCTTTGGTCAAAGGTCTCAATCCGCGAGACTTTGGTAGTGCGGCGATGGGGACCAACAAAAACGGCGTCACCTACAGCCACTTGCCCAGAGGCAATCCGCCCAGCATAGCCGCGCTGCGCTTCGAGCGTATGACCATCGACCCGCACGACGCGCTGGATTGGAAAGCGGAACGGCAGGTCGCTCAAATCCGTCCCCTCGTCTTGACTTTGCAGCACGTCTAAAAGTGAGGCACCCTGATACCATGGTGCTGCGGGACTGATCGTCACCACATTATCGCCCGAGCGCGCATTGATGGGTATAATGGCGGGATTGGTGATCCCGAGGCTGCGGCTCAGCCGCTTTAGGCTTTCTTCCACCTCTCCAAAAACCTTTTGTGACCAATTGACGAGGTCCATTTTATTGACGGCAAACACGACTTTGAGACCCAGCAAATGAGCGATGGTCGCATGGCGGCGGGTTTGCACCTTGAGTGTGCCTTGATTGAGACGCGACGCATCCACCAGCACAATGGCAACATCGGCATTGCTCGCGCCCGTCACCATATTGCGGGTATACTGCTCATGCCCTGGCGCATCGATGACAATGAAGGATGTCTCAGGCGTTGCAAAATAGCGGTAGGCTACATCGATTGTGATGCCCTGCTCGCGCTCACTCTCCAAGCCATCGGTGACAAAGGACAAATCAAGGTCGCCATCCTCGGCCCGGCTAAATCGCGCGTTGAACAACGCTTCGACTTGGTCGCTCATCAGGGCTTGTGAATCGTGGAGGATGCGGCCAATCAAGGTCGACTTGCCATCATCCACGCTGCCAGCCGTCACAATGCGTACAAGCTTGGTTTGGGTTTGGGTCATTAGAAATAGCCCTCCCGCTTGCGCCGTTCCATAGCAGCTTCATTAACCTTGTCATCCATGCGGGTGGCACCGCGCTCAGACAAGGTGCTCTGGCGGGTTTCAGCAATGATGGCGGCAATGTCTGCTGCATCACTTTCAATCGGGCAGGTGCAGGTCATATCGCCAACGGTGCGGAAGCGCACGAGGCGATTTTCAATGATTTGCCCCTCTGTCGCAGGCGTCACAGCGGTAACAGGCCGCCAGAAATCACCATCGCGAACGACAGGTCGAACATGGGCGAAATAGAGGCTCGGCAGGGCAATCTTCTCGCGCTCAATATAGGTCCAAATGTCCAGCTCGGTCCAATTTGACAGCGGGAATACGCGGAAGTTCTCCCCCGCTTGCAGGCGACCATTATAAAGGTCCCAGAGTTCGGGCCGCTGAGACTTGGGGTTCCAAGCACCAAAGGCATCACGGTGACTGAACACACGTTCCTTTGCCCGCGCTTTATCTTCATCGCGTCGGGCCCCACCGAGTAAGAGGTCAAAGTGATGGGTTTCAATGGCTTCGAGCAACGTGACAGCTTGCGCCGCGTTTCGGCTCGCCAAGGGCGAAGCCAAGCGGACACTACCGCGCGCAATGGAATCTTCCACCTGGGCTACGACCAAACGCTCACCCAAACGCTCTGCGGTTTCATCGCGGAACTCGGTGACGCCCTCAAAATTGTGACCCGTATCGATGTGCAAGAGCGGAAACGGCAGCTTTTCGGGCCGGAAGGCCTTCAGCGCCAGATGCAACAAGACCGCGCTATCTTTGCCGCCAGAGAACAAGAGCGCCGGGCTGCGGCTTTGGGCGGCAGCTTCACGCAGGATAAAAATCGCCTCAGATTCGAGGCGGTCGAGGTGGAGGAGACGGCTAAAGAAGGTCATGCGATAGTTTCCTTGTTATGATTATTCTGATGCAGGCCGCATTCTTTGGTGTCGGCATTCTCCCACCACCAGCGCCCGTCGCGGGCATGCTCTCCAGGTCGAATGGCGCGCGTACAGGGGTCGCAGCCAATGGAAACGTAACCTCGGGCATGAAGGGGGTTGAGCGGGACTTCGAACTGTTCGGCATAGGCCAAAACATCCGCCCATCGCCAGGAGGCCAAAGGATTATGTTTGATCAGATCATGGGCCGCATCGAGTTCCCGCTCTTCCAGTTGATCGCGCGTCAGGGCCTGCTCGCGTCTTTGTCCAGTGATCCAAGCCTCATAACCACTCAGCGCCCGGCCCAAGGGCTCAAGCTTGCGGACCCCACAGCAGGCTTTTCGCGCTTCCAAGCTCTCATAAAAGCCATTGAGGCCAAAGGCGGCGACAAAATCGACCAAAGCGCTCGCTTCTGGTTCAAACTGATGGATTGTGAGGCCATAGCGCACGTGCGTCCGCTCAATCATGGCGAGTGTTTCGGAATGAAGCCTGCCCGTCTGCAAGGTGAATATGTCGATCGGCAGGCTCAAGCGAGCAATTACATCGGTCAACACCATATCTTCGGCCGAAAGCGAGCTGGCCAACGCGACACGGCCCTGCCCGCTGATGGCGCGCAGACTTGCCTCGAGCCGCGCCGTAAACGTCGCGAGCCGCTCTGGATTGTAGGCTTGGATTATTGGTTTCTGTGCGTGATCGAGGAGGATCATGGTCGTCATCTTTCTTGAAACTTCGGCAGGAAACCGACGCTTTGAGAGCCGACATAGGCAGGGCACGCGCGTTAAACGACCGATGAGAGCTGTAAGCTGCCATTAGCAAACCTATCAGAACCCCGCGAAACCCCCGATTTCAGGTGATCTATCAGCTCTTCTAATAGACACCTTAAGCGGATCGGCATTGTTCGCGCGCGAGGGAGCCCAGATATAGCCCTCTGATAAAGGGCCCTGAATGTATATTTATAATGCCATCGACCAAAGCATCGTAGATGCGCGGGTTAAGCAGTTCGCCGACCAGACGGAGCGTTATTTGAGCGGCCGGATCTCGGAGGACGAGTTTAAGCCACTGCGCTTGCAGAATGGCGTCTATGTTGAGCGTCACTCGCCCTTGCTGCGAGTGGCTATTCCTTATGGCCTATTATCCTCGCGCCAACTGCGCATGCTGGCTCACATTGGGCGCACGTATGATCGCAGCTTTGGCCACTTCACGACCCGTCAGAACATTCAGTTTAACTGGGTGAAGCTTGAGCAAGTGCATGAGATTCTGGCCGATCTGGCCAGCGTACAAATGCACGCGATCCAAACCAGTGGCAGCTGTATCCGCAATGTCACGACCGACCATTTAGCCGGTGTCGCCCATGATGAACGCGTGGACCCCCGTCCTTTAGCGGAGCTGATGCGTCAGTGGTCGACCCTGAATCCTGAGTTTGCCTTCCTGCCGCGGAAATTCAAAGTCGCCTATAATGGCGCGGCTGAAGACCGGGCGGCGAGTGAAGTTCACGACCTTGCCTTTGATGTCTACCGCGATGAGGCCGGTGAGGTTCGCTTAACCGTGAAGGTCGGTGGCGGCCAAGGTCGTACGCCGCGAGTAGCTCCCGTGATCAAGACTGGCCTGCATTGGCGCGATATGCTGTCTTATACTGAGGCCGTCCTGCGCACCTACAATCGTTGGGGTCGACGCGACAATATTTATAAGGCTCGCATCAAAATCCTCGTTGATGCTTTAGGGCCAGAACGGTTTGGCGAAGAAGTCGAGCAAGAGTTTGCCCATGTCCAAGGCGGGCCAGCGACTTTGGCGGCCTCTGAGCTTGAGCGCATGACCGCATTCTTTGGTGCACCTGCCTATCACAGTGCAGCCTCGGGTGATCAAGATGAAGCCCGCCATCGATTGGCTGATCCCCGCTTCAATGCGTGGGTGAAGCGCAATGTTGCCAAGCACAAGCGCGATCATTTTGGCGCCGTAACCATCAGTCTAAAGCCTTTAGGGATCGCGCCAGGTGACGCCACCAGCGATCAGATGGACGCGATTGCCAATCTTGCTGACCGCTTCTCCTTTGGTCAAATCCGTGTCTCCCATCATCAAAATCTGGTCTTGGCCGATGTAGCACGATCCGACCTTTGGGCGCTCTATCAGGCGTTGGAAGCCCTCGGCCTGTCAGAACCTAATGTTGGCTTGGCGACAGACATTATCTGCTGCCCGGGCGGGGATTATTGTGCTTTGGCAAACGCCAAATCCATTCCGGTCGCCGCCGCTGTGCAAGAAACACTTGCCGCTAAGGCACAAGACATCGGGACGCTGGCGATCAAAATGTCGGGCTGCATCAATGCCTGTGGCCATCATCACGTCGGTCACATTGGCATTTTAGGCGTCGATAAAAAGGATGAGGAATGGTACCAAATCCTGATCGGCGGCAGGACGGACACTAAAACAGAACTTGGCCAAATCATCGGTAGAGCAATCCCTCGCGAAGCGGTTGCTCCAACGATTGAGCGCCTAACCGACTTCTACTTGGAAAACCGCAACGGCGGTGAGTTGTTCATCGATGCCGTTGAACGTCTCGGCAAAACGGCCTTCCACGATGCCGCTTTCCAAGCCGACACGACTAAATCTTCCCCCTCCCCCCAAATTCAGGAAGCAGACTGATGAGCACTTTGTTGAAACTTCTGTCGTCAAGAGAGCTGTCGACCCTTCCTTTACCGGAAGGCGCGTTCCGCCCAGCGCCAGCCCCAAATCCACTGCCGAATATGGATGTGATTAATCAGGGTCAAGGCGATGTGCGCAGCCTTATTCGCCCCAACGTCAAGCAACCCGAAGCACCCAGTGTAGTGGCATGGGAGCATGGCGCCTTGCTGACGCTGACAGAATGGCTCGATCGCGATGGCGCACACACCGACGGTCCCGTCGGGATCGTGTTAATGCCGACCGACGATCCTTTGGCTTTGGCCGGGCGTTTGGATGGCTTGGCCGTCATTGCGGTTGAGTTTGCCAAGTTTAGCGATGGGCGCGGATACTCGATCGCCACGCTGTTACGCTCACGCTTGGGCTTTAAAGGTGAGATTCGCGCCGTCGGTGATGTCCTGATCGATCAGCTCTTTGCCATGGCCCGTTGCGGCATCGACAGCTTTGCTTTGCGTGGCGACCAAGATGTGGAAGCTTCTAAGCGCGCCTTTGAAACCTTCCCCGCCGTTTACCAATGGGCTGCGGATGAGCGCGACTTTGTCTTGGCATCACAGGCTAATCTTGAAAGAGCGGCTGCTTGACCGGTCACGTTTATCTGGTTGGGGCGGGGCCCGGCGCTGCGGATCTGTTAACGGTGCGCGCGCTTCGATTGATCGAGCGTGCCGATGTCATCCTTTACGATGCCTTGGTGACCGACGAAATTTTGGCCCTCGCCCCGCAAGCCAAGAAAGTGCCAGTTGGCAAGCGCGGCGGCCGTGTTTCCATGGATCAAGCGCTGATCAATCGCTTATTGGTGTCAACTGCAACTAAGCATCAGATTGTCGTGCGTCTCAAGGGCGGCGATCCGATGCTGTTTGGGCGCGCGCATGAAGAGATTGAGGCCTGCGTTCAAGCCGGAATCCCGGTCTCGGTCGTGCCGGGGATCACCGCCGCTTTTGGTGCAGCTTCAGCTCTATCAACTTCACTCACCCAACGTGGGCTCTCACGTTCAGTGACCTTTGTGACACCAACCGTCGCACGCGGCAGCCAAGCCTCGCCTTCCTGGGCCAAGGCGGTAGCCGCCGCAGACACGTCCATCATCTATATGGGCCGGGGGGATGCCGTGTGGATCCGCGATAGCCTGATTGAGCTGGGTATGTCTGCCAACTTGCCAGTTGTGTTAGCCGAGGATGTGTCGCGCGCCTCAAGCTATAATGTCAAAGGGCCTTTGGCAGACTTGCCAGACTTGGCGCTAAAAGTTGGCTCTGGTCCTGTGCTGATGATGATTGGCGAGGTGTTTGGTGAGGCCAAGGCCGCGCTTGATTTGTTTGATGGCAAACTTAGCAACGGCGAAGTCGTTGGCTTGGATCGGGGACGCCAAGTGGTGGGCTGCTAGGCTTTTGGTTATTGCATGAAGAAAGTTGGCACCGCCAAACACGGCCCAAGTCATCATTCCATCCACGGGTTGACCACAGTAAGGCCCAAGTGAGCAAAATCTTTTACGTTCCGTGTCGCCAATACAGATTGAGTAACGTTTGCAATGCCTGCGATCAGCGCATCGCCGAATGTAATTGGATGGCCCAGGCTTTGGCGATTTGCCCGCATCTGCCCGCTTCTGGTTGCCGCGTCCTCCTTGAGGTCAAGCACAGGGATGATTCCGTCCGGTCCGACAAATGCGCGAAATGCCGACTCCAAGTGCACTTTTCGACTACCTTCCGGCAGGCGAGCTAAGCCAAACATGATCTCAGATACTGTGACGGCTGTGGTAACTAAAATTTTGCCTTCTTGGCGAGCCAACCATTCTTGAACAGCGGCATCGGGCTGGGGCTTCATAAGCTCTGAGACAACATTCGTGTCTAGAATCACTAAAGTCATGAGAAGTCAGGAATAGGTCGATCATCTGCCCGATTGGGCAAGCTTAGGACAATTCCATCATCGCCAGAAAAGAGTTCGCGGGAGCGCTGCCAAACCTCACGCGACGACCCTTGAGACACGACACCGCGCAAAATGACCCGCACCTCATCTTCCATCGAGCGCCCATGCTGAGCTGCCCGGATGCGCAACTTATCGCGCACGTCATCTTCTAAGTTCCGGATCGTCAACGTTGCCATCATCGGCCTCCAGCCCACTACTCAAAATGATAGCACTGAAAGCATTGCTGTCAACTTGAAACCTAGGCCTCAGCCCCAACCAAACTCGACGGCCAGCCTATGCGAACCAGGAGGCCGTCAGGTGCAGCGACGGCGAATTCATACATACCCCAGTCGCGATGGCGCAGAATTCCGCCAGGTCGGATGATCAAGTCGTCGACACGGGCGGCAATCGCGTCGACTTGCGGGGTGCGAATGAAAACGCCGAACGGATTGTGATCAACTGGAACAGCCCAAGGCCCCTGGCCGGCTTGGGTGACGTGAACTTCACAGTCCCAGCCAGTCAGGATGATATAGTGATGGTCTCCACCTGCCCGTTCAAAGCCCAAACGTTCCCAGAAAGCAATTGTGGCCGGCAAGTCGTTGGTTGGCACAATCGCGAAGGCCCCGGTGGACTCTTTGGCGGCCATCAGGGTCTCGTAAAAATCAAAACGCCACCAATTGGGCCTTTGGGGGCTTGGTCGACCATTGGGCCCTGCGCGGTTGCGGTGATGCGGTTTTCGGAAACACCTCTGCTGATCAGAATTTGGCGGACAATCGCCGCGCGCTCTTCTCGGTTTTCTAAGCTGGACGGCGGACCATCATCGCCAGAGATCGACACCAGCACAATGCGGCGCTTTGGGCACTGAGCCAATTGGTCTTGCAGCCGCACCACAACTTGGGCTGCCAAGGGGCTGAGCACGCTTTCACCATGCGCAAAATATATGCGCGCAGCTTCACCTGCGCACACATCCTCGCCGACAACAATGGCATCCGACTTCGGCTGATTAGTTGCGCACCCAGCAACCAAGAGAGAGAGCCCAATCAAGCAAGAACCTATTTTCGCACTTAAACACAGCTTTCCCATCGTCGCCCCCTTATTGACCGCCCCCGGTCTGAACAGGATGCCAAGCTACGGGATGGTCGTGGTCTTGTCGAGGGTGAAGTTGATCATGCCCTCTGCTCGCCACCCCTTCAGTAAGTGGACTTCTGGATCGGTTGACCTAGCTCTGATCCGACTGTCAACCGGGATGCTTCATGAAAACCTTGCGCTTTATCTTGGGCGATCAGCTCTCGCCAACGGTCTCTGCTCTAAGTGGAGCTGATCGGGAAACGGACGTCATCTTGATGGTGGAGGCTCAGGCTGAAGCTGTTTCAGTTCGCCATCATAAGAAGAAGATTGCTTTCATTCTTGCGGCCATGCAGGCTTTTGCGGATGAGCTGCGCGCGACAGGCTTTCAAGTTGATTATGTAAAGATGGACGATCCCGATAACACGGGTAGTTTCGGCGGAGAGCTGGATCGAGCCATCACCCGCCACAAGCCAGAGGCGCTTGTGATGACCCGCGCTTCAGAACTGCGCGTGTTGGCGATGCAGCGACTGTGGACTGAAAGTCTCGACCTAAAAGTTTCGCTGCTCGAAGATAGTCGCTTTCTTTGTGAGGAGGCGCAGTTTCGCGCGTGGGCGGCGGGTCGTAAAGCTTTCGTGATGGAGCATTTCTATCGAGATATGCGCCGTCGAACCGGCCTTCTGATGGAGGGCGATCAGCCCGTTGGCGGTAAGTGGAACTTTGATCATGAAAATCGCAAACCCGCTAAGCCAGATTTGTTCTTGCGGCCCCCGCGCCATTTTCCTCCGTCCCAACAGACGCAAGAGGTCATCGATCTCGTGGCGGCGCGCTTTGGCGATCATTTTGGCGATTTAGAGCCCTTTTGGTTTGCAACTAACGCGGCTGAGGCACAGCTGGCCCGTGATCATTTCCTAACTCATCACTTGCCCCGCTTTGGCGAAACCCAAGATGCCATGCTGGAAGGCCAAGCCTTTCTCAATCACGCAGTATTGTCGCTCTATCTCAATGTCGGCCTGCTTGAACCTCTCGACCTATGCCGCCGGGCCGAATTGGAATGGCAGGCTGGTCGTGCACCATTGGCTGCAGTTGAAGGCTTTATTCGACAGATTATTGGCTGGCGCGAATATGTTCGCGGCATCTATTGGCTGCATGCACAGGACTATACGACCTTTAATCATCTCGAGGCCAAACGCCCCCTTCCCGCGCTTTACTGGACGGGGCAGACGAAAATGGCCTGTTTGCGCGCCGCCATAGGTCAAACCAAACGTGAAGCCTATGCTCACCATATTCAGCGCTTGATGGTCACAGGCAATTTTGCCTTGTTGGCCGGGCTGGACCCCCGTGAAGTGCATGAATGGTATTTAAGTGTCTACGCTGACGCGTTTGAGTGGGTCGAAGTGCCCAACACAATCGGCATGGCGCTCTATGCCGATGGCGGTATTATGGCTTCTAAGCCTTATGCAGCCAGTGGTGCCTACATCAACAAGATGAGCGATTATTGTGCGAACTGCGTCTATGATCCTGCCGTGAAAGCGGGGCCTAAAGCGTGTCCCTTTAACCCGCTTTACTGGGATTTCATTGGCCGCAACGAAGACAAGCTTGGCGGCAATCCGCGCATGGGCCCAGTCTATGCCACTTGGCGCAAAATGGCTCCAGCGCGCCGCGACGAGATCAAAGCTGATGCACACCGCATCTTGGAGGCCCTAGACAATGGCCACCTCTAAACCTTTGAATGAAGCGGGCATCAGTGAAGTGATCGCCATGGCCTTAAGCGACCATGTGAGCTTTGACCATATCCGCAGTCTCTATGGGCTTAGCCCGGACCAAGTCAAAGAGCTGATGCGCACCAACCTCCGCCCCGGTAGTTATCGGGCGTGGCGAAAACGGGTCCGCGACTTTTCCGACCGCCGTGCCCATTACAAATCGGCCAAGACCTTAGCTTAAGTGCGCGGGAGACGCCGGTTACAGATTTATACGCCACTGGGGCCAATCAGGTTTTCGAAACCATGGCGGCCGTGTAAAATCATTTAGCACAAGTCCTTTGAAAGCCCATATTCTGCTGAGGTTCGGATTCGTTCAAAAGGCACCCTTAACATCGCGGGCTGAAACAAGCGCGCGCCCATTAGCAAGAACATCCCCGCTTTCAGTTTGAACTTGTGTGCTCAGGTCAACCAAAGCTTTCTCTGGCCGCAATCGTGTGATCGCTACCTTCGTCAGCACTCGCTGCCCGGGCTTCAGCGTGCCGAGCCAAACCGTTTCTTGTTTTAGATAATTCGTTCCCTGCCCGGGAAGGTCCATGCCGAGCAAAGTTGAGATCTGACCCAACATATAGGCTTGGCTCGCAAAGGCTTGTGCGGACGCTGCCGATAAAGTCGTTTCACTCGCGCGAGCTTGCAAGTCCAGCAAGGCGTGAAATAGATCGTCATTGGGTGAGGTGTCGCTCGCCACCATCATACCGATTTTTAGCGGCACCGCGGCCGCGCCACTGGCCGTTAAAGCTTGTTCTTGGGGCACTTTAGCGTTTATCAGCAGTCGGCAAACAACAACACCATCCTGATGGCGCGCAAGTTGCCATGCGTCACCGTCGCGGAAGACCTCCAAGGCTTCACCTACAAAGGCTGGGGCTGGAAACATGGCAGACGTTGTATGGGGTAGATCAGAGAGACCTGCAGCGCGCACCAGCCAAGCTGTTAACATCGCCCCATGCGCCACTGTGCGCCCAAATCCGCTGCGTGCAGCAAAGTCTGGATCGACGTGTATTGGATTGGCATCGCCGGATAGCTTTGCAAACAGGTCGAGATCGTCTTGCGTCGGTGTCAGGATCATGGACGTGGGATCAAATGCTTTTGGATTTTGCCTGCTGGGGTGCGGGGAAACTCGTCGATCAAGGTGACATATTTTGGCACTTTATAAGGGGCCAAATGGTCGCGACACCAACCTTGTAAAGCACCAGCACTTGGGGCGGCCTGATTAGGGCGAACAAGAATGAAGGCATGACCCACTTCGCCCCAGCGCGCATCCTCAACACCGATGACGGCAGCTTCCAGCACGGCGGGGTGCAAAGCGAGGACATTTTCGACTTCAGCCGGGTAAACGTTTTCAGCGCCGGAAATAAACATCTCCTTGAGGCGTCCAACGATGTAGAAGCAGCCGTCGGCATCCTTGCGCGCAAGGTCGCCTGTTTTCAGCCAGCCATCGGGCGTGATGCTTGCTGCAGTCGCTTGCGGATTACCCCAATAGCCGGGCGTGATACCAGGCCCACTTAACCAGAGCTCGCCGGTGTCACCTTCAGGAACTTCCGTACCATCGCTACCGACAATCCGGGCCTCACATAGGATTTGCGGTTTGCCGACAGAGCCAATCTTTTGTTTGGCTGTTTCGGGATCTGCCAAAAAGACAGTCGGCCCGGTCTCTGTCATCCCCATGCCATTGGCGACTTTGGCACCCCGGCGTGCAAAGGCGTGAACCAAGGTATCCGCTAGTGGCGCGCCACCGCAGCCCCAGTGTCGGACTTTGTCGAGCGCGACATTTCCAAATTCTGGGTGGAGACTGAGAGCCTGATAAACAGCGGGAACACCAAAGAAAGTTGAGATGGTGCCCTTAGCCAAAAGCTCTATCACCCGATCGGCGTCAAATCCGGGCAGGATTAAGACATGTCCGCCTACGAACAAGGTTGGCAGGGTATGTAAATTGATGCCGGCCGTGTGGAACAGGGGCAAGAAGTTCAAGGTGACATCTTGGCTACTCAGATCAATTGCCTGACCCACGTTGACGGCGTTTACGTGCGCCATGCCATAGGTCTGGATCACCGCTTTGGGCTGACCTGTCGTGCCCGAGGTGTAGAGGAGGTACCAGATGTCATCAAATGCCCAATGGCGACGCGCTTCAGCCTCTGGCGATTGCGCCAAGAGGGCTTCATAGCCTTGATCCGTGCGATCATCGAAATTGATCAGCGTTGCGTTTGAGGTCAACGCCAAGTTTTCTGCGACCTCCAAATCTTCTTGCCCGCATAGGATTAGAATGGGCTCGGCTTGGCGGATCAATGGGGCCAGTTCTGGTAAGGGCGCGCGCCAGTTCAAGGGCGTAACAATCGCGCCCGTATTTGCAGCGGCAAACAGGACTTCAAAAAAGCCAATGCGATTTCGGCAAAGCACCGCGACCCTTGCACCATCTTGCGCCCCAAGCGTGCGGAACATGCTGGCAAGGCGTAACACACGGTCGTGGAAGGCACCATATGTCCAAGTTTGACCGCTAACCAAATCCGTCATCGCCGGTCGGTTTGGCGTTAACTCTGCCCGGCGTGCTAAAAGGTTGGTCATCTGCTTCATGACTTGGTTCCCAGCGAAAGGCCGCGCTCAATCATGTCAAGAGCTGCATCAACCACAGGCTCTAGATCTGACTTGTCCTCCCAAATAGCGTAACGCATACCTAAGAACACCGACAACCCAATCAACGACCAAGCCCGAATGTCGGCGTCGCCAGGCCTAATCTCGCCGCGATCAACTGCGGTTTGCAGGTTCCGTCGATAGCCTTCGGCGAATGTATCATAATAGGCACGATAGCTGTCTTCGGCGACAAATTGGGACTCCATGACGATCTTATAGAGATTACGATGGGCGCGGGCGAATTCGAAAAAGGCGCGCATGCCGATGCGCTCCGCACTCAATCGGTCGGGGGCTTGTTCCACTTGGCGGGCAATATAGGCGCGCGTTTCATGGCCCATATACGTAACAAGGGCGCGAAACACCGCCTCTTTTGATTCGAAATAGACATAGAAGGTGCCAAGGCCAACCCCTGCGCGGCGGGTAATTTCGACAATAGAGCCATCATGATAGCCCCGTTCGCCAAACTCAGCCTCGGCAGCTACGAGCAGTTTTGCCTGTGTGGCCAGCCCCTTGCGGGTCTTCGGTGTCTTCGGACCCGGGGTCACAGGTGTCGACTTTAAAATTGAATGTTGATTCATATTTCAACTTATGCCACGAGTTAGAGAAAGAACAAGTCCCGATTTGATCCGGGCAGACTAGGTGAGTCTATCACCAGCTGAGGGGAGGCACGAGCCATTGGAGATGCATTCCGTCTTCGACCAAATGTGGGACACGCATCATGGCCGCGTGGAGACCCTGACTTTGGCGGGCGAAGCCGTTCGGGTCCATCGGGCAGGCCACGGAAAGCCTTTGGTGTGCATTCATGGATGGGCCATGGGCGGAAGATCGTTTGCTCGACAGCTAGACCTAATTGCGCATGGGTTCGAGGTCATTGCGCCAGACCTACCAGGCTTTGCCGGAAGCCCTATTCCGAGACATGTACCTCACATCGAAACAATGTCGGAATTGGTGCTTGATCTAATTCAATCCTTGGATTTAGACGATGTGATTTTGGTTGGTTGGTCGATGGGTGCCAGCATTGCTTGGCATCTGGCCTCCTGCGGTTGCGCACGCGTCAAAGCCCTCGTCAGCATTGACATGTCACCTCGGGTTGCCCCAGCTGAGGATTGGCTCTTTGCGCTTTCGAGCGGCATAACCCCGCAAACCGTCCAAGCTGCGATGCTCGCAATGCGAAGCGATTGGTCTGGCTATTGCGACTTATTTCTAGATCGCATTTTGGCCCAACCCGACGACGCTGATCGGCAAGCAATGGCGGAGCTGGCGGCCCTTGCAGATCCCGTTACGGCTTCCCAAGCTTGGTCCGCGCTCATGCAGTTTGATGCGCGCGCAGGCCTTTCTAGAATTCACGTCCCTGCGCTTGCCATTCATGGTGGCCGCAGCGTGATTTACCCGCAGACGGTTGGACATGAGATCGCCCGTCTGATGCCGCATTGTCAGGCCATTGTCCTCGATCATGTCGGCCATGCCCCACATATTGAGGCTCCTAACGCGTTCAACGCCCATCTACTCGAACTGTCACAAAAAGCCCCCTCAAGGGCCGATTTGTGGCGCACCCTTTCTACCCAATGAAAAACCGACGGAGGAAACTTAGATGAACAAGACAGCCATCAAAACCTTTTCAACGCTGCTCTTAAGCGCCACTGCGCTGACCAGCATTGGCTTTATCAGCCCAGCGCTGGCTCAAGCCACCACAGCTACCCCAACCGACGAAGCTGCCGACGTTGTTATCGTCACTGCCCGCCGGCGCGATGAAGCTTTGCAAGATGTGCCCATTTCTGTGACCTCCCTGAGTGCTGCGGCTCTCGAGGCAACTGGCGCACCTGACATCACGGTGCTGCAACAATCAGCCCCGAACGCAACGGTGCAAGTAGCACGAGGCTCCAACTCAACCCTCATCGCCTTCATTCGTGGTGTCGGTCAGCAAGACCCATTGTGGGGCTTTGAACCCGGTGTTGGCCTCTATGTGGACGATGTTTATATTGCCCGACCACAAGGTGCTGTGTTGGACATTTTCGACATCAGCCGGATCGAAGTTTTGCGTGGTCCCCAAGGCACGCTTTACGGCCGCAATACCATTGGTGGCGCGATTAAATATGTGACGCGCAAGCTTGCCTCAGAACCGGCTTTGAACGCCCGCTTGAATATGGGTAGCTATGGCCAAATTGATGCCATCGTCAGTGGCTCTGCGCCTTTGTCTGACACTTTCAGAGTAGGTGGTGCCTTAGCGCGCTATCAACGTGACGGTTATGGAAGGAACATCACGACCGGTGCAGAGCACTATAACAAGGATGTCACGGCAGGCCGCGTAAGTGCTGAGTGGGAACCCAGCGAAAGCCTCTATTTCCGCTTCGCATATGATAAGGTCAAAGACGATTCAAACGCCAAGCATGGTCACCGCGAAGCAGCCGGTGCTGGCTTAACCACTGGCGCTGCGATCCTGCCTAATGTCTACGACACGGATGCTGGCATTGGCAGCGCCAACTCGGTTGAGACCTCGGGCTGGTCTTTGACGGGTGAGTGGAAAATCAATGACCGCCTCACCGTGAAATCCATCTCCGCCAGGCGCGAAGGCGCAAGCAATAGCTTGATTGACTTTGATACCAACCAAGTCAAAGCCCTCGATGTTCCGGCCCTCTATGACGACAAACAATTCAGCCAGGAATTGCAATTGCTGGTATCGGGAGAGCGCTTGAATGGCGTGTTTGGACTTTACTATCTCGATGCAGAAGCCTCAGGTGCCTTTGATACCATTGTTGGCATCGCTAATCTGACCATTGCAACCTCGGGCAAAGTAGAGACCGAGAGCTTTGCGGCCTATGGCGATTTCTCCTTTGATATCTCCGATGCTCTATCGGTATCGGTTGGTGGGCGTTACACTGAAGACTCGCGCACTGGCCAAGTCTATCGGCAAAACTTCACAGGCCTTGGCTCGCCTTTGTTTGGCAACACGGCAGCAATCGCTGGCCTGTTACGGTCCAATTACACCAACTCAAAAGACTTCAATGACTTTAGCCCCCGCGTCAGCGTTTCGTACGAATTCAGCGACGCGCTCACCGCTTATGCGGCCTATTCGGAAGGGTTTAAGTCTGGCGGCTTTGATATGCGCGGTGACGCCGTTCTCACGCCAAAGACGGTTGAAGGCTATAAGCCTGAATATGTGAACTCGTATGAAGTGGGCCTAAAAGGCAGCCTGTTTGATGGTCGCGCCAATTTTGCCGCGGCTATCTTCCGGGCCGAATATGAAGGCCAGCAAATCACGCGCCAAGAGCCAACCTTGGCAGCAGGTATCGCAAGCTTTGTTGACAATGCCGGTTCTTCAACCATTCAAGGCTTTGAACTGGAGGGCGGTGCCCGCTTCACCGACAATTTGTCGATGACGTTCGGACTCGGCTATACCGATGCGAAGTTCAATGAGTTCCGCAGCTTCACCTTGGTAGGGGGTGTCCTCACGCCCATCGATCTGGCGCCAACCGCCGTGTTCCAAAACACGCCAGAATGGAATGGCAATGTCGCGTTCAAATACACTCGTGACCTTGGCACGATGGGTTCATTGGATGCGACTTTGTCGGGCTCCTATCGCAGCGAGTACAGCATGTTTGAGTTCGTCAATCCCTTGGTGGACCAATTGGATTCTGTGACCTTGGTAGATGCGGGTATTGGTTGGAACAGCGAAGACGGTGTCTTCCGTTTGGCTTTGACAGGTCGCAACTTGACCGATGAACGCTATAAAGTCGGTGGCTACTCCTTTGCTGGGGCAACCTTCGGCAATGTGCAAAACAGCTTCTATGGCCCACCAAAGACGGTGACCTTGAGCCTGTCTGCCAAATTCTAATCCCCCCGAGCCCCTGGTGCCCCCGGCGAAATCCGGGGGCATTTTGTTTTTCAAAAGAGAGATGACCATGCAACCCTCACAGGCCAATGATCCAAGCCCTGCCTATCGCACGCTTGTTCTGACCCTTTTGGTCATCGTCTATACTTTTAACTTTTTGGACCGCCAGATCATCGGGATTTTGTCGATCCCGATTCAAAAAGAACTTGGATTGAGTGACACCCAATTAGGCCTTATGCGTGGCCTGTCCTTTGCGTTATTCTATGCGACTTTGGGCGTACCTATTGCTTTGTTGGCTGACCGGTTTAACCGGACGTGGATCATGACCATAGCCTTGACAATGTGGAGCGCCATGACGGCGCTATGTGGTCTTGCGCAGAATTTTTGGCAATTATTTGCTGCTCGGTTGATGGTTGGTGTGGGAGAAGCAGGCGGTGTTGCGCCTGCTTATTCCCTGCTTTCGGACTATTATCCCCCAGATCGGCGCGGGCGTGCCATGGCGGCTTATTCGTTCGGGATCCCGATTGGCTCAGCTGTTGGGATTATCTTCGGCGGCGTGATTGCCACGGTTTTGGATTGGCGATGGGCCTTTATCATTGTCGGCTTAATGGGCGTTTTGCTCGCCCCGATTTTTAAGATCCTTATGAAGGAGCCCGTGCGCGGTCGCTATGATCCACCAGGGGCCAAAGTCGCGCCGGCGAAACTGCGTGAAGTCATGTCCGTCTTAGTGAAAAAGCCAAGCTTCTGGACCCTGTCTTTGGGAGCCGCATCTTCTTCGATGATGGGCTATGGCTTGTTTGCGTGGCTGCCAGCTTTCTTTGTGCGTTCTTGGGGTGAGGACTTAGGCAAAGCCATGGCTTGGCTGCCAGATTGGATGATCCCCGCGGGCGCAGGCCCCCTGCTCTATGCAGGCTACTTTTACGGCACCATTGTTCTGGTTGGCGGCCTGATTGGTATCTGGCTGGGCGGTCAATTGGGGGATCGCTTTGGGGCGAAGAATAAAGGCGCTTATGCCCTTGTTCCTGCGCTGGCTTTTGTAGCCACAACACCTTTCTTCGCGTTTGGTATCTTGTCTGATTCCATTTGGGTATCGTTCTTCGTGTTTCTCATCCCGACAGCTCTAGGGCTCGCTTGGCTCGGGCCTGTTCTGGCCGCATTTCAAGGCATCGTGCCACCCAATATGCGGGCAACCGCCTCGGCCCTTTTTCTCTTAATCAATAATCTAGTCGGCATTGGTCTTGGAGACTTGCTCTTGGGTGCGATGTCAGATGGATTGAGCGCCCAATTTGGCGAAGAGTCTTTGCGCTATTCGATCCTTTGTGGCAGCAGCTTTTATCTGATTGCGGCCGCCTTGTTGTTTGTGTCTTCCAAGTTATTGGAACGGGATTGGATCCACTTGGACCCTGATCAAAAGTAAATCACTGAAACTTGATTGGCCTTCTAGCCTCATTTTCTGGCCTGACTGCTTCGCGCTTTCACAAAGGGCGCTTCTCACGAGATCGGTCTTCGTGCTGAGTCTTGTCGACCGAGGCAGCTTTAGCCGCAGTCTTGGCGCTGAGATGGCACCACTGCCGCTTGCCTTGTGCAGGTGGCCCGCCTCTGGCAGAAGCGGGACCGAAAGTCGCATTAGACTCGGAGATATCAGCCTCTATGACCCCTCAGGACCTGAGTATTGCCTTTTTTGCCCAATTGGCCCTGATCCTTTTGGCGTGCCGGGTTTTTGGCTGGATTGGCAAACAGTTTCTGGGTCAGCCGCAAGTCGTGGGTGAGATGATCGCAGGCGTCTGCCTTGGACCGTCGCTATTTGGGCTAATCGCGCCCGAACTTCAAAGCATGATCTTTCCTAAGGAATCGAAGCCGATTCTGTTTGTCGGCGCACAGCTCGCCGTCGGTCTTTACATGTTCATTGTCGGTCTGACGTTTGATACTTCCCATTTTGCATCGCGGGCTAAGAGTGCTGCGGCTGTTTCGATTTCAGGCATAGCTGTCCCCTTTATCTGTGCGTTTCTCATTACGCCGTGGCTGATGCAGACCCCTGGATTATTCCATGACAAACTGGCCACGTGGGAAGCCCAGCTCTTCATGGGTGCTTGCATTGCCATAACCGCCTTTCCGATGTTGGCGCGGATTATCCATGAGAAGGGCTTAAGCAAGTCGCCTCTGGGCACGTTGGCCCTTTCAGCAGGCGCAATTGACGATGCTGGTGCATGGTGTGTGTTGGCCATTGTGCTCGCCAGCTTTGGCGGCGGTCCTATGGTGGCCATTGTGGCGATCGGGGGGGCAATCGCCTTTGCCATTTTTATGGCTTTGTTTGGCCGGAAGCTCACGGCACCCTTGGCAAAGATGATGGAGCGCGACGGCGGCATTAGTGAAATTAGCCTTGCCTATGTTCTGATTGCTTTTGCACTTTGCGCCTTCGCGATGGATATTGCTGGCATTCATGCGGTCTTTGGTGGCTTTGTTTTGGGCGCTGTCATGCCCAAGGGCAAATTCTCGGAAACCCTGCGGGAGAAGCTTGAGCCAGTCACTGCAGTCATGCTGTTGCCGCTCTTCTTTACCTATTCTGGCCTGCATACCCAATTGACCCTCGTGAACACGTGGCATCTCTTCTTTATCGCTTTGGTCATCTTGGTGATTTCCATCACGGCCAAGGGCCTTGCCTGTTACGCGGCTGCCCGGGCTAGTGGGGAAGACAATCGCACAGCGATGGGAATCGGAGCCTTGATGAATGCGCGCGGTCTAATGGAATTGATCATCCTCAATATCGGTCTGCAACGCGGCATTATTGAGCCAGCCTTGTTTTCCATCATGGTCGTGATGGCAATTGTGACGACCCTCATGGCCGGGCCGCTGTTCGAACTGGTTTATGGTCGCCAAGCCCGTGCGACAGGTTTGCTTCCCGCTTCGGGCTCAAAAGCCTGATTGGTCGCGTCGGACTGTCGGCATGGACTCGCCGCGCGTCCTTAAAAACCTAAAAGCGGTAGCCTGACAAAGCGGTCGAAAGAACCTCTTCGTTGTAGATGCGCTCACCTTTCCCGGCTCCTGTGCCCGCCACAACCATTAATGGCAACAAATGCTCCTCTTGGCGGGGTGGGTGGGCAAAGCGAGCGGATGGGGCCTTGGACCAGTCCGCAAGAAGGTCCGCTCGTTCTGTGGCATCCGATTGGACCGTCTCCGTCAGCCATTCATCAAAGGCACGTGCGCCGGGTGACGAGCGCGGATCCCCATAAGCCCGCATGTTATGAAAGCTCATGCCGGATCCGAGGATCAAGACGCCTTCATCGCGAAGGCTAGCCAGTGCTTTGCCCGCGGCGACATGCAAGGCGGGGTCAAAGCTGCGTTCAACAGACATTTCAACAACTGGAATTTCGGCCGCGGGAAAAGCCACTTTCATTGGAATAAACACGCCATGATCGAGCCCGCGATCTGGATCAACATAAGCGTCAAAGCCCTGCTCGCACATGAGTTCCGTTGCACGCGCGGCAAGACTGGGCGCGCCAGGCGCATCATAGGTCAAGTCATAGGTGTGAGGGGGGAAGCCATAATAGTCATAGATCAGGCTGGGGTTTTGCGCTCCTGTAAAGGCAAAGCCTTTGGTTTCCCAATGTGCTGACACAATCAAAATGGCTTTCGGAGGCGACGGCAAACGGGCTGGCAGGGTTTCCAAGAAGCGGGCCATCCCAGTCCACATGCCCTTTGGGTCGTCCATGAAGAAGCAAGGCCCTCCCCCGTGTGGGATGAAAAAGGCGGGTTGTTGAGGCATATCTGGTCTCCGATCTGACGCAGAAGTTATAGAAGAAATTTAAACTTGATAACGCGCCATTTCTGAAACGCACTTGTTACCAAATTGTCCCAATCAGCGCTGTGCCGGGGTCGGATTATAGGGTGATACAAATAAGCATGGCTCTTTGTACTTTTCGGCAAACACGGGACAGGAAGATTTGATGCTCGCCTGTGTCGGCTTTTGCCCCGTCTCGATCCATTTCATCAACGCGCCAAAAATCGTTGGATAAGCTGGCGCACTTAAACGACTATGCTCCGCTTCATCCGTAAAGCTCTGCACCAGCAGGTCACCACGACCGGCCTGCTCAATTGTACGGCGATAGGCCGCTTGGTGGGATACATTGGCGACCGGATCATGAATGCCATGAACGGTGATGATGGGCGCGACGATCAAGCCACTCAAGTCACTATCATAGGCGAGTTCCGCGACAGCGATTGGATCTGCCGCAAAGCGTTCCACACCCGCATTCAAAGCTCGATCATTGTCAGAACCCTTGTAAACCACGCCTTGGTTTGAAAATGGATTGCGGCCATTCAAACGCCCAATCATGTCTTGAAACGTATTGGTTGCCCAAGCCAGATTGGGAAGGATTTGGTCTTCCTTAATCGATAGAACCTTCGTGATGTTGCGAAGCTTGGCCTTTTGCATCGCAGTTCGCTGTGCCGCCGGGGTCCCGACACCCGTGCATTCGCGCACACGCTCGGCCAACTCGGCACGTGTCATGGAAGCACCAGCTGGCAAGCCTTGCCACACCGGATATTGGGCCTCACTTGGTCTTGGGTGGTTGCGGCAATAAAATTGATAGACTGCCCGTAAGTCGGACCGTAACCGATAGGCTTTCGTACCACCAGCCAAGACCCCACTGGTCAGGACCACGCCATCAAAGTTGCGCTTGCCGTCAAGATCCATCGCATAAAGCTCGGCCGCTTTTGCCGCCACATTCCCGCCCCAAGACTGGCCATGCAGGATGGTGCGTTTTGGTCTTCCAAAATGTTGCCAAGTGAGTGCACGCAATTGGTCCATGTCCTCGGCGGCAGACCGAACGCCATAGCCACCCCGGCGATAGGTGGTGCCTGCCCACGCATAGCCTTCCGACACCATCATCGGAAAGCGCTCCAAGTCCTCAATTGTCTCCGCCAATTTCGGTGCCCCAAGGCGCGGACCACCATGGGCAAACAAGATCAGATTTTGGTTCCAGTCCTTTGGCATGGCAATGAAGAAGGGTGCACCGGCACCAGACTTACCCGTAAAGCATTGGGTCTCGCTCGGTAAAAACGCCGGGCAAGGGGTTGGTGTTGGTTGGTCACTAGCTGTTGCAGCGGCGGCCGGACGAATTACACCACATAGTAGCGCCAGCGTTAAGAGCAGTCTGAAGAAGAAGCCTAGATTAGCTTTACCTTGCCGCATCTCACTCTATCGTCCTGCTGCATTAACAAGGTCCGGCAAGGGGAAAAGGCGCTTTGCGGCAAAGCTCGCCATGCCCCCATTATTGTGATCAATGCCCGGCGCAAAATCTATAGTCCAGCCAAAGGGGAGACCCAGTTTCGCTGCGACGGCTCTGCCCGTTGAGTAGAAATTGACCCCACGAGCCAATCGATGCGCACCCTGACTTTTGTGTGGCGGGTCATTATTGAGGCTACGATGGTTTGGGTCTGTGTCCATCGTGCCTAAAAGAATTGTGAGTTCTGAAGCGAGCCACGTTTTAAGTGTCTCTTCGCCGCCCGGAGCGCCCTTCAGCCCAAATGGCCAAGCGCCATCTGGATCTGGCAACGTGTACCAACCCGCATTGGCAGCAATCACGCGGCGTAAGTTGGGTGGAGAAGCAAACGCTGAAAACCGATGCGCGAATTGGCCGCCCGCCGAATGGCCGAACAAATCAAAAGCCTTGGTGGTCAATCGCTCTTGGGCCACGAACCAATCAAACAATGGACCAATGGAGGAATAGCTCCAAAGTTGTCGCGGGCGAGGCTTGCCATCGCGATCTAAAACCCCGCCAAGATTATAGTTCAAGGCGCCGGGGAACGAGGCTTGGCTAAACTCAGGGCAAATGGCGATGAAACGATATTTGTCGGCAACTGCTTGCCATTCACTCAGATAGCGATCTGCATCCCTGCCCACACCATGCATGATAAACAAGACAGGCGCGTCTGAGCCGAGGCCCTCTGGTCGGTGACTCCAAACCGGGATTGGCGGTCCTGCCCAGTCAACAAAAGTCCGCTTAATGGGGGGCTTCTGCAGCGTTGGTGCAGCGAGAGCAGTTTGGTCTGCGTGAACCAGGCTGGCTTTGGTGGAGGCAGCCAAAAAGGCACCAGAGGAAAGCGCCAATATCGCGCGGCGAGATGCTGATGTCATGGCCTTACTGCTCCAGTCTGCGCGGGACCTTATCATTGGATATGGGTAAGGCTAATAAGAAAATTGCTTGGGAAGCGCCTTTGCACTTCCCAAGCTCGCCTATAGCAACCGCTTTTTAAAAGGTCGCCCGGACTTGAAGGAAGATTTCGCGGCCTTTGAGCCAGTGGAACTCTGGCGAATAGCCGAGGGAATCATCGACCAGCGGCGGCAACTCATCGGTTAGGTTGTTGACGCCCAGCCGAACCCGATACGGGCGACCTTCTCCGCCAAGCCTTAACTCACCATAGGCGTTGATCCGTGTCGCGCTTTCAACCGTCCAAAAGTCCAGCACGCCATCCCCATTCAGATCAGGATCGGCTGCGGTATCGAGAAAGTCTGAAATCTGACGTGCAGAAACACCGAGGGCAACAGGTCCATTGGTCCAAGTCACGGAGAGATTTGTACGCCATTGCGGATTTCCGTCTAGACGAATGCGATCGGTTTGAAGTTCAGAGAACACACCGGCAAACGATGGATCATTCGCAAGCGCTGCCAGTAGGTCGTTTCGGACCACATTGAGGCTGTTGAGATAGGTTACATCAAGGTCAAAGTCCAAGGTTCCAAAGCCACCCTTTGGACGCATGGTGAAATTGACACCCAAGTCAAAGCCGTCAGCGTCCTGGCTATCCAAATTGATGTAGGGATCGACAACAAATTGGACCAAGCCAGCAGCTTGGCGTTGGTCATTTGGATTGCGGGCGTTCCAAGCCGCATAGGCTGCCCGATCCGCGTCGGTTACCGCCGCTCTCACGACGTTGGGATTGGATGAACCGGTGCGGCGCAACAAGAAGTCTAGTGCAAGCGCTTCTTGGTCCCCAAAGGCACCCACGACATCTGTCTGCTTAAAGCTCCAATAGTCCAAGCTTATGCGGAAATCGCGGATCCAAGACTGCCCGAACGCCTTTTTGAGGTCTGCGATTGTGCCAAGGACGACGGTCTCAGTATCCTCATTTTTCAAACCTGGATTAGCCTGTCTGACCGAGGCAACATAAGCATCCCCATTCGACTGTGCATCAAGGGTTACAGGTGCGCGCCAGAAGTCATCCACACCCAGATTCAGGCGCGAGATATCGCCGCGATTAAGTTGGACCAAATTTGGAACCCGGAACCCTTGGCTCCAAGCACCGCGTACATTCAGCCACGAGATCGGGAACCAGGAAAGCGCCACTTTTGGCTTAATCGCACCGTCCTCTAGATCATCGAAATATTCGCCGCGTGCGGCGAGCTGAAGGGTTAGGCTATTGGGGAACAGCCCGTCACCTTCGAGCAATGGGATAAACATTTCGCCGAATGCCGAATAAACATTTCGCTTTCCCGTCGAGTCATTCGTTGGGCTAACTCCAACGACGTCCGAGCGTCCTGACACATTGGCGTTATTGAAAATGATCGTTCCATCAAGACGAGGATCGCGATCTTCAATATATTTTTCATAGCGCCATTCTGCCCCAAAGGCTGCGCCAATTGGACCTGCCCAGCCTTTGAAGAGTTCATCGGTGCTGAGACGGAAATCCCCGGTTGCAAGGACGGTCTCGCCCACATTGATGCTGGTAATGCGAACCCTGTCCCATTGCGCGGCTGTATTGGCATTCGCACCACCAAATGGATTGATTGCGTCGGATGTCGAGCGCGCGAGTTCCGCTTGCAAAAGTGTCTTGGAGATTCGGTTGTTTTCGCTGTCCGTTGTCTTGTTGCTGGAATAGCCGAAGGCCCCTTCCCAGTCCCAATCATTCCAATTCCCTTTAAGACCAGCCACAGCCCGCCAAGTGGTCGTCTCGGTAGCAATGTTACGCAGGCCCAACTCAATCGGTCGCCACTGCTGGATCAAAACATCAAGGCCAGCCGTAGGTACATCTGTTGTATTCAGCCCGGCGATCCGGTTTGGTGAACCGACTGCACCAAATGGGTTCCAGAAATTGGTTTTAGGCACAATCAGGAATGCCAATCCTGAATCCATAGGCTGGGTTGCACGCGAACCAGCTGTCTCTGCGGTGTAATAGAGGGCTTCAGCAAACCCCTCCATCGTATCTGAGAAGTCATGCTTTACTAAGCCGTAGAGGTTGATCCGATCGATTTCGGTCAAGAGTTGGCGGCCCAACGCTTGCTCAGAATTGAGCACAAGATCCACGCCCTCATTGCGGGCGTTATTTGGCTGAAGCGCGTTGAAGTCATACCGTAAGCCGACATCTAATGTGCTATCATCTAGGCCCACACACCCTTGTCCGCCGCGATTGCCAAATTCCTGCAATGTACCTGCAAATCCGCATGGCTGGATGTGAAACACGCCACCCGTATTCGTCAGGTTTGTGGTGCCGCGACGCACCCGGCGCGCAAGAAATTGGGTACCATCTGCGTTAAATGCACCGGCAACAAATTCGCCAAACGGGGAAGCAGATGAGGTATTTCGGAAGTCAGTGTTTGCGGTTGCATAGGGGCTTGAGCCCAAGAATGCGCGCTTATCGACGCTTTGAAATTGGCCTCCTAATTGTGACGAGTAGAGCGGGTCTCTATGATACCAAGACCCAATTGCGAGCACTCGGGTCTTGTCGCCATTAAAGCCGAATCCGTGCGCGATATCGGCACTGAATTCGCCATGATCAGCCGTGCCTAATTGTGAAGCTCTGAAACTGACACGGGTTTCGTCAAAGTCGGTTGTTAGTAGTGTGTTGACCACACCGGCTGTCGCGTCTGAACCATAGAGTGCTGAAGCACCGTCACGCAGCACTTCGATCCGGTCAATACCGGCTGAGGGAAACGCGTTGACGTTGGTTACTTGGCGGGGCGTCGAGCCGATATCTTGATTGACAGCATGGGCTGCAATCCGGCGACCATTGAGCAGGATCAGTGTGTTGCCTGTCCCTAAGCCGCGCAAATTCACAGTCGCAATATCCCCGCGCGCATCATTTGGACCATCCGCCGCCCCATTGATCTCGAAAGATCCAGCCTGGGCTAGGTTCTCCATAAGCTCACCCGTGGACGCCTGACCTAAAGCTTCGATCTGGTCACGGCTGATTGTCGTGACTGCAACCGCACCGCTATCGGAAGCTGCCTTAATACGCGTGCCAGTAACAATGATTGTTTCGGCAGCTTTTTCGGGCTCCGCCTGAGGAGGTTGACCTTGTGGGGTTTGTGCAAACGCCTGACCAAATAATGCCGTGAATAAGGCCGTGGTTCCTAAAAGGCCTGGAAGTTTTCTCATTTTAGCTCTCCCCCTGTTTTGTCTTTTTTCAGTTTAGTCGACATCAATTGTCGCCGGATTGATGTTATTAGCGCTTGAGGTGGCTTGCACGCCCGGCGTTAGGCTTTCTGGTGACGAAAGCGCAAGCTGCAGTTGGGCATTATCCAAAGCGCCTTCCCAACGCGCCACGACAATGGTTGCAACGGCATTTCCCATCAGGTTCGTCAAAGCGCGACACTCGCTCATAAAGCGGTCGATGCCAAGGATCAGCGCCATACCCGCTACTGGGACCGAGGGTACAACCGACAAGGTCGCTGCCAAAATCACAAACCCGGCACCTGTTACGCCCGCTGCCCCTTTGGAGCTGATGGCCGCTACGCCAATCAAAAGCAGTTGGTCATGCAGCGAAAGATCGATACCAACAGCTTGGGCAATGAAGGTTGCTGCCAGAGTCATATAGATGTTGGTGCCGTCCAGATTAAAGGAATAGCCCGTTGGCAAAACGATGCCGACAACTTCCTTTCGGCACCCTGCCCGTTCGAGCTTTTCCATCAAGGTTGGCAACGCGGCCTCAGAAGAGGAAGTCCCAAGCACAAGCAAAAGCTCGTCCTTGATATAGCGGACGAGTTGGAAAATGGAGAACCCAGCCAATCTCGCAATCAGGCCAAGTACCACAATGACGAACAATAGCGAGGTGACGTAGAACGTCATGATGAGCGAGCCGAGGCTGATCAGGCTTGCCACGCCAAACTTGCCAATTGTGAAGGCCATGGCACCAAAGGCACCAATGGGTGCCAGTTTCATCAACATATGAACCAGTTTGAAAACGACTTGGTTCGCAGCCTCCAACACAGTCAACAGCGGACGGGCGGGCTCACCCACTGCGGCGATGGCGATCCCTGTTAGCACTGCAATCAACAGCACTTGCAAGATTTCGCCTTCGGCCAGAGCACTAATCGGCGTCTTTGGAATGATGTTCATGACAAAGCCTAAGAGGCTCTGCTCGTGCGCACGCTGGGTATAATTCTCAACGAGCTTCCCATCGAGTGTTGCGGGGTCGATATTCATGCCCGCGCCTGGTTGGACCAAATTGCCAACAATCAAACCAATGACGAGCGCAAAAGTGGAGACAGCCAAAAAATAGGCCAGAGCTTTTCCAAATACACTGCCGATCTTATTGACTTGCGACATGCCGCCGAGGCCCGTCACCACGGTCAGGAAAATGACGGGGGCAATGATCATCTTCACCAGATTGATAAAGGCATCACCAAGGGGCTTTAAGCTTGCGCCGAAGCTTGGGAAAATCGCGCCAATGGCAATGCCAAGGACAACAGCAATCACCACTTGGGTATAAAGTTGCTGGTACCAAGCCACTGGCTTAGAAGTTGTGGCACTAGACCCGCTCGCAATTGGTTGGCTGATGGCCAAGGCATTTCCCCATAGATTTATCGAGTGACTTAACGCCAGAGTTATTAGGAGAAATTTAGCCACATTTTTTAGGGACGTAAAATTCAATCCGTCTAAAATTAAATGCATTTAAATCATTGTCTTAGTTGGTATGCGCTAATGATACGTGCGATTTTTCGCACTATAACGTTGCGAGTTGTGTGATTTTCCGCCACGACGGATAAAACGCCGGTGCGGGCGTGGAGAACGCGCGAATGGGAAAACCGACTTCGAGGCTGGTTGTCGCTGCAACCCTTGTAGCGGGCCTCCTGCTGATTTCGGCCAGCTTTGTGGTCTCCGATAACATTGCCCGCAATCGTGCGGTGGCAGAGGCAGGCAAGCGTGGCGACGTTTCCGCTGAGTTGCTTGCTTCGGCCCTAGAGCGGGAACACGAACGTTTTCGCTTAGCGACGCTGGTGCTCGCCCAAGATGCTGATGCGCGCGCGGTCCTCGCAGGCGCTGATGGCGAAAGGCTTGGCGCCTTTAACAAGAAACTCGAAGCGCTCAGTCGCGACATGGGGGCTGCAGCCATCTATCTCCTTGACCTAAACGGGCTCACGTTGGCTTCGAGCAATTATACCAGACCTGAGACTTTCGTTGGACAGAATTACGGCTTCAGGTCCTATTTCCGCGAAGCTATTCGCAAGGGGCATCATGAGCAGTTCGCTCTTGGTACCGTATCACGTCGGCCAGGCCTCTATATTGCGCGCCAGCTTCAATCTGGCGGTGAACCGATCGGTGTCATCGTCTCCAAAGTTGAGTTTGACAATCTAGAAGCCGAATGGCGCAAGGCCGGGGTGACGGTATTTGCGACCAATGCCAATGGCGTCATTCTGATTACCAGCCGCGGCGAGTGGCGGTTTAAGACCGTCCAACCTTTGAGCAAAGCAACTCAGAACAAAATGTTGCGCGATCTCGACTATGGGCCCAACCCGCTCGAGGTGCTGCCGATTTATCAACAAAGTCAAGTTGGTGCCATCAAAGACGCCAATATCGCGTCAAAGAAATATGCTGAGGCCGTGAAACAGCTCGCCAATGACTGGCAATTGCATGTGCTGACGGAGACCCACGAGAGCATTCGCGCCGCGGTGACATCCAGTCGGATCAGTGTGCTGGCCAGCTTGCTCGCTTTGTTCGCGCTGGGACTTGCGATGGTGTACTTACGTCGTAGTGCTGCCTTTAAGGCGGAGCGCAATCTCGCAATCCAACAACGCGACATGAGCGAGCGATTGGTGCAGCTCAATAAACTTGCAGCTTTAGGCCAAATTGCTGCAGGCGTTGGCCACGAGATCAACCAGCCTCTCGCTGCCATCTCTGCTTATACCAGCAATGCCGTCACCTTCTTAGATCGCGGCCAGACTGATGATGTCCGCGACAATCTGAATCGGGTGATTGGCTTGGCCTCCCGCATTGGCACCATCACCGCTGAACTTTTGGGGTTTGCCCGCAAAGCGACTGGGACCATAACGGCTGTTAGCCTCAATAAAGTGATCGAAGGTGCGCTTCTCCTACTGCGCGATCGCATCGCGACTTTAAATGCGGTCGTGCATCAACCAAAAGATGACGCCCTCGTCCAAGCTGAGGCCGTGCGTCTAGAACAAGTGCTGGTCAATCTGATGGCTAATGCCCTAGACGCGGGACAAAGCGGCGTCGAAATCGACCTTTCGATTGAGGTGAAGGATGGCTTTGTCGAGTTAAAGGTCGCCGACAATGGCCCAGGCCTTTCGATGGAGACACGCGAAACCTTGTTTCAGCCTTTCTCCACAACCAAGCGCGATGGGCTCGGCCTTGGCTTGGTGATTTCGCGTGACATTATGGCAGACTTTGGCGGCGACCTCGTTGCTGCCACCCCAGTACAGGGCGCAGCCTTCATCATGCGCTTAAGGCCTGCTTCATGACGTCTGTAAGGCCAGATTCCATTCTTCTGATTGATGACGAAACCGACGTTCTGAGCGCGCATGGGCAAAGCTTAGAGCTGGCCGGGTTCAACGTGCAGGCGTTCACCTCTGCCGAGGCAGGGCTGGCGGCTTTCTCAGACAGCTTTGACGGTATAATCATCTGCGACTTACGTATGCCCGGCATGGATGGGCTTGAGCTCTTTCGCCGTGTGAAAGAAATCGACCCTGACGTTCCGGTCATCTTAGTCTCTGGCCACGCCGACATTGCAACAGCGGTCAATGCGGTTCGCCAAGGTGCTTATGACTTTTTATCTAAGCCATTTTTACCTGAACAATTGGTGCTTACCGCACAACGGGCTCTGGAACGTCGCGTCTTGACTCTGGAGGTTAGGCACCTGCGCGATACGCGGCCAGATGTTGATGAAGGTGGGCCGCTTTATGGCATTTCCAGCGCCATTACAGCCTTGCGACGAACGATTGCCCAAGTGGCTGAAATCGATGTGGACATCTTGATTGAAGGTGAAACGGGTACTGGGAAAAGCTTGATTGCGGCGATGCTGCATGCACAAAGCACGCGCAGTCGACGGCAGATGGTCACGATAGACTGTGGCGCACTGCCAGACGCTTTGCTGGACGAGGAATTATTTGGTGTTGCCCAAGGGGCTTATCCTGCAGCCTATAAGACGCGTGTCGGACGGCTAGAATTGGCCCATCGGAGCACACTCTTTCTCGACGCGATTGATGCCGCGCCAATGAGGGTGCAACAAAAATTGCATCGCGCCTTAGAAGTGCGCGAAGTTACGCCTTTAGGGGCCAATCAATCCCGCCCGTTTGACGCACGCATTGTAGCCGCCAGTTCCACGCAACTGACGGAGCGTGTGCAAGAAGGCAGTTTCTTTCCAACCCTGCTTTTCCGCCTCAACAGTCTAACGCTGAAGATACCGCCCTTACGCCAGAGGCGGGAGGATATCCCCCTTCTCTATGGCTTGTTCCTCGATCAAGCTGCCAAGCGCTATGGCCGTAAACCTGCCACGCTCACGCCAGAGGTTTACCGCTATTTGAGAAGCCATGACTGGCCCGGAAATGTGCGAGAGCTGCAAAACTTTGCCGAGCAGAATGTCCTGGGTCTATGGGATGGGAAATTGGCGTCAGCGCACTTGGATCAAAGTCCTACATCCGATAAACTTAAGACGCGGGTAGCAGAGTTTGAGAAGGCCTTTATTGAGCAGACCTTGCAAGAGGTTGGAGGCGACATTCAAACCGCCATCGCCTCGTTGGGCCTGCCCCGCAAGACCTTCTATGATAAAGTAAAGCGGCTAAACATCGCTCTGAGTGACTTCAGAGTGCGCCCATAGCCCCGCGCGGAAAACCACCGGGGGTGCACCTTGTAGAGGGGCCGGGGCGCGTGGTGTGCGCCAGATGAGGTGGGCCAGATTAACGGACTGGCCCGGAATACGACGCA
>VYKU01000064.1_pt1 | contig 46964 bp, 34 predicted proteins | sample 5114491 | NCBI WGS metagenome assembly VYKU01 (sample SAMN12291796, study PRJNA351875) | freshwater metagenome | isolation source: freshwater lake | place: USA: Michigan, Gull Lake | collected 2011-07-05 | reverse complement strand
CGAGCGTGCGGGTTTTGGACCCTGATGCGTATGTGTTCGAGCTTCGGCAGAGGTGAGGGTGGAATGGGGTGGGGGTGGGGGTGGGATAGAAATCTTGACCGAGCCTTGACATTGGGGCTGAGGGGCGATCTAATGAGGTGCCGGCCTGGGAAGGGTCGGTCGTTTTCCGATCGGCACGGCCAGCCGTTTCCGGTCGTTCACAGGATGTGCACAGGCGGCGGTGCCGCGTGTGCAGCCCGCGGGAGTGGGTTAGTTGATGGTTTCCCGCGATAGATCAGCCATGTTTGACGTACGTTGTGTGTCGGCAGCCTTTGGTTTTTGTAGAATGCGGCCTGACAGGCTCCAGATGGGCGTGAGTGGTTTGGGAGCAGCCCGAATCTTTGCTGCGCGCTAAGGCGCGGGTGTGGGTTGGGTGTATTGGGCCGGCGGGTGAGTGGTGGGTTGCCGGGGTCGTCGCGTGGATTGATTGTGGGCGACTCTGCCGGGTGTTCTGGCGGGTGGGCTGTGCGCGTTCGCAGGGCGGCTTGTACACGGGTGTGTGTACGGGCGAGCGGAGCGCGGCATGAATTTTATGTTGTCGCAAGTTGATTTGACCACGGTGGCGTTTGGGGCGCTTGCCGGGGTTGTTGTTGGTGTGGTGATCGGGTGGTTGGTGCTTCGGCAGATCGGGCTGGGGGGTGCCAAGGAGGCAGCACGCGAGGCGGAGAGCCTCAAGGCGCGTGCGGGTGAGGAAGCGCGTTCGATCGTCGGGCGGGCGGAGCTGGAGGGGGACAAAAAACTGCTGGAGCGGAAGGAGAAGTTTGAGCGGGAGACGAGCGCCCAGCGGGAGGAGTTGCGCGAGACGGAGCGTCGCCTGGCCAAGCGCGAGGACCTGGTGGACAGGAAGCTCGATCAGTTGACGGCACGGGACGAGCAGTTGGCACGGGTGGAGGCGGGGCTGGCCGATCGGCTGGCGGGGGCTGCGGCTCGGGAGAAGGAGCTCGGGGAAGTGCTCGCCGCGCAGCGTGAGAAGTTGCTGTCGGTGTCTGGGATGAGCGTGGAGCAGGCGCGGGCGATGCTGCTGGAGCGGGTTGAGCAGGAGAGCCAGGCGGAGGCGGCGAAGATTGTGCGCAGGACGCTCGAGGACGCCGAGCGGGATGCGAAGGAGAAGGCGCGTGAGATCACGCTGATGGCGATCCAGCGGTGTGCCAGTGAGCACACCAGCGAGAGCACGGTGCGGTCGGTGCCGATCCCGTCGGATGACATGAAGGGGAGGATCATTGGGCGCGAGGGGCGGAACATCCGGGCGATCGAGAAGGCGACGGGTGTGGACATCATCGTTGACGACACGCCGGGGGTGATTGTGGTATCGTGCTTTGACAAGGTTCGGCAGGCGATCGCGGTGGAGAGTTTGCAGAGGTTGATCGCCGACGGGAGGATGCACCCGTCGCGGATCGAGGAGGTTGTCGAGAAGGTGCGGTCGGAGATGGACGAGAGGATCGGCAAGTATGGCCGGGATGCGGCGGCGGAGATCAACCTGCGCGGGATGCACCCGAAGGTCGTCGAGGCGATGGGGCGGATGCACTTTAGGAGCAGTTACGGGCAGAACGTGCTGCGGCACTCGATTGAGGTTGGGTTTTTGTGCCAGCTTATTGCTGACCAGCTCGGGCTGGACGGGACGTTGGCGAGGCGGTGCGGGTACCTGCACGACATCGGCAAGTCGATGGACCACGAGGTGGAGGGGACGCACCCGAAGATCGGGTACGACTTTGCCAAGCAGTATGGTGAGCGTGAGCCGGTGCTCAACGCGATCGCTGGGCACCACGGGGACGTGCCGAGCACGAGTTTTTATACGCCGATCGTGATGGCGGCCGATGCGATCAGCAGTTCACGCCCGGGCGCCCGGCGGGAGAGCCTGGAGAAGTACATCCAGCGTCTGGAGCAGCTGCAGGACATCGCGATGAAGCACGCGGGGGTTACGGAGGCGTACGCCATTCAGGCCGGTCGCGAGGTGCGGGTGATGGTGGACTGTAAACGCGTTGGGGACGACGAGGCGTATGCGGTGGCGCAGTCGATCGCCAAGCGGGTCAGTGAGGAGATGACGTTCCCGGGTGAGATCAAGGTTACGGTGCTGCGGGAGACGCGGGCGATTGAGATTGCTCGGTGATGGTGAGCGTGAAGGCAGTTCACCACAGAGGCACCGAGGCACAGAGAGAGATGCAGTGGTTGTGCAGGAAACACGAACCATTCGCATTTTTTCTGTGCCTCTGTGCCTCGGTGGTTAAGTCTGTTTGCCGTGCAGGCTGGATGCCTGCACCACCCAGAGAGAACCCCACTCCTGCCCCTGCCCTCGGGGGAGGGGTTCTGGTGTGGATTGGTGGGGGTGGCCGATAGTTGGGGGCATGGTCAGGTTTGATAAGAAGTATTCGACGGTGCTGTTTGTCACGATCATGGTTTTCATCATGAGCATGGTGATATCGCTGGCCCTGACGGTGGCGCGGGGGGGCTTTGTAAGTGGGTTCTTTGGGATTTGGTTGCGCGGGTGGGCGCTGGGGGGGATCGTGGCGTGGCCGACGGCGATGCTGGTGGTGCCGGCGACGCGGCGGATCGTGGGCAAGATCACGCGGTGAGAGGCCGGAGGTTTTCAATCTGTGCGTAAAGGCAGTTTGCCACAGAGGCACCGAGGCACAGAGAAGAGGGATGCAGGGATTGTGGAGGGAAGACAAACCTAATGCATCTGTAATTCTCTGTGCCCTGTGAGTCTGTGGTGAAATCTGTTTGCTGTGCAGGCTGGAAGCCTGCACCACTGAGAATCAACCTCCACCTCTGCCCCTCCCCGCCAGAACATTCTGGGGGAGGGGTTTATAAGCTTACTTGAGTTTGATGGTCAGGGGTTTGCCGTCGGTGCCCTCGGCGGTGATGATGGAGCCGGTGTCGGTGAGGAGTTGGACGATGAGTTTGCGAGCGGGGCGGGGCATCTGGCCGTCGGTGCCGGTGATGTCGATGACGAGGGAGTCGCCCTGGGTGGCGGCGACGTAGCGGGTGGTGAGGAACTCACCTTTTTTGTAGCCGTAACCGTCGCCTGCGTCTTCGTAGAGTTCGCCCTTGGCGCTGCCGGCGGCGTCGAGGGAGACGATGAGTGTGAGGGGGTCGAGTGGTTTTTCGTCGGTGAACTGTTGGATCGGGCCGACGGGGAGGATCGCGCCGCCGCGGAGTTTGAGGACGGGGAGGTCTTTGTGTGCGTTGGTGGTGGTGGTGGCGTTGGTGCCGGGTGTTGTGGAGACGAGTTCGATGGTGCGCCAGGTGCCCTTTGGTTCGATGGGCCTGCGTGTGGCATCGGGCATGAGTTGTGGGACGACCAGGAGTGCGTCGCCGAGGAGGAAGGCGTCGTCCTCGCCGCGGAGGGCGGGGTCTTTGGGGTCGGCGAAGAAGACGGGGCGAGCGACGGGCATGTTGGTGAGGCTGGCCTCGTAGAAGAGGGTGTAGAGGTAGGGCATGAGGCGGTAGCGGCGTTCGAGTGCCATTCGGCAGACGGCCTCGGTCTCGGGGCCGAAGGACCAGGGCTCTTTGTCGACGTTCCCCTTAGCGGTGTGTGCGCGGCTGAAGGGGAGGAGCGCGCCGATGCCCATCCAGCGGGCGAAGTGGAGGGCGCGCTCGGCCTGGTCGCGTGGGCCGCTGCCGTTGAAGCCACCGATATCGGGGCCGCTGAAGGGCTGGCCGCTGATGCCGAGGTTGAGGACCATGGGGATGGACTGTTCGAGGTCGTTCCAGTCTGCGCTGTTGTCGCCGGTCCATGTGGCGGCGTAGCGCTGGCTGCCGATATAGCCTGCGCGGGTGAGGACGAAGGGGCGTTTTTCGGGGTTGGCGGCGGCGATGCCGGCGTAGGTTCCCTTGGCCATGAGCATGCCGTAGACGTTGTGGAAGCGAGCGTGGTTGCCTGGCTCGACTTTGCCGAAGGGTTCGAGGCCGCCGACGTGCATGTTGTCCTCGGGCATGGTTTTGCTGGCGACGTTGAAGATGGCGGGCTCGTTCATGTCGTTCCATACGCCGTCGATGCCCTGGTCCATGAAGGGCTTGTAGAGGCCGGCCCACCAGGTGCGCACGGCGGGGCTGGTGTAGTCGGGGAAGACGCACATGCCGGGCCAGACGGCGCCTTGATAGACCTGGCCTTTGGCGTCCTTGACCCAGGCGTCGATGGCATCGCCTGTGGAGCGGACGCCCTTGGCGACATCAGCCTGGGCCTGCCAGGCGGCGAGCATGGCAGGGCTGATTTTGGAGGCGGCGGATTTTTCAGCCTCGCTGAGGGAGGGGTCGTACTTCTGGCCTGGGTTGATCATCCAGATGCGCTTCCAGCCTTGCTCGCCGAGGTCTTCGTTGAGCTGCCTTGGGTTGGGGAACTGGGTGGGGTCAAAGGTCCAGGCGCGATAGCCGGCCATGTAGTCGATATCGAACCAGAGGACGGTGGCGGGGATTTTGCGGTCGCGGAAGCCTTGCGCGATCTCGCGGACGCGGCTCTCGGGGTTGTAGGAGTACCGACACTGCTGGAAGCCGATGGCCCACTTGGGGGGCAGTGGCATGGGGTCGATGAGTTCGGTGAGGCCCTTGATAACGTCTTGGGGTGTGTCGCGCTCGATGATGAAGAGGGGGAAGGGCTTGCCCTCGGCGATGAAGTCGATGCCTGTTTCGAGGTTGATCTCGGTGCGCCAGGTGGTGTCGGCCAGGACGCCGAAGGCGGTGCCGTTGGGTCGTACGGCCAGGACCCAGGGGTGGCTCTGGTAGAGGCTGGGTGAGTCTGGCTTGTAGCCGAAGGCGTCGGTGTTCCAGAGTGTTACGGTGCGTCCGTTGCGGAGGAGTGGTCCGCCGACCTCGCCGGTGCCGTAGAGGGAGGTGCCGGGGGTGATGTCGATGCGTGCGCGGTGCCTGCCGTCGGGGAGTTTCTCGAAGGTTGGGACGATGACGCCTGGGGGGTTTTTGGCCGTGGTGGCGATGATCTTTTCGGTGGCGTAGCTGGGTACGCGGTCGGCGTCGGTGAAGTAGGGGGCGTAGAAGCGGGCGATGTTGCGTTTGACCTGCTCGCCGGTGCCCGGTGCGAGTTGTGCCAGTGAGCTGCCGGCGAGGGCGGCGAGCGCGAGTGCGCCGGTGAGGATGGAGCGGGTGGCGTTCATGGTGGTCTCCGTGGGGTTGCCCAGGGGGTGGAGCGAAGATGTACTATAACCGGGTTGCGGGTTTAGGTTGAGAGGGTCTCGATGGTGCGTGCGACGACCTGGGTGAGGGGGACGTTGATGGGTTTGTCTTTGCTTTTGCGTGGCTTGAACTCGACGGCGTGCTCGGCGAGGGCCTTGTCGCCGATGGTCAGGCGGATGGGGATGCCGATGAGGTCGGCATCCTTGAACTTGACGCCCGGGCGTTCGTCGCGGTCGTCGATGAGGACGTCTACGCCGAGGGTGGAGAGTTGTGTGGCCAGGTCGCGTGCGACGGTCATGTGGCTTGGGCTGAGTGTGGTGATGATGACGTGGTAGGGCGCGATGGGTGTGGGCCAGATGATACCGTCGGGGTCGTGGTTTTGTTCGACGCTGGCGGCCATGGTCCGGCTGACGCCGATGCCGTAGCAGCCCATGATGACGGAGCGTTTGGTTTGTTTGTCGTCGAGGATGGACATGCCCATGGCGTCGGAGTATTTGGTGCCGAGCTTGAAGATGTGCCCGACCTCGATGCCCCGGCCTGTGATGAGGGTGGAGCCTGTGGCGCGTGGTGAAGGGTCGCCGGCGAGGGCGTTTCGGACGTCGGCGACGATGAGGTTGTTGTTGGTGGCTTTGAGATTGCCAGCGGGGTGGGTGGTGGGGTTGTGGGGCGTGGCGGCAAGGGGGTCGGTGCCGAGGTCGCGTTGCCAGTTGAATTGCTTGGCGTGGTAGTCTTTTTTGTCTGCGCCGGTCATCCAGAAGCGGGGTTTGTTGGCGGCGTCGTCGTAGCCGAGGGCGGCGTCGCGGTCGACGAGGAGGAGGACGCCCTTTTTGCCGACGGCGGCGCGCGGGGAGATGAAGCCGATGGCAAAGCCGAGCGCGGCGGCCTTGGCCGGGTCGGCCAGTTCGATGGACTTGACGCCGGCGGCTTGGCGTACTTTGCCTTCGTTGACGTCGTGGTCGCCACGGACGACGGCGAGGATGTATTCCTGGCCGGACTTGGCGAGGTCTTCAGGTGAGGACCTGACGGAGAAGAGCACGCTCTTGAGCATGTTCTGGGGCTTGACCTTGGTGAGTTTGGCGACTTCCTCGATGCCGGGGCAGTTGGGGGTGTGGACTTCGTCGAGATTGCCGGAGGGGTCGCCTGCGAAGTAGCCTTTGCTGGGAGCGGGGCGTGGGCCGATCTCGCATTTTTCGACGTTGGCGGCGTAGTTGCTGGCGGGGCACTTGAGGATGGTGTCCTCGCCGCTGTCGGCGTTGACCATGAACTCGTGGCTGGCCGAGCCGCCGATGGGGCCAGCCTCGGCCTCGACGGCGGTGAAGTCCAGGCCGCAGCGATTGAAGATGCTGGTGTAGGCGGCGAACATTTTGTCGTAGGTTTCGTTGAGGCCGCCTGGGCCTTCGATATCGAGGTGGAAGGAGTAGGCGTCCTTCATGATAAACTCGCGCCCACGGAGGATGCCCGAGCGCGGGCGGGCCTCGTCGCGGAACTTGGTCTGAATTTGGTAGAGGCTGACGGGGAGTTGCTTGTAACTGGTGATGGCGGCCTTGGCCAGTTCGGTGATCGGCTCTTCGTGGGTGGGGCCGAGGGCGTAGATGCCCTGCTTGCGGTCGGTTACTTTGAAGAGCAGGTCGCCGTAGTCGAGGTCGCGTTTGGTGCCGGCGTAGAGCTCGATGGGGAGCAGCGCGGGCAGGAGGAGCTCGCTGGAGCCGGCGGCGTCCATCTCTTGGCGGACGATCTGGCTGATCTTGCGGAGGACGCGCGTGGCCAGGGGGAGGTAGTCGTATATCCCCGCGCCGAGTTTGCGGACATACCCGCCGCGTGAGAGGAGGATGTGCGAGGGGCTCTCGGCGTCGGTGGGTGCGTCGCGCGTGGTGGGGATGATGGTGCCGGACCAGAGCTGGATCGCGCCGGTGCTTGGTGCCGTGAAGGAGTGGTTAGCCATAGTGGCGGAGGATAGGTTTGCTGGTTGGGTGTTCAGCCTGTTTGGCGTTGGCTTGGGTCGTCGGCGATGCGGTAGTCGAGGTCGGGGAAGCGTTCGCTCAGGCCCGTGATGCCGGGGGTTCGCCAGCAGCCGACCCAGTGGTCGCGTGCGACCTCGACGAGGGCGTAGTCGCCGCCTGGGCCTGGGTTGGGGGCGAGGTCGGCGGGTTGCTGGTGCCAGGGCCACCAGGGGCGGAGGCCTTTGTCGTGGCCGGGCAGGCGTGCGAACTGGGCGGGGTCGTCGACGACCTCGCGGATGGTGATGAGGCGGTCGGTGAGTTCGCGGGTTTTGGGGATGCTTGCCAGCAGGCCGCGCGTGTAGGGGTGCATGGGGTTGTCGAAGAGGTCAAAGACGCGTGCGTATTCGACGACGCGCCCGGCGTACATGACGCAGACGACGTCGGCGTTCTCGGCGACGACGCCCAGGGCGTGGGTGATGAGCATGATGCTCATCTGCCGGGTGCGTTGGAGCTCGCGCAGGAGGTCGAGGATTTGGGCCTGGATCGTTACGTCCAGGGCGGTGGTCGGCTCGTCGGCGAGGAGGAGTTTGGGCTGGCAGGCCAGGGCCATGGCGATCATGACGCGTTGGCGCATGCCCCCTGAGAACTGGTGTGGATAGGCGGCAAGGCGGTCAGCGGCCTGCGTGATGCCGACGTCGGTCATGGCGGCGATGGCGATCTGGCGTGCCTGGTCGGCGTCGACTCTTTGGTGCAGGAGGATGGCTTCGAGGATCTGATCGCCGATGGTGTAGACTGGGTTGAGGCTGGTCATCGGCTCTTGGAAGATCATGGCGATCTCGTTGCCGCGGACGTTGCGGATTTCTTGTTCGTTGTAGGTGAGCAGGTCGCGTGGGCCGTCGTCGGTGGCGAACATCATCTGGCCACGGTCCCATCGGCCTGGTGGGCGTGGGATGAGGTGCAGTGCGCTCATGGCGGTTACGGACTTGCCGCATCCGGATTCGCCGACGACGGCGAGGGTCTGGCGTGGGTAGATGGTCATGCGCACGCCGTCAACGGCCTGGATGCGTGGGCCGTTGCGGTTGTCGAAGCTGACGGCAAGGTCTTTGACCTGGAGGAGGGGAGATTGTTCATCGAGCGCGCGGTGGAGTTTTTTCGAGAGGGGGCCTGGAGCGGGGGTGGCGGTGTGTGTAGGCATTGCGGTCAGGTTATGTCCTGTGTGGGCGTGCGGGAGCACAGGGGGGGTGATTGCCGGGCGGGTCTCGATGGCTTATACTGCTCTCCACTCAGCCCGGGTGGCGAAACTGGCAGACGCGCTACCTTGAGGTGGTAGAGCCCGCAAGGGTGTGCAGGTTCAAGTCCTGTCCCGGGCATTACAGGAAGAAGTGTGCCGAGCACGGCGTGGTTTGGGCGTGCTGGTGCGTGTCTGTAGTTGGGGGCCGATAAATGAGCGTGTGGGTGTGCTGGCGAGGGTTGTGCCGGGGGGTTGGGGCGTGCCTGGTGGGTTTGAGTCTGCCCACTGGGATGGGTGGGTGGTGCTGGGGGGTAGTGCGTTTTGTGTGCGTGGGCATGGATTTGTGTGTGGTGGGCGTCGATAAAAGCCATAGGGATCGACGCAGATCAAGCCTCACCATGTCTATGCCTCCCCCCCCCACTATCGCCGGATCGAGCACTGCGGGTGCTGGCGCGCCAAGGCAGATTGGGGTGTTGGTGGTAGATGATTCGCCGTTTTTTCGTCGGGCGTTATCAAAGTTGATCGATTCAGAGCCTGGCATGCGGGTGGTGGGTACAGCGCGGGACGGCAAGGACGGGCTGGAGAAGGTCAAGGCGTTGCGGCCGGACGTTGTAACGCTGGACGTGGAGATGCCCGGGGTGGACGGGATGACGTGCTTGCGTGCGATCAAGCGTGAGTGCAACCCACCGCCTGCGGTGCTGATGTGCTCGAGCCTGACGTCGGCGGGTAGCCACGCGGCGTTGCAGGCGTTGCGGTTCGGTGCTGCGGAGGTGATTGCCAAGGACCAGTCGACGATCTCGGACAAGGTCGAAGCGATGCGGGATGAGTTGATCGCCAAGATCAGGGCGATCGCCCCGAGTGGATCGTTCCCTTTGGAAGCTGCGGCTACGCCGGTGCGAGCGCCGTCTGGGTTGCCGAGGGTGACACTGCCCGAGGGGCGGGTGTGGCGGATCAAGCCTGAGCACCGGTTTGATCACGACGAGTTTGGGTTGATCGTAATTGGTTCGAGCACGGGTGGGCCGCCTGTGTTGGAGGTGATCCTGTCGGCGTTGCCGGCGGATCTGAGCTGCCCGGTGGTGGTGGCCCAGCACATGCCGGTGCTGTTTACGCGGAGTATAGCGCAGCGTCTTGATGAGATGTGCAACATGACGGTGGTGCACGCGGAGGTGGGCATGCCGCTGCACCCTGGTACGATTTATATGTGCCAGGGCGGGGTGCACACGCACCTGGTTCGGGGCGCTGGGGGGAAGGTAACGATTTCTACGTCCGAGGAGCCCAAGAGTGAGTTGTATCGCCCGAGCGTAAACGTGCTGTTCTCCACGGCGGCGAAGGTGGTGTCGGGGAAGGTGCTCGCGGTCGTGCTGACAGGGATGGGCGAGGACGGGGCCTCGGGGGCGCGTGAAATCAAGGCCAGGGGTGGGACGATCCTGACGCAGGATGCGGCCTCGTGCGTGGTCTATGGGATGCCCAAGGCGGTGGTGGCAGCGGGGGTGTGCGACGGGGTGCTGACGCCTGAGCAGATCGCCGTGATGCTCGGCTCGCTGGCGGAGGTTCGCCCAGCGAGCGACGCGGCGGCGTGATGGGGGCAGAACAAAGCGGTGTGCGTGCGTACGCTGGCGCGATGGGCAGGGTGCGGCTGGGCATTTTGGGCGGTGGGCAGCTCGGGCGGATGCTCGCGCTGGCGGCGCACGAGTTGGGTGTGCAGACGCGATGCTGGGACCAGCGTGAAGACGCCGTGGCGGGGCATGTTGGGGGGTTGCATGTTGATGACTTTGAGAGGCCGGCACGGCTGGATGCTTTTCTGCGCGGCGTGGACGTGGTTACGACAGAGTGGGAGAATGTTCCCGTTGCGCTGCTAGAAGAGATCGAGCGGCGCGGCGTGCCGGTGCGCCCTGGGAGCCTTGCGCTGCGTGTGGCGCAGGACCGGGTGCTGGAGAAGAACCTGGCGAGGTCGCTGGGGATACCGACGCCGGCGTTTGTGGCGGCTGGGACGCTGGGGGAACTGGAGGGTGCGGTCAGGGAGGTGGGGCTGCCGTGCGTGGTCAAGACGAGGCGGTTTGGGTATGACGGCAAGGGGCAGGTGGTGGTGCGCAAGGCGGAGGAGGTGGCGGCGTGCTGGGGGGCGTTGGGGGCGACGGCGGGGGGGTTGATAGCGGAGGGGTTTGTGTCGTTTGCGCGGGAACTGTCGATCATCGCGGCGCGTGGGGTGGATGGGCAGACGCGGTTTTATCCGCTGGTGTGCAACGAGCATGCTGGGGGGATTTTGAGGGTGAGCACATCGCCGGTGGAGGGTGTCAGCGAGGGGGTGCGTGCGCGGGCGGAGGAATATGCCGGGGGTGTGCTTGGTGCGCTGGAGTATGTGGGTGTGCTGGCGATTGAGTTGTTTGAGGTGGGTGGGGAGCTGGTGTTCAATGAGATCGCCCCGCGGGTGCACAACAGCGGGCACTGGACGATCGATGCCTCGGCGACGAGCCAGTTTGAGAACCATGTGCGGGCGGTGCTGGGGTTGCCGCTCGGGGATGCGGGGATGGTCGCGCCGGGTGTGCACGCGGGTATGGTGAACCTGATCGGGTCGATGCCCGATGCGCGGCAGGTGCTGCGGATCGCGGGGGCGAAGTTGCACGACTATGCCAAGGAGGCGCGGGCGGGGCGGAAGCTGGGGCATGTCAACGTGCTGGCGGGCAGCCGGGGGGAGTTGATGGAGCGGATCGGGCAGGTGCGTGGGCTGCTCAGGTGATTGAGCGCCCGCCGTCGACGTTGATGACCTGGCCTGTGCAGTAGTGGGCGCGGAGTGCGAGCCAGGCGACGGCCTCGGCGGCGTCGGCGGGTGTGCCAGCGCGGGCGAGGGGGACGCGGGAGAGGTAGCGGGCTTGGGTGTCGGCGTCGGATTCGCGGCCGGCTTCGGGGAAGGCGACTACGCCGGGGGCGACGGCGTTGACACGGACGCGCGGGGCGAGTTCGCGGGCCAGGACCAGGGTCATCTCTAAGAGTGCGGCTTTGGACATGGAATAGGCGAGGTGGTCGCGCCGGGGCTGGCCGAGTGCGCCCATGGCGTGGATGTCGCACATGGTGACGATCGCGCCGCCGCCGGGGAGTTTGCTATAGGCGAGTTTGCCAGCGAGCGTGCGTGAGAGCATCAGCGGGGCGAGGGCGTTGACTCGGTAGAACCGCTGGCAGGCCTCGGGGGTGAGGCGCTGGGTGGGCGTCGGTTCGTAGAGGCTGGCGTTGTGGATGAGCACGTCTAAGCGTGGGAGTTGTTCGCTGAGTTGCGCGGCCAAGAGGTCGACGCTGTTGAGGTCTTCCAGGTCGAGCTGCTTGAGGCTGATGGTGGCGCGGGGGGCGTCTATCTGCACCTGCTCGGCGGTGACCTCCGCGGCGGCCGAGGATGTGTTGTAGGTCGCGATGATGTCGCAGCCTTGCTTGGCCAGGGCGACGGCGATGGCGCGACCGACGCGCTTGGCTGCGCCGGTGATGATCGCGATGGGGCGGTCGCCTTTCATGGGGTGTCTGCGCAGACGGCCGAGTCAGAAGCGGTCGGGTTCTTCTTTGATCTCGGTGTCTTCGAGCGGGATGCGGTCGGCGGACTGCTGCCAGGGGCTTGGGCCGGGGCGTTTGGGCTTGGGTTTGGGGTTGTCAGTATTGGGGAATGTGAAGCGGCGTGCAAGGGTGAGCAGGGCAGATGTCAGCACGAACAGCCCGATGAGGGAGGCGATGATCCAGATGGGTTGCACGCTGCTCGATCCGCTCGGCTGGGGTGCAGGTGGCGGGCTGGTTTGGGCCGTGCCGAGCATGGGTGAGGGTAGAGGGGGTTTGTTGATGGGTTAGGGTGTTGGCTCGCCGGTGATGCGGTCAAAGGCCTCTTGATACTTTGCAAGTGTTGCTTGGACGACATGCTCTGGGAGTGGTGGACCGGGTGGGTTTTTGTCCCACTTGCGGGCCTCGACGAGGTCTTGGAGGTATTCGCGGAGGAACTGCTTGTCGAAACTGCGCTGCGCCCGGCCCGGCTCATAGGTGTCGGCAGGCCAGAAGCGGGAGCTGTCGGGGGTGAGGGCCTCGTCGATGAGGATTGGCGGTTGCCAGACGCGGGCGGCCTTGGCGAGGGCGGCTTCGGGGATGCCGAACTCGAACTTGGTGTCGGCGATGATGATGCCGCGGGCGAGGGCGTGCTCGGCGGCCTTGCTGTAGATCGTCAGCGAGAGGTCGCGGAGGGTGGTGATGGTCTCTAGCCCGACGGCGTCTGCGGCCTGCTCGAAAGTGATGTTCTCGTCGTGGCCTTGGGCGGCCTTGGTGGCGGGGGTGAAGATGGGCTCGGGGAGTTTGTCGCACTGGCGTAGGCCGGGGGGGAGGGTGATGCCGCAGACCTTGCCGGTGGCTTGATATTCCTTCCAGCCGGAGCCTTCGAGGTAGCCACGGACGACGCACTCGATGGGAATAACGGCACAGCGCTGGCCGATGGTGCATCGGCCTTCGAGGTAGGCCTGTTGGGGTGAGCCAGGTGGGGCGATGGAGGTTGGGAGGTCGGCGGGGGTTGCGGTGAGGGTGTGGACCTCGCAGATGCGGTGGGACTTTATGAAGTCGAACCAGAAGTTGGACATCTGGGTCAGGAGGCGACCCTTGCCGGGGATGGGGGTGGGCATGACGACGTCGAAGGCGGAGATGCGATCGGAGGCGACGAGCAGGAGGCGGGGGGTGGGGTGTGTTGCGTCGGGGGGGAGTTCGTAGACGTCGCGGACCTTGCCCGAGCGGAGCAGGGGGAGGTTGAGCGTGGTCGCGGGGGTGGGCGCGGAGGTGGGCGCGGGGGTTGACATGTCGGAGTTTAGCGTGGGGATGATGGAAGTTGGTTGTCTACGGTTGGGGCGATGTACAGGAGCACCGGTGAGTTTGTGGCCGCGCTGGAGAGGGCTGGGGAACTGGCGCGGGTGCGGGCGTTGGTTGATCCGGTGCTGGAGATTTCGGCGATTGCCGACCGGGAGAGCAAGTCGTCGGCACCGAATGGGCCGAGCGCGTCGGCGCGGCGGAACGATCCGCGGTTCTTTGGGCGTGGTGGTCGCGCGCTGCTGTTTGAGAACGTGTCGGGGAGTGATTTCCCGGTGCTGATCAACGCGATGGGTAGTTACCGGCGGATGGAGATGGCGCTGGGGTGTGAGCGGTATGCTGGGGTTGGGGGTGCGAGCGGGTTTGATGCGATCGGCGCGCGGATCGGGGGGCTGGTCAAGCCCGAGCCGCCGAGATCGCTTGGGGAGTTGATCGGCAAGGCCCGGCAGTTTTTGCCGTTGCTGCGGATACCACCCAAGCGGATGCGTGGTCGCGGGGCGTGCCAGGAGGTGGTCAAGACGGGCGATGGGATCGACCTGACGCGGCTGCCGATCCTTCGCTGCTGGCCGCATGATGGGGACTTTGCGGCACTCGGGTACCCGGCGGGCGTGAACGATGGGATCGAGGGGCTTGGGAGTGGTGCACAGTGGGATGCGAAGTTTCGGGGGCGTTACATCACGCTGGCGGGCGTGCACACGATCCACGCCGATGACATCGGGCAGGCCAAGCCGAGCAGCGCGAATATCGGGATGTACCGCGTGCAGTTGCTCGGCCCGCAGCGTGTGGCGATGCACTGGCACATGCACCACGACGGGGCGAGGCACTGGAGGTCGTGGAAGGCCAAGGGGCAGAGGATGCCCGTGGCGATTGCGCTCGGTGGTGAGAGCGTGCTGCCGTATGCGGCGACTGCGCCGCTGCCGCCTGGGATCAGCGAGTTGCTACTGGCGGGGTTTCTCAATGGTGGCGGGATCGGGCTGGTCAAGGGGGTCACGGTGCCGTTGTGGGTGCCGGGCAACAGTGAGATCGTCATCGAGGGTTGGGTGAGCGATGAGGCGGGGTTTATTGACTATGACCCGCGGGTGGAGATGGGCAAGTGGGCGGGTGGGGTGAGGCCCGAGAAGGACCCGTATGGGCTGGGGCCCGGGGCGGTCTTTGAGGGGCCGTTTGGGGACCACACGGGGTTTTATTCGTTGCCGGATCGGTACCCGATGGTAGAGGTAACAGCCATCACGCACCGGCGTGGAGCGATTTATCCAACGACGGTGGTGGGTCTGCCGCCGCAGGAGGATTACTACTTGGGCAAGGCGACGGAGCGTGTGTTTTTCCCGTTGCTCAAGACGGTGGTGCACGATATTGAGGATTATGACCTGCCGCAGTTTGGGGCGTTTCACAACTGCGCGGTTCTGGCGTGCAAGAAGGCGTACCCGTTGCAGGGGCGTAGGTTGATGCACAGCGTGTGGGGTGCGGGGCAGATGGCATGGACCAAGACGGTCTTTGTCGTCGATGCCGACTGCGACGTACACGACACGCTGGGGGTGCTCAGGAGAGCGGGTGAGCGTTGCCACCCGCTGCGGGATGTGGAGTTCGCGCACGGGCCGGTGGACATTTTGGACCATGCCTCGCCGTATGTGGGCGCGGGGACAAAGATCGGCTTTGACTGCACGGGTAAGCGTGCGGGGGAGGGCTTGCACGGCGTGGGGCATGAGGTCGGGCCGGTTGTCCGCGATGCGGGGCGGCTGGGGGCATATGCGGAGGCGGTCCGCAAGATCCCGGGGGTGCGACAGGTGGCGGTGCCGGGGGAATTGGGGGGTGGGTGGATGCTGGTGGGGATTGACAAGGCCAAGCCTGGGCAGGGGATCGGGGTGCTGCGGGCGATCTATGCGGTGGATCATGGTGCGTTGGGGCTGCGTGCGGAGGATTTGCCGCCGTTTGTGATCGTGCTGGGGCGGGGTGTGGATGTCAGTGATATCGACCGTGCGTTTTTCTTCTGGTGCGCGCACTGCGACCCGGGACGCGATGTTCTTCGGCACCACAGCGCTGGGAGCAGTGCGCACCGGCTGGGGTTTGACGGCACGGAGAAATCGCCGAGTGATTCACGGCTGGGGGTGCCCGCGCGGCAGTGGCCACCTGTGCTGGCGATGAGCGATGAGGTGCAAGGGCGCGTTGCGCAGCGCTGGCAGGAGTATGGGCTGGGGGGGTGATGTGCGGGGTTGGGTTTGGGGTTGGTACACTGGGGGCGTGAAAAACCGATCGCTTGCCGTGCTGGTGTTGGGATTTGTTGCACTATCTCTTGCCACCCCCTGGGCGCGCGGGCAGGAGGGGGACCGCCGTCAGGAGGGGACGGCTTGGCAGTGGCGGTGGGACCCGGCGACGGGGCGGGACCTGACGAACTACCCGCCGGCGGTGGAGTTTGACCATCAGCAGATGGTGCTGGAGATCAACATTGCCGACATGGGCGTGGCGAAGTTTGACGGGGTGCTGACGCTGACGAGCGCGGCGGTGGGGCCGGCGCGGGGGACGATGATGCTCAACGCCCGGGAATCGCTGACCATCGCCGAGGTTACGGTCGATGGGGTCAAGGCGGCCTTCGAGCACAAGGATGAACTGCTGACGATCACGATGCCCAAGCCCGCGCAGCCTGGGGTGGGGGTAGTTACGCGGATCGTCTATAGCGCGGCGAACACGTCGCGCGATGGCGCGGGGCTGGTCTGGTTGACGGGGCAGGAGGGGCGGGCGGACCGCTCGCCACAGATTTTTAGCCAGGGGCAGCCGAACTGGAATAGTTTCTGGTTCCCGTGCCATGACTTTCCGAACGATCAGTTGGCGTCGAGCCTGATTGTTACGGCACCGGCGGGGTTTACGGTCATCAGCAATGGGGCGCTGGAGGCAAAGGAAGAGGTGCCGGGCAAGGGCGTGCGGTGGACGTGGGTGCAGCGCAAGGGGCATGCGTCGTACCTGGTGATGCTGGCGGTTGGGAAGTTTGAAGAGGTGGATGTGGGCGGCGCGGATTCCAAGCGGCCGGGGTTGTGGATGCCGGTGTATGGGCCGGTGGGCAAGGGGGAGGAGTTGGCGAAGGTCTTCAAGAACACGCCGGAGATGGTGCTGTTCTATGAGGGGTTGTTCGATGAGCCCTACCCGTGGGAGAAGTATGCGCAGGTGATCGTGCGCGGGTTTAATTGGGGTGGGATGGAGAACACCAGCGCAACGGTTCTTGCCGAGTATGCGGCGTCGGGCAGGGAGGGGGACCATGACGACCTGATCGCCCACGAGGTGGTGCACCAGTGGATGGGGAACTTGATCTCGTGCAAGTCTTGGGAGCACCTTTGGCTCAACGAGGGTTGGGCGACATTCGGCGAGTGGTTGTGGATTGAGCACAAGGAGGGTGTGGGGGCGTACCGCAAGGCCGTTAACGATGCGAGGCGGAAACTGACGGTCTCGGCACGGGAGGTGCTGCCAGCGGGTGTGCCGGTGGTGAGCAAGTTGTATGGGGAGCCGGACGACACGTTTATGAAGGCGGAGGACCCGTACGTGCGCGGCGGGGTGGTGCTGCACATGCTCCGGCAGCGGCTTGGGGCGGAGGTGTTTTGGAAGGGCGTGCGGGTGTATATCGACAGGTTCCAGGGCCGCTCGGCCGAGACGGATGACTTCCGAAAGGTGATGGAGGAGGTGAGCGGGCAGAGCCTGGAGCGCTTCTTTGACCAGTGGCTGCGCCGACCGGGGATGCCGACTGTCAAGGTTTCACGAAGGTTTGCAGACGAACAGATCACCCTCACGGTGCGGCAAGTGCAGGAGATGGATGGTCAGAATCCAGCCTGGGCATATACGCTGCCGATCTGGTTGAAGTTTGAGGATGGGAGTGAGAAGTGGGTGTATGTCGAGAGCGATTCCCGCCTGGCTGAGGTGACCATCCCGAGCAAGCAGGACGTGAGCAAGATGCGTGCGGACCCGAACGCGGAGGTGTTGGCAGAAATCCAGACCGAGCCGTGATCGATGGGGTACAGACTTACTAACAAAGTCCAGTCTGGAAACTTTCTGAGCACATGGATGGGATGATCTGCCGAGAAGGTTCTCGGGCATAACGGGGGTTGGAAATGCAACCGCCGGGGTGGGCGTCTCGAATCTGCTCTTGCGTGCATGAAGCGGGCGGTCTGCCCGCCCGACGTATCCTTCGATTAAGCCCGGCGGTTGTGGGCCAAGAGATAAGACGGGGCTTTGTGCACGGGTTGACGATCAAACAACTTCCATAGCGGACCAGATCGGAGTATGCAGTGAGGAGTACGCGGGTGCATGGTTGTGTGGCATTGGCGAGCGTGGCTCTGGCTGGGCTGGCGGTTGGTTTGGCTGCGGGTGTCGCATCTGGCCAACCAACTGGGCAAATGCAGGCGGCGGCGTTTGATGATGGACAGCCTGGGCTGGAGGCGTTTGGCATTCCGGGGTTGCCGGTACAGCCCGGGGCCGAGCCGGTCTTTGTGCCGTTGAGCAAGCAGTTTGGGTTGGGCGCCAGGGTTGTGCCCGTGGTCTCGCTGCCGGTGCTGGACCACGCGGCACTGCTGGCCGAGGACCTCAAGGGGGATGCAAGGAAGAGGCCGATGCGTGTGGGTGTGGCCCGCCCCTTTACGCTCGCGGGGACTGATGGCGTTTGGACGCCGCTGCCCGACGGCGGCCGGCTGTGGACGTGCGATGTGCGCAGCGAGGGTGCCTATGGCGTGCGAGCGCAGCTGGTAGGGATGCAGTTGCCCGAGGGGGCGTTGCTGGTGGTCTTTGAGGCGAACAACCCGGCCGGTGGGGGCGGGGTGTATGAGGGTTCTGGGGACTTTGGCACGGGGGTGCAGTACACGTCGACGATCTGGTCGGACACTGCCCGGCTGGAGCTCTACATGCCCCCTGGCACAGGTGGGCTGGGGCTGCCGTTCGGGGTCGATACGCTGCAGCACATATACCGCGACGTGGCCAAGAGCGCGCCGGCTGATCCTGCGCCGGGGCCTGCTTCGGAGCCGGTGCCCGTCCCCACGCCGCGTGCGGGCAACTGCCACCGTGATGTTACGTGCGAGCCTGCATGGGCGAATCAGGCGCGTGCGGTGGCGTTGTATTACTTATCGAATGGATCGGGCACGTTTGAGTGCACGGGGCAGTTGCTCTCGACGACGAGCAATGATCTGACGCCGTATTTTCTGACGGCCTCGCACTGCGTCGATACCCCGGCGGTGGCGAACACGGTGGATGCCTACTGGCTGTATCAGACCGCAACTTGCAATGGCACGGTGCCGGCTCTGGCATCTGTGCCGCGGACGACCGGCGCTGTGCTGGTTGCCACGCGGTCCACGAGCGACTCGACGCTGCTTCGGCTGACGGGCCTGCTTCCCGGCGGGCTGTTTTACATGGGCTGGACGGGGACGGTGCCGGTCAACGGCACGGCGGTGGCGGGGATACACCACCCGTCGGGGTCGTGGAAGAGGATCAGTTTCGGCACCGTCTCGCGGTCGTCGACGTGCGCAGCGGTGGATGGGCAGATCAACGCCGAGTCGCTGCGGATGGACTGGACCACCGGGGTAACAGAGGGTGGTTCCTCCGGCTCGGGGATCATGACCAACGACGCCAACAAGCAACTCGTCGGCGTGCTCTCGTGCGGGAGCTCGGCCTGCGGCGTGCCGGCGAGTTTCCAGTACGACACCTACGGTCGGTTCGCACCCTTCCTGACCCAGGTCCAGACCGCCCTCAACGGGTTCCCCGATGATTCCCTAGAGCCGAACGACACGTGCGCGGCAGCGCGGTTCATCGATCTGGCGACGGCGCAGAGTTACACGGGGCTGGTCGTCAAGGCCGTGAATACGGATTGGTACCGCTTCAACCTGCCGGCTGGCGCGCAGTTGAACGCCTCGCTGAGTTTCACGGCCACGACGGGGAACATCGATATGAAGCTCTACACCACCTGCGGTGGTGCGGCGGTGACGCAGTCGATCAGCACGACAGGGGCTGAATCGATCAGTTACCTCAACAGCACGGGGGCGGCCGTGGAGGTCTATCTGAACGTCTATCTGACGGGCACGGCACCGCTGAACACGTATTCGATGAACGCCAGCCGAACGCTTGTCCCGGTCAACAACACGTGCGCCAATGCGATCGCCCTGACCGCAGGGACGACGATCACGGGGACGAACGCCTTTGCAACGATCGATGGGTCGAGCTCGTGCGTAACGACCCAGCAGCCCGACGTGTGGTACAGCTTCACCGCCCCCGCAGCCGGGGCTTTGCAGATTGATACGTGCGGCTCGGCGGTTGACACCGTGCTCTCGGTCCTCAACAACGGTTGCGGGGGCACCTCGCTGGCGTGCAGCAACGACGCGGGCGCGGGCACAGGGCCGTGCGGGAGCACGACCAATAAAACCTCGTACGCCTCGGCGACGCTGACCTCTGGCCAGAGCGTGCGTATACGCGTCGCGACGGCCGTGGGGACGCCGCAGGGGACCTTCAACCTGCGGACGGTCTTTGTGCCCACGGTGCCGCCGCCGAGCAATGACGCGTGTACGAGGGCGATCGCCATCGCGCCGGGTACATATTCCTTTGACACCACCAGCGCGACGACCGAGGGGACGGCCGAGGTGCTCTGCACGGCTTTCGGGCACAACGGGATCGACAAGGACATGTGGTACAGCTTCGCCGCGCCCAGCAACGGCACGCTGCTGGCGCAGACGTGCGGGACCAACTGGGACACGCGGATTGCTTCCTATGCGACGTGCCCTGGCAGCACGGACAACACGGCGACGGACTGCGATGATGACGCGTCGCCGATGTGCAGTACCGGCTCGCCGCTGGCATCACGCCTAACCGCTGCGGTTGTGCGTGGACAGGTCGTGCTGCTGCGTGTGGGTGGGTACCGCAACAGCGTCGGGACCGTTGCCTTCGGGGGTGGCACGCTGCAGCTGGCGTTCACGCCGGACCCGTGCGGATTGTCGGATGTGTCAGGCCCAGGGCAGGCGCCCGGTGCGGACGGCGACCTGACGGCCGACGACATCATCGTCTATCTCAACGGGTTCTTTGCTGGCAACCCTGCCGCCGATGTTGCCGGTCCTGGGCAGAGCGCTGGGCCGGATGGGGATTTCACGGCCGACGACATCATCGTCTTCTTGAACCGGTTCTTTACCGGGTGCTGAGGTAGCGTGGGGCGGGTTAGCCCTTCGGCCCGGCCAGCGATGGGACGGTCGTGATAATGCCGCGTGCCTCGGCGTGGATCATCTCCAGTGTGCTGGTGGTCTCGCGGACGAGGTTGACCGCAGCGTAGACGATTGAGAGCATCCCAAAGCTGCAGACCGCCAGCATGACCACGACGCAGAGGCGAGCTGCGCCTTCGTGCTGAAAGTAGCCGAGCGTCGCGCCGAGGATGGCGATACAGGTACCGGCGGCGAAGGACCCGACAGCAAGATAGCACGCCCGCAATGCTCGGATAAGCACTCGGCAGCGGTGGCTTGCGGGGCGGAACTGCTCGATGGCCAGCTCGCGCGAGAGCATGGCCGGGCCGGCCTGGCCCGCCGTGATCGCCGACGCGATGCTGCGCATGCGGTCGATGCTGCGGGCCAGGCGGTTGCCCGTCGAGAGGGTCATCAGCGTGCAAGCGTTGGTCAGGATCGCCGGGGCGGCCAGGAAGGTGAAGATGATAAACGGGTTGTGCTCGAAGCCGTATGGGAGGGTTTGCATGTTCGCGGGTGGGGTGCGGGTGGACGGGTGGTTGCCGGCGATAGTCTGCCGTCGCTGGGGGTTTGGCAAGGATTGGCCAAAGTTTTATCCGGCGTGGTGTGGCGGGAGTATTGCTGTTTGCGTGCGGCGGCGCGCGGCTCGGGCGGGTGCGATCGGTCTATTCTTGTCCATGGCTCACGAGACACTGCGGACATTTTTGCACGGGCTGATCGACTACGCGGGTTTGTTCCCACCCGCCGGGCTGGCGATGAACGCGGCGGTCGGTGAGTTTGCCCGGCAGCGGCGGTCAGCGCAGGCGTATGCGCTGGCGCGGTTCATCACACCGATCAGTCGGCTCGATGAGTTTGCCGAGGCCCTAACCCCGCACCTCCGCCACGATGCGGTGCCGGGCGATGAACCGGCGCCGGAGGCGTGGGGGATCAGCGTGCTGCTGGACGTGCCCTTCGAGCAGGGGTTGCGTGCAATCGAGTCGTTCAACAAGGGCCACGCCGCCGGGGACGGGCACACGCACAAGCACGCGCACAGCGCGGTGATCGACACCATCGAGATCAAGGTGCAGACGCCCGAGATCATCGACAAGGCGATCGACAAACTGCCCGAGGACCTCTTCCCGTTCTTTGAGATCCCCCCCGAGGGGGACTTCCGCTCGTTTGCCACGGCCTTGGCAGGGACGGGGTACGGGGCGAAACTTCGCACCGGGGGCGTCTCGCCGGAGATGATCCCCACGCCCGAGCGCGTGGGTGAGTTTCTGCACGTCTTTAACCAGGCGGAGGTGCCGATCAAGTGCACCGCCGGGCTGCACCACCCGGTGCGCGGGGAGCAGAGGCTGACGTACAAGCCCGACAGCCCCACTGCCGTGATGCACGGGTTTATCAACGTCTTCTTTGCAGCCGCGGCTGCCCACGCGCTCGAGGTTGATCGCGGCGTGCTGGTGAGCATCCTCAAGGAAACAACCCCCGAGGCCTTCGCGCTGGATGACTCGGGCATCAGTTGGCGGTCGCTGAAGATCAGCACAGAGCAGCTCGGCGAGGCTCGCGAGGTATTCGCTATCTGCTTTGGATCGTGCTCCTTCGCTGAGCCGATCGACGACCTCGCCAAGCTCGGCCTGCACGCGTGAGCCGGTGCCGGGGCATAACCTCCGCCCATGCCCACCAGCACCGCCCCGGCTAGACCAACTGATCCGAGCAACCCCTCCGACCCGACCATGCACCCCGACCTGCGGAGCTGGCTCCCGTCTGCGCACGCGCCTGGGTCTGATTTTCCCATCCAGAACCTCCCGCTGGGGATCGCTTTGGATCAAGAGTCTGAAGCAGTCTTCGTGGTTGTGGCCTGCGGGGACCACGTGATCGACCTGGACATGCTCGTGCACGCCGGGGCGCTGGGCAACGACGAAACGATCGAGATTGCCCACTCTGCCCTGCACATGGCCAACACCAACTTGCTGATGGCCGAGCCGGCTGTGTGGCGTGAGTTGCGCCGCCGGGTGCAGGGTTGGCTTCTCGATGGTCCGCCCGGGGGGCAGTCCAGCCGGCGTCTGCGCGAGAAGGCAGCCCGGCCGATGGCCAGCGTGCAGATGATCGAGCCGTGCGTGGTGGACAACTACACCGATTTTTACGCCAGCATCCACCACGCCCGTACGGTGGGGGCGATGTTCCGGCCGGATAACCCGCTGCTGCCCAACTACAAGCACGTGCCGATCGGTTACCACGGGCGGGCGTCCTCGGTTGTCGCCTCGGGCACGCCGATCACGCGCCCGATGGGCCAGACCAAGCCCGAGGGGCAGGACTCGCCGATCTTCGGTGCGTGCAAGCGATTGGACTATGAACTGGAACTGGGCGTTGTAATTGGTAAAGAGAACGCCTTGGGCACGCGCGTGCCGATCGACGAGGTGGATGACTCGATCTTCGGCTTTGTGCTCGTCAACGACTGGTCGGCCCGCGACATCCAGGCGTGGGAGTATCAGCCGCTCGGGCCGTTTTTGTCCAAGAGCTTCGCCACCTCAATCAGCCCGTGGATCGTTACGCGCCAGGCGATCGAGCCTTACCGCGTCCCCGGCCCGGCACGCCAGGGCGACGACCCGCAGCCGCTGGAGTATCTCCGCGGTCAGGCCCCGTGGGGGCTGGATATCAACCTGGAGGTGCTGCTGACCTCGTTGGCGATGCGTGCCAAGGGTGTGGAGCCGATGCGCGTCTGCCGGGGGAACTTTCTGGAGATGTACTGGACTGTTGCGCAGTTGATCGCCCACCACACCAGCAACGGGTGCCCGCTGTTGGCCGGGGATTTGCTGGCGAGCGGTACGATCTCTGGCCCGGCCCCCGACAGCCGGGGGTGTCTGCTAGAGCGCACCTGGCAGGGCAACGGTCCTGACGGCAAGCCACTGCCGCGCGTGCCATTGGCACTGCCAACGGGTGAGAGCCGGACGTTCCTCGAAGACGGCGACGAGGTGATCATGCGTGCGTGGTGCGAGCGGCCGGGCGCACCGAGGATCGGCTTTGGGGAGTGCCGGGGGATTATTCAACCGGCGGTCTGAGGCGTGCGTGCATGAGTGAGCCTCTCCATACTGCGCGACCGTTACCGTGGGGGGTTTATCTTGCCTGCTCGTGGACGTGGTGCATCGGGATGTTTTTGCCCGCGCTGTTGCTGCGCGACCTGGGGGTGTGGTCGTTCGTGGCCTTTGCACTGCCGAACATCATCGGCGCGGCGGTACTGGCGTGGGTGATGCCGACGCCCGATTCCAGCCGGCAAATGCTGCGTGAACACAGGGTTGCCGTCTGGGCGTTCTCGGCGTTGACGATCGCGTTCCAGGTTTATTTTGCCGCGTGGATCGGAAGGCTCCTGCCCACTATGTGGGGGTTGAACTTAGGGTGGGCTTTGCCAGTGCTGTTGATCCTCTCGGCGATCACGCCGGGGGCCTTGGCACGCTGGTTTCTCGTTGCCGGTTTCATCACGTGGGCGCTCTCGGCAGCGGGGATCGTCTACCTCTTGCTCACGCAGGCATTGCCCCCCCTTGCGACGGACGGCACGCTGCCGAGCAACCACCTCTGGCCGATGGCCGTCGTCTGTGCGCTCGGGTTTCTGCTCTGCCCATACCTGGATGCAACGTTCCACCGCGCCCGCATCGAGTGCGGCGGGCGGGCAACCGCCGCGTTCAGCCTCGGCTTCGGATGGTTCTTCCCGCCGATGATCCTCGGCACACTCGTCGCCTCCCCACTGCTGCTGACAATCGCCAGCGTGCAGGCGATCACGCCCGGCGGGCCGCTGCTGGTCTTCTTGCTCCTGTGCACCGGTTGGCAGTTGCTCTACACCGTGCGGGCGCACGCGATGGAGCGCCCCGCTGGCAAACCCCCGGCGTGGCGCGTGGGCCTCGCCCTGCCGGCGGCGATTGTCGCGGTGCTGACGCTGCTGGCCCCGAGCCTGAAATCAACCTATGCAGACCTCACGCTCGGCGAGATCATCTACCGCGCGTTCATGGGCCTCTACGGCCTGGTATTCCCGGCATACGTCCTCTGCTGCATGTGGCCGGTGCGCGGACTCGACGGCCTGCGCATCAGTACGCCCACCGCCGGGCGTGTGGCCTTCTGGATCGCGGCGGTTGCTGCGGGGGCACCCTTCTATACGCTCGCATTCATCCACCGGCAGACGTGGTGGGCGCTGCCGGGCGTGGCCGTGGTGCTTGTTGCTTGGCTTGGCGCGGCGGCCTCGGCACGGCGCACCGCCTCGACGCATTGACCTGCACGCCGTCGTCGCTCAGCACAGGCCGGCATATTCATCTAGCCCGAGCATCAAGTTGGCGTTCTGCACCGCCTGCCCGCTTGCCCCCTTGAGCAGGTTGTCGATCGCAGCGACGATCACGGCGTGGCCACCCACGACGCGGGCGTTGATATGGACAAAGTTGGTGCGTTGCACGTCGCGCAGGCTCGGTGCATCCTTGCGCACGACCACCAGCCGCTCGTGCGCATACGCCGTGGTGAGGGCCTCCGTCAGCCGGGCGGTGTCGGCGTGTGGGCTGGCCGGGACGGCGTAGATCGTTTCGAGTATCCCACGCTCAACGGGCAGCAAATGCGGCACAAACAACACCGGCGGCACACCCGACCCGCCCGGCGAGCCGACCGCGCTCGTTAATAGGTGCAGCGTCTGGATGATCTCAGGCTGGTGGCGGTGCGCCCCGATGCCGTACGCGCTGAAGTTGTCCCCCGCCTCGACGATCGTCAAGTGCGGTTTGGCCTCACGCCCCGCACCGCTGGCACCGCTGGCGGCGTTGACGATGATCCCGCGTGGCTCGATCAGCCCGGCACGCAGCAATGGGTGCAGCGCAAGGGCCGCCGCCGTCGGGTAGCAGCCGGGGTTGGCAACCAGGCGGGCGGTGCGGATGTGCGCGCGGTTGAGTTCGGGCAGGCCGTAGACGGCCGTGGCCAGGCCAGGGGCATCGGTGTGGGGGTGGCCATAAAAACGTTCATAGGTCTTGGCATCGCGCAGGCGGTAAGCCGCGGAGAGGTCCACAACCTTGACGCCGCGTGCGAGCAGTTGCGGCACGTGCCGCATCGCCGCCTCGTGCGGGAGGCAGAGGAACGCGATCTGGCATGACCTGGCAATCGCGTCATGTTCGATCGGCTGGCACTGGGCGGTTTCGCCGGGCAGCACGCCGTGCAGGCGCGGGAACTCGGCGTCGATCCGCGGCGGGTTCTCCCGCGCGCTCGCCAGGTACGCCGGCCTGATGCGCGGGTGCCGGGAGAGAATCTCAATCAGTTCCAGTCCCGTGTAGCCGGTCGGGCCGAGGATGGCGGCATGGATATTCGGTTCGGGCATAGGGGTCATGAGAGTTTCAGTGCAGCACGCACACGGGCGAGCAGGTCAACCTTGTTGACGGGCTTGGTGAGATAGTCGGTGATGCCCAAGTCCTGGGCACGCTCGATGTCGCTGACCTCGCCGAGTGCCGTAACCATGATGATGGGGATGTGCCGGGTGGCCTCGGCGGCGCGCAACTTCTGAGCGACCTGGAAGCCGCTCATCTTGGGCATCATCACGTCTAGCAGGATCAGGTCCGGCGCCTGCTGCTGGACCGCCCGCAGCGCGGCCATCCCGTCGCCGGCGGTCTCAACCCGTGCGTGGACTTCTTCGAGATACGCCTCAAGCAACTCGACGTTCTGCTCATGGTCATCGACGATGAGGATGCGGGGGGCGTTGGCCTGAGCGTCTGCTTCAGAGAGCACCATGTCTGATCGTAAGCCCTTTGGCACGCGCACGCAGGGGCCATTGCCCGGGCACCGGGTTATCCAGACGCGGGGTAAGCGCCCAAGCCTGATCTTGCCGGCAAAGGCCTAACTTTTGCAGCCGGGCACGCCCCAGAGCCGAAGTTGCCGGTGATGCCAACCACTCTCGCTAGGATCGCGCCCCTGCCGATGCTGTGCCCCCGCAAACCGCGCCCAAGCACCTCCGCTCATTGTCGCCTGCTGCCCACGGCTGCGATGCTCCTGGCTGTGCTCACCCCGCTGCTGGCGCTGGGCCAGCAACTCGAATCGACCGTCCGCAACCTCGTGGCCAACGCCAAGATGGCAACGGGCACCGAGGTCGGCATTGCCGTCATTGACTGCCAGAGCGGCACGCCGCTGGTAACCATCGATGCCAGGCGGGCCATGATCCCCGCCAGCAACCTCAAGCTGCTCACCTCGGGTGTCGCCCTTTCGGTGCTGGGACGCGACTTTGAGTTCAAGACCCAGTTCATCATCGACGGCACACGCCTAGTCATCAAGGGTGCCGGCGACCCGGCCCTTGGGGACCCCAAACTATTGGCCGAGAACAACTGGGACGTCCCCGGCTTCATCGGGCAGATCGTCGCCGCCGCCGAGAAGGCCGGCGTCCGCGGCATCACCGAGATCATCGTCGATGACCGCGTCTTTGACCGCATCGCCATCAACCCAGGGTGGCCTGACAAGCAGCTGAACCTCTGGTACTGCGCCCCCGTAACAGGCCTGAACTTCCACACCAACGTGCTGGAGATCTTCCCCCGCAACGGCGACCGCATCGGCGACCCGCCCGGCGTGCAGTCGCAGCCCAGCGCGCCGTGGATACAGATCGACACCTCCGGCGCACGCACCTCACGCGATGGCTCGACAAGCCTGTGGGCGCAGCAGACGCCCTCGGACGCTGTCTTTGCCTTCCGCCTCTACGGCTCCATGCGCGTTACAAGCAAGGCCGGGCAGCGCGAGCCGATCGAGGTAACCGTCGCCGACCCGGGCCTGATGCTCGCTCGACTGCTCGCCGATGCCCTGGCCGCCAAGGGGATGCTCGCCACACCCGCCGTCCCCGTCCGGCTGATCCACCCGACGGAGGATATGGGCAAGGGGACACCCTTTGCCGTCGTCAGCACACCCATCGCCACCGTGATGCGGCGGTGCAACGTCGATTCGCAGAACCTCTACGCCGAGTGCCTCAGCAAACGCATGGCCTTCGAGGTCACCGGGCAGCCCGGCTCATGGCCCAATGGCGCGACGGTCGTCCGTGGCAGGCTGCAAGAGATGCTCGGGCCGGATATCGGCTCGGTGCAAATCGCCGACGGCTCGGGCCTCAGCCGGGAGAACCAAATCCCACCGCTGACACTGGCCCGCTTCCTGGCCGCGATGCAGCGCGACCCCGTGCTCTTTGACCCGTTCTACGAGTCCATGGCCGACGCCGACGAGGGAAGACTCGAGGCCCGCTTCCGCGACCGCAAACTCCAGAACGAGCTCCGCGCCAAGACAGGCTTCATCCGCGGCGTCCTCTGCCTGAGCGGCTACGTCCGCCACGAACGCGATGGGCGCATACTCGCCTTTGTCGTCATGGTCAACAACTTCGGCGGCGACGCGGGCAAGGCCCGCAAACTGCACGAGGACGTCGTCGAGGCCATCGACCGCTGGTTGACAACACAAACCCCCAAGCCCGAGCCGGCCCTCGGGGGTTGACCTCGGGCACACGCACTCTCAATACCCATCTAGCTTCGCCCCATGCCAGCCCACGCCGAAAAGCATGCCGTTGTGCTCCTCTCTGGTGGTATCGACTCGGCCGTAACGCTGGCGATCGCGCAGCAGCGGGGATTTGTCTGCCACGCGCTGACGATCGACTACCGCCAGCGCCACCACGCCGAGCTTGCTGCCGCCGCGGCCGTGGCCAAGCAACTCCGGTGCGCCAGCCACAAGGTCCTCGCGCTCGACCTGCGCGCCATCGGCGGCAGCGCACTAACGGGCGACACGCCCGTGCCCAAGGACCGCCCCGAGGCCCAGCTCGCCGGGCACATCCCGGTTACCTATGTCCCGGCCCGCAACTTGGTCTTCCTCTCCCTCGCTGCGGGCTTTGCCGAGACCCTCGACGCGGCCGACCTCTTCGTGGGAATCAACGCGGTGGACTATTCGGGCTACCCCGACTGCCGGCCTGAGTTCATCACCTCGCTCACCGGCACGCTCAACCTGGCGACCCGCCAGGGCACCGGTGCCGGGCCTGGCAGCCCCGCCGGCCGGCCCTGGACGATCCACACACCGCTGGTCGCGCTGAACAAGGCTCAGATCATCGCCCGTGGCTACGAACTTGGTGTAAACCTCGCCCTGACGCACTCGTGCTACGACCCCGCTCCCGGCGGGGCGGCGTGCAGGCACTGCGACAGCTGCCTGATCCGCGCACGCGGCTTCGCCCAGGCCGGAGTCGCCGACCCGACCCGCTACGCGTGAAGCTGCATACACCCAGCCCTCATACAGACGGTCTCAGAACCCGGTGGCAGACTCCAAACTTGGTGGAGCGGGCCAGATATTGTTAGAGCGGGCCTCCAGCCCGCATCTTTGGCCTTCTGTATCAACCTCTTAGCCAAACCGCCCGGTTACATACTGCTCCGTCTCGGGCAGCTTGGGTTTCTGGAAGATGTCCGCCGTCGGGCCAAACTCAACAAGCCGGCCAAGGTACATAAACGCCGTGTAGTCGCTCACCCGCGCGGCCTGCTGCATGTTGTGCGTAACGATCACCACCGTGATCCGACCGGCGATCTCGCGGATGAACTCCTCGACCTTCAGCGTTGCGATCGGGTCCAGCGCGCTGCACGGTTCGTCCATCAGCAGCACCTCCGGCTCGGCGGCGATCGCCCGCGCGATGCAAATCCGCTGCTGCTGACCGCCCGACAGGCCCAGGGCAGATTCCTTCAGGCGGTCCTTGACCTCGTTCCACAACGCCGCGGCACGCAGGGCCTTCTCGCACGTCTGCTCCAGCACGCCCTTGCGCCGCTCGCCGTCGATGCGCAGCGAATAGACCACGTTCTCGAAGATGCTCATCGGGAATGGGTTGGACTTCTGAAAGACCATCCCGATGCGTTTGCGGATATCGATCACATCAACGTTGGGCGCATAGACACTCCGCCCCGACAGCAGCATGTCGCCCGTAACACTCACCGAATCGATCAGGTCGTTGAGGCGGTTGATCGACCGCAGCAGCGTGCTCTTGCCGCAGCCGGATGGGCCGATCAACGCTGTAACCTTCTTGTTGGGGATCGACATGTTGATGCTGTAGAGCGCCTTGGACTGGGCGTAGAAGAGCGAAAAGTCCTGCACCTCTAGCAGGGGCTTCTCACGCCCGAGCGCCGCGTGCACCGCCGGCGGGTAGGGGTGCCCCAGACGCACGCACTCAAGAAAATCCGTCGGCCCCGTACGGGGATAGAGCAGCCCGGCAGCCGGGGGCTGGGTAGCGCCGGCCGTCAGACCGCCGGCCGGTGCGGCCGCAGGCTCGGCGCTGGCGGTTTGCTTGGGTTGGTCCGTCGGCATCGTTGGGTGCTCTGTCGCAGGGGTTGGTGGGACGGAATTCGGGTGAACAATAAGCCGGTCTATCTCACGCCGGGCTTGGAACGTGTCAACCTGTTCTGTGCTTTCAAGGCTCATGGTTTCTGCTCGCGGCCAGTCGGACGCACGTGCTTCATCAGAACGCCTCCCCCAGGAACTTCCGCCGCAGGTTCGAGCGGATGCGGATGGCGGTGATGTTCAGCGCAACGACCACAACGATCAGCACCAGCGTTGTGCACCAGACCACCGGGCGTGCCGCCTCGCTGTCGGGGCTTTGGAAGCCAACGTCGTAAATATGGAACCCCAGGTGCATGAACGGGCGGTCAAGGTGCACAAACGGCACGTTGCCGTCCACTGGCAAACTCTCGGCCAGCTTGACCGCACCGACAAGCATCAGCGGGGCTACCTCGCCGGCGCCGCGCGCCATCGCCAGGATCATCCCCGTCATAATCCCCGGCATCGCCCGCGGCAGCACGATCCGCTGCATCGTCTGCCACTTGCTCGCCCCGCACCCGTAACTCCCCTCACGCATCGTCCGGGGCACCGCCGCGATCGCCTCTTCCGTTGCCACGATCACCACGGGCAGCGTCAGCAGCGCCAGCGTCGCGGCGCTCCAGAGCATCCCCTTGGATGCGAACGTCGGCGACGGGGCACGCGCCTCAAAGAACCCGCGGAAATACGGCGTGTACGCCAGCAACGCCAACGACCCCAGCGACGCCAGGCACCACGCGCCAAAGGCGATCTTCCCCACGTTCTCTTGCAGCCGCGTTGCGTGCTTGCCCGGCACGGGCGTCGCCAGGTTCCCCATCAGCACCGCACCCACCACCAGGCCACCCATCAGCAGCACGCCGACCCACCACGCCACCACCTGCCGCGTATCGACCACCCCAAGCAGCGACACACGCTCACCCGGCAGCACCCCCGAGCCGGTATCCACAAACGCGCCAACCGTGTAGACAAAGAACCCCAGGCCAAAGACACCAAACACGATGCTCGGCACGCCCGCCAGGTTGTTGATCGCGATCCGGATCAGCGACGTCAGCGCGCCCTGCTTGGCATACTCACGCAGGTACAACGCCGCGATCACACCCAACGGCACCACCACGATCGAAAGCAAAATCGTCAGCGCAACAGTCCCGAAGATGACCGGATAAATCCCACCCTCGGTGTTCGCCTCGCGGGGCACGTCGAACAAAAACTCACCCCACCGGCTGAGGTACACACCCAACTTGCCGAGGAAACTCATCCCGTTGGGCTGCACCGCACGCACCACCGCCGAGATACGCATCGGCTGGTCCGGCTCGGTCTGCCGTACGGGTGCAAACCGCCCCGTGCTCGGCTCGGTAAAGACCACACGCCACTGGTCGTCCAGGGTGTCCACCTGGGCGATCTTGCGTTGCACCTCCCGGTACCGGCCGTTAAGCCGGGCGATCTCCTGCTCCGCGCTCGCCCGCACAGCCTGCACATCCTGAGCGGTAACCTTCCTTGCCGCCCACGGGTTCTCTGCATAGGCCAGCAGCCCGAGGCCTAGCCCCACCGTCAGCAGCAGCGCGTTGATCAACGCCCCGCGCCGGTCTGGCTCAGGCAAGAACCCCTGCTCAACGGGCTTCCGCGCCCGCAGGCGAGCCACCAACGCACCGATGCACACCAACGCCGTGGTGGCCGAGGCCACCACCACCAGCACCCCGGCCAACCCCTCCCCCAGCAGCCCATCGGCCCCACCGAACTCCGAGCGGGCCAGCGCGATCTCCGCATCGCGCACCCGCAGACGCTCGGCCTCCAGCCCCAGGTTGATCCGCCCGATCTCAACCTCCTTGAGCCTGGCGATCTCCGCCGCCCGCCCCACGGCCGAGGGGTGCTGGGCCAAAAACGCCTGCATCACAACCTCCGGCGTGCCCTCCCACGTGCGCTTCTCACGCACCAGCACCCTCCCCCCGGCACCCTCGCCGACTACCTCCCGCTCTACGCGAGCCCCGTCGGCCCCGACCACCTCGGCCTTGACAACCGCCGAGGCTGGCCCGGGCACTTCCTTCTCCACGATCTGCACCGTCGCCGTCGGGAACCCGTGCCACACGCCCCAAGCCCGACGCTCCAACAGCGTCGCGCTCGGCTCAAGGATCGTGCTGGCGATCTGGTAGACCGGCACCCACTTGAAGGGCTGCTCACGAAACTCCTTATTCCCAACGCGGTACAGCCGGCGTATTGCCAGCCCGTCGGCATCAACAGCATCAGGGGCCAACGCCCCGGCCTGGGCCAGAGCCTTGATCCGCGCACGCTCGGTCGGGTCGGGCGTGTAACTATCCGTCCGCACAACCGTGCCCAAGAAAACCTCACCCGGCTTCCCACCAACGCCCACAAGTTTCACCAACTCAATCGGCCTGGGCCAGAACGTGCGCAGACCACCAAAGAGCACGATCGCCAGCAGCCCAACCACCATGATCGCACAGACCGCCAGCGCCCCCCCGGTGAGCCAGACCATCGGCTCCCCACGCGCCGCCAACGGCGTCGAACGAGAGCGGGCGTTCCACTTCCCTCCCGCGGCCTGCGGCACAGCTGGATCGAGATTGCCCGGCATCCCCGTTCTCATAGCGCAGCCGACCTCCGCCGCACACGGATGCGGACAAACTCGGCCAGGGTGTTGACCACAAACGTCAACGCGAACAGGCACAACGCACCCAAGAAGAGCACGTAATAATGCGTGCTCGCCTTAGACGCCTCGGGCATCTCCACGGCAATGTTCGCCGCCAAAGTGCGGAACCCGCTGAAGATGTTCATGCTCATCCCAGGCGTGTTGCCCGTTGCCATCAGCACGATCATCGTCTCACCGGCCGCACGCCCAAGCCCGATCATCACGGCCGAGAAAATGCCCGACAGCGCGATCGGCAGCACCACCCGCGTGGCCGTCTGCCACCGCGTCGCCCCGCACCCCAGGCTCGCCGAGCGCAGCTGCCCCGGCACCGCCGACAGCGCGTCCTCGCTGATGGTGTAAATGATCGGGATAACCGCAAAGCCCATCACGATCCCCACCACCAGCGTGTTCCGCTGCGTGTACGAGCCGAGGATCGAATCGCGCGCATCAAGCCCCGACGCCGTGACTACCCACGCCAGCACCCCGGCCACACCCAGCCCCACTACCAGCGTCCCCACGCACTTACCCAACTCCAGCAGCGCCGCCGATATCCCCACACGCGCAAACGGCAGTGCCCGCACGAACGGATCAACAAACCGCGCCCGCAGCAGCACCGTCAGGATCAACCCCGGCGCGGTCATCACCAGTATCCACCCCGGCCACGGCCCGCCGATCACCCCGTCGAGCCACAGCCGCATATCCGCCCTGTCCAGGCCGTTGATCGCGATCAGCTGTGCCGTCGCCGGCTCGCGGATATCCCCAACCGGCCGCACCAGCCCACCATCGCGGTAATAAAAACCCTCCCCACGGAAAGGCCTCGCCTGCTCGGCGCTCAGCGACCGCACGTCCCGCAACGACTCGGGCCACTCTGCCCTGGGCACCACCCGCGTGCTCCCAGCCATCACCAACTGCTCATCAGCCGTCGGCGTAAAGAGCACACGCTGCGCTGCCCGACCAAGGCCGATCGACGCCACCCCCGCAACCAGCACGATCACGACCACCAGCAGCAGGTGCTGCACGTTCGAGAGCCGGCTGGCCACACGGATCGGCACCAACTGCCACAGGTACGCGCCCGTCAGCACCGCCGCGGGCACCACCAGCAGCGACGTGAGCACCCCCGGCAGGATGTCGCGAAAAATCGGCGCGATCACGATCGCCGCCAAGAACCCCAGCACCACCGATGGCAACGACGCCATCATCTCGATGACGGGCTTGATCCCGTTCTTCACCCTCGGGTGCAGGAACTCGCTGGTGTACAACGCCGCCAGCAGCGCGATCGGCACCGCAAAGAGCATCGCATAGAGCGTCGCCTTGATCGTCCCAAAGATCAACGGCACCTTGGAATACTTCGTCTCGGCCGTGTCCTCCCCCGTGCTCGCCTGGTATGTAAACGCCGGTGCAGGGTCCCCCTCGTACCACACCCGCCCAAAGAGCGCACGCACCGACGCCTCCGGATGCCCCACCCCCATCGCGATGCTCACCATCTTCCCCTGCACATCGATCGCGCCCAGGCCGTCGAGTTTCGGCGCCACCGACGCCAGCGCGATCGCCCCCGGCAGCGCCCGCGCCAGACGCACGATCTCCTTGCCGCTGGTCATGTGCCAGACGACCAGGTTCCCACCCCCATCGCCGACGACAAAGCACCGGTCGCGCATCGAGTTGCCAATAGCCGTGATCGGCAGGCCGTACCCAGTCTCAAACCGGTGGGCCACGACGAGCACCTCCCCGTCGGGCGTCCGCATTGTCCCGCTGCGGGCCGCGAACACGCCGCGCACCTCGCCGGCACTGTCACCCAGCACCAGCGTCCTGCTCCCGAGCAGCATCCGCGCGGCGGTGATCGTCCTGCCCCCCTCGGGCAGCACGTCCGTTGTCTCGCCAAGCTGCCATTGCTCGCCCAGCGGCTTGGTATACCGCTGCACCGTCCCGTCGTTCCAGATCGCCAGCACCTGCGTCCCGCCGTCTTTGGCAAACAGGTATTCCGGCACCGCCGGCAGACCCTTGGGCGACGCAAACGGGATCACCTCACTCTCCAGCCGGGTCCGCGGCTTCCCACCCCCCAGCGGCCGCGTGATCGAGACGGTGTTGAAGACCAGCGTCCCATCACCACGCAGCACCACCAGGTATTGCGCCCCGCTGGAGGCTCGAAAGTCGATCCGCTCAACGCCACCAGACCCCGCCCCCAACTCTACCGGCGCCGTGGCTACGACCTTGGGCACTGTTCGCCGCAACTGCCGCTGCGGTGTCATCTCCACGTACCCCGCATCCAGCGTCAGCCGCTGCCCACGCTCCAGGGCCTTCATCGCGGGCGTGGCATCCTCCGGTGCGATAAAGTCGGTCTCAAACCCGAAGGTAACAACCTGCACCCTCCCGTCGCCCAGCCCGATCGCCGTGCTCCCGGCGTCGTTGACCTGACTGATGGCCGAGGCCTTCCCACCCTCAACGGCAACACCCTCGGGAGCGAACGTCGTCCAAGAGTCCGTCTGCACCCCCTGCGCCCGCCCGTCGCGCAGCATGAACAGCGTCCCGCCCCGGTACTCATCGATCACCCCCAGCACCGGCTCCCCCGCCAGTGTTACACCCCGAGTCTGCGCCGCCACCAGCCGCCCAGAGGAGAACAACGGCAGTACATTGGCGCCCAGATACACCATGATCGCCAGCACCGCCGCGACGATCCCCACACCCCCGATAGTGATCACCACACGGCTGGCCGCGTCAAGAAACCGCACACGCTGACTGGTAACACGCCGGGCCATCGCGATTGTTCCAGAACCTCCGCCGTCCCAACACCACTGGGCCACAAGCCGGGGCACACCCCCGCAGCAAAGAACCCGGCGGGCACTGGTTGTACCCGCCGGGCTTCTAGCGCTTGTCTGAATTTATCCCGCTACAGGCCCTCAATCAGAACCCGGCCTTGATGCCCAGGCTCTTGAGGTCCTCGCGGGCAATCTCAGCCGTCACCGGGATGTACCCGTCCTTGATCACCGACTCCTGCCCGGCCTGGCTGAAGATCATCTTGATGAACTCAGCGCGGGTCGGGTCCACGGCCTCGCCTGGCTTGGCGTTGACATACACCAGCAGGAACCGGGCGATCGGGTAACTCCCGTCATAGCAGGTCTCGGCCGTCGGGTCGACCGCGGGGCTCTTGTCGTCCTTCTTGACCTTCAGGGCCTTGACGTCGGCCGTGCGGTACCCAATCCCCGAATAACCCATGGCATACTTGTCGGTGGCGATCGCCTGCACCACGGCCGATGAGCCGGGCTGCTCCTTGACCGTCGGCTTGTAGTCCTTCTTGCCCAGCACGTGCTCCTTGAAGTAGCCGTAGGTGCCCGAGGCGCTGTTGCGCCCGTACAGGCTGATCGGCTTGCTCGCCCAGTCGGCGTTCTTGACGCCCAGGTCCCCCCAGGTCATGTCCTTGCCCTCAACGGAGAAGATCGCCTTGGCCTGGTCCATCGTGATCTCGCTGACGGGCGCATCCTTGTGGACAAAGATCGCCAGCGCGTCGATCGACGTGCGGATACCCATCGGCTTGTACCCGAACTTCTTCTCAAACTTGTCCATCTCGTCATTTTTCATCGGGCGGCTCATGGGCCCGAACTGGGCTTGGCCCTCGATCAGCGCCGCCGGGGCCGTACTGCTCCCCTTGCCCTCCAGGGAGGTCTGAACGTTCGGGTAGAACTTCTTGAACTCTTCCATCCAGTGGGTCATGACGTTGTTCATGGTGTCAGAACCGACCGACTTGAGCGAGCCGGAGACCCCCTCAGCGGCCTTGTAGACGGGCAAGGCCGAGTCCACAACCGGTGGTGCTCCTTGGGCAGCCAACGACATACAACCAAACACCGAAAGGCCAGCAAGCAGTAACTTGTTCACAATGAACTCCATGGGCGTTGAGAGGAAGTCTTCTTGAGCCGATCACACCTACGCTCAGAACAATACACGTTATCTTGGACAATCCACCCCCAACTCTGCCCCGTAACTGCGCTAATCTTCAGTGAAGATTCACGAACAAACGTAGGGGTGATGTTATCCTACACCTATGCCCAGCACGTACTTGCTCATCCTGGCACTCCTGTTCCCCATCACCCCGCTCCACGGTCAGCCATCCACCACCCCCCCTACTACCCCCCAGGCACCCACCCCGGCTGTTCCTGCGGGGGTCGCCGACCTGCTCACCCAGATCGAGCGGGCGGTTCTGGCCCAAGACAAACCGGCATACATGGCCCTGGTCGTCCACGAAGCCGGCCCGCTGGGGGACCAGGTCTTCCGCACCGAGCAGGGGCGCTGGGCCGACGACTGGGTCAAGAACCGAGTCGAGGTCTACAAACTCAATGCCACTCCAGCCGAGCCTGGCCGAGGGATTCAGGGCTCTGGCCCAGACCGCTTCGTGTGCAGGCTAACGACGACCTGGAAACTCCCGACCTCCAAACGCACGCAATCCACCGAGTTTGACGCTGTCTTCGTCCGCACCGAGGCCGGCGCATGGCTCTACGCCGGCGAGGCGTGGTGTACCGCCGAACACCCCGCGACGGCAAGCTTTGCCGGCGCACGCGTGAAGTTCAACCCCGCCGACGCCGTAGTGGCCAAGACCGCCAGCATCGCCGGCGCCGCGATGCCCGAAGTCCGGGCGCACGTCGATGACTTTCTGGGTGTCAAACCCACCGTTGTGCAGGAGATCAAACTCTACCGCTCCCTGGCCCACCTCCAGCACTCGATCTGGCTCAGCTACACCGAGCCCCTCGGCGGCTGGAATGAGCCTGGCGAGGCCATCAAGGTGCTGGTAACACCCGACAGCGTGCGCGATATCAGGGGGTATCTGGCCCACGAGTATGCCCACGTCGCCACGTTTATACACGGGCCAAACGCGACAGACGCCCCCTGGTGGCTGCTTGAAGGGATCGCCGAACTTGCCAGTGCAAACTACCGCCCCGGCGCAACCGAGGCCCGGCAGCGCACCATCGCCGACTGGGCCGCACAAGACCAGCTCGCCCCGTGGGAGGCCATCGCACCCTTCCCCCTCAAGCCCGAGGATGAACAGTACTACCGCCACGTCTACACCCAAGGGGAAGACATGCTCGCCTGGCAGACCGAACAGTTCGGCGCACAGGCCCGCAACGCCTTCGTCGCCAGTGTCTGCAAGGGGGATTCGCTGGACGTGGCGTCAACCAAGGCCTTCGGCAAGCCGTGGGCGGCGATCGACGCTTCGTGGCGCAACGCGGCAGCGCTCTTGGTCAAGCCCGAGCCTGAGAATGCCCCTTAGCGCTGCTTGGCGGGCTTTTTCCGCACGGAGTGGCTCTGCCCGTTGGCGTTGCCGCGCCGGTCGATGGCCTGGGCGCGAGCGTCTTTCTTGGCCAGGGTGGCCTTGTCGGCCTTGTCGGTGGCGATAGCCCCGGCCTCGCCCGAGAGGCGGTTGCCGAAGTGCTGGTCCTGCACGGGGACGATCTCCCGCAGCACCCTGATGAGCACTTCACCGGGCGAGTCCATCGCCTCGACCTCGGCGATCAACGATTTGTCGTAGAACTTCAGAACCGGGTAGGTCTCTTCCTTGTAGACCTCCCACCTTTTGCGGATCACGTCCTCGCGTGCGTCGTCAAAGCGGTTCTCTTTGATGGCCCGCCGGCGGAGGCGCTCGATCATCTTGTCCTCATCCCGGCAGACCAGGTGCACGATTTTCAGGACCTTGAGGTGCTTGTCCAACAGCCTGGCCTGGGCGGGGTTGCGCGGGATGCCGTCGAGGACCAGCAGGTCGACGTTGGGCTTGTAGATCCCCATGACCGTGCGCGCGTGCATGTGCTGGCTCCACATCTGCACCGTCGGCTCGTCGGGCACGAGCAGGCCCTTGCTGGAATACTCCACAAACGTGCGCCCCAGGGGGGTGCTGACATCGACGTTGCGGAAGACGTCCCCGCAGGAGAGGTGGTAAAACCCGGGCACGTGCCCGAGGATCTTCCCCTGCGTTCCCTTGCCCGCACCGGGGGGGCCAAAGAGCAGGATCGTGCGGTAACGCGTGTGGCTCATCGGGCAGGCTCCTGGCGTGCAAAGGGGATCGATCAGAGAGATCGACCCGTGGCGGTCGTCAATACACCTTCCTTGCACAGACCGGCACTGGCACACTAGGCCCGCGCCCCGCCGGCGTGGACAAGAGGGCGCAAATGCCCGCAGGCGCACCTTATCGGCTGATGATGTTCAAGACGGCGTGGTTGGGGACCCAGATATCCCGCTTTTCGCCAATGCTGTCCAGGCCTCGGATGACGATCCAGTTGTCGTTGAAGGCCAGGACATCCCCCTGTACGCCGATGGCCCCGTTGCGGACCTCGCTCCACCCGGTGATCTGCTCGCCGGCGATGCCCAGGGCGTCGCGACGAAACTGGACGATGACCGTCTTGCCGATCAGTTCTGGGTAGGTGGTGGGGCCGGCGTAGGCCGGGGCCGAGGAGGCGAGTGTGGCGCGATAAGCCGTCCAGAGCAGGGCCAGGCCGAGGGCACAGATTGATACGCGTGTGATGAGTTGGTTGCGCTGCATGGGGTGCTCCGGGGGTGCGGATAGATCGAATGGATTTTGTTTGGTACTACCAAAGTCCGATCGTTATTCTGTGCTGATCCATCTGGGCTTCGGTATGCTTTGGTGTGCAGATGCAACCTTTTACTCGTTCGCCCGAGCCTGGTTCCGGGCCGGCCTCCGGCGCGAGGGTGAATCTTCGGGGGACCCAGATGGCGGCCTTGGCGCTCATCGCCGGGACGCTGGTCTTTGCCGGGGTAGCGACGATCGTGAGCCTGAGCCGATCGAGCCCGAGCGTGCCGCCGATGCTGTGGGGGTTCAACGCGTTTGTGGTGGGTGCTGGTGGGTTGTTGATCCTCTCGACGGTGCCGCTGGTGCTGATGGGTGGGGTCTTTGCCAAGCGTGCCGGGGAGGTTTGGAAAGCCCGGCAGGATGACGAGCAGGCGATCGGGGTGGTCATGCAGTTGTACCAGAAACTGGCGCTGTCGCGTTTGGCGGTGTTAGAGGGGGTCGCGCTGCTGGCATGCGTGGGGATTATGCTGACGGGGGACTGGCTGTGCTTGGGGGTGGCCGGGGTGGTGCTGGTGGGGATGGGGGTGGTGTTTCCGACGAGTTTGAGGCTGCAAAGTTTTTTGGATGAGGCGACGGGGAGGGATCGGCAAGGGTGAGGGGGAGAAATGGTCAAATAGTCAAATTGCCAAATGGTCAAATGGCCAAATGCGCTGTTCATGTCAGAGCAGCGGTGCTAGGAGTTGTGCGGAGTTGTCGCGTAGGTTCTGGGCCCAGGTGCGTTTGTCCCATTGGGGTTTGCTGACCTCGGTCGATTCGCCGAGGTATTTTTTGTGCAGGTCGCGGACGCGTTGGGCGAAGGGTGCGTCGTAGACGAGCAGGGTGCACTCAAAGTTGATCCAGAAGCTGCGCATGTCCAGGTTGGCAGAGCCGATCATTGCCAGTTCGCCGTCGACGACGGCGGCCTTGGCGTGCAGGAGGCCGCCCTGGTGGTGGAAGATGCGGACGCCCGCCTCCAGCAACTCGGCGTAGTGGGCGCGGGCGGCGGCGGCGACGATGGCGTTGTCGAGTTGCTCGGGCAGGATCAGCGTTACCTGCACGCCCCGCAGCGACGCCGAGACGATCGCGGCTTTGATCGCGGCGTCGGGCACAAAGTAGGGCGTGGTCATCATGATCTCGCGTTGGGCGACGCTGAGCATCGTTACCAGCGACTGGTGGATGGCATCGACGCGCGAGGTGGGGCCGGAGGGGACGACGTGCACGATCGAGTCGCCGCTGGGCTTGGCGACGGCGAGGTACTGCTTGATATCGGGGATCGATGCTTCGTCGGTGCTGGTGAGCCAGTCGGCCAAGAACGCGGCCTGGAGCGCGGTCGCGGCGGGGCCTTGAATGCGGCAGGTGGCGTCGATCCAGAAGCGGTAGCGAGGGGGGATGCGCCGGGTGCGGACGCGCTCATCGGTGAGGTTCTGGCTGCCGCAGTAGGCGATGTGGCCGTCGATGACGGTGATCTTGCGGTGGTTGCGCAGGTCGATGCGGTGCAGCCTGCGGCGGAAGAGGTTGACGGGCAGCCCGGCCTGGACGTGTACGCCGGCGGCGCGCAGGCGGGCGGGCCAGGGGCCGTTGAGCCAGGACCGTGAGCCGACGGCATCGGCCATCACCCGGCATGCGACGCCCCGCCCGGCGGCGCGGGCGAGGGCATCGCAGACGACCCCGGCGTGTGCTGAGTTGCCCCAGATGTAGTAGAGCATGTTGACGTGGTGCTCGGCGCGGTCGATGTCGGCGATCAGGCGGTCGAGCAGGTCTGAGGCCGAGTCGATGAGTTCGAGGGTGTTGCCGGCGACGGGTGGGATGTCGGTGAGTGTCTGGGCGGCGCGGGCGAGCTGCTGTGCCTGGCCGTGGGTCTGCCACCAGTCTTGCATGCCAGCGAGGGCGTCGGCGACGGCGGCCTTGTCGACCGAGCGTGCGATCTGCTCGTGCCTGCGGACGCGGCGCATGCCGAGTTGGCGTTCGCCCATGAAGGCGTAGAAGAAGAGGCCGAAGAAGGGGACCAGCCCGATGAGGACGATCCACCCGAGCGACTCAGGCCCCGGGCAGCGCCGGCGAACGATGCGGACGATCAACAGGACGCGGATGAGCCACTCGATCAAGAGCAGGGCAACGCCCAAGGCGTTCCACCCCCGCAGCCACGCAACGGGATCGATAATCCATGCGGGCATGGATTGGAGCATATCCGCCGTGGGGCTCGGGGTTGGTGGGCGTGTGTATCCTGCGGGATGGGGCTGGTGATAGCCGGGATCGACGAGGCGGGGTATGGACCGATGCTCGGGCCGTTGGTCGTTGCGCGAGCGGTCTTTGCAGTCGAGGGTTGGGAGCCCGGGCAGGGTGCGCCGGACCTGTGGCAGGTGCTCAGCCGGGGTGTGTGCAAGAAGCCACGGGATTCTCGCGGCCGCGTGGCGATTGCCGACAGCAAGAAACTCAAGCGTGCCAACGACACGGCACACCCGCTGGAACACCTGCAAGCAGGGGTTTTGGCGATTCTCGCGGCGCGCGGGGATCGGGCGGGGACGGATGCGGAACTGCTGGGGTTGCTCGGAGCGCATGCGGAGCCGCACGCGTGGTATGGTGGTGAGGCGATTGCGATGGATGGGGCGGGCGCGGGTGCGGGTGTGGGGATTGCCGGGAACCTGCTGGCGGGGGTGCTGGCGGATGCGGGAGTTCGGCTGCTGGACCTGTCGGCGACGGTGATCGGCGAAGCGACGTTCAACCGGATCGTCAAGAATGCGGGGAGCAAGTCGGCGGCGACGGGGCTGGGGGTTGCCGGGCACATGCAGTGGGTGTGGGATGAGTTTGCCGTGGGTGCCTCGCGCGGGCTGGCGAGCGGGGGGCCGAGGGTGGTGTGCGACCGGCAGGGTGGACGGACGGAGTATGGGCCGGCGATTTATGAATGGATGCCGCTGTTGGCGCAGGCTGAGCGAGAGGACCGCGGTGGTGTGACGATGCTTGAGCAGACCCCCGAGCGTGCGCGGTATGAGTTGTGCGTGCAGGGGCCGGGGGGTGATGCTGAGAGTGAAGAGGCCGGCATGATGCACGCGCTGTTCCAACCGGAGGGTGAGGAGGCGTTTTTACCCATCGCCCTGGCGAGCATGACGGCCAAACTCACGCGGGAGTTGTTGATGAAGAGGTTCAACCGCTATTGGTGCGCACGGGCAGAGAAGGCTGGGCGGACTCTCAAGCCGACGGCGGGGTACGTGCAGGACGCCCGGCGGTGGTTGCGCGACGCCAAGGGGATTTTGTCGGCAGCCGAGCGGGAGGAGCTGATCCGCCTGGCGTAGCGGGGTGGGCGTGGCCGTATGATTATCGGTGAACGCACCGACTAAGCCGATCTCACCGCCGAGGAACGATCCGAACTCCGCACCGGGTGCGGAGGCCTTGCCCGAGCAGCCTCTTGTCATCGGTGGCCGGCGTTTTGACAGCCGGCTGATCGTCGGAACGGGTAAGTATGCCTCGCACGAGGTGATGCGGCGGGCGCTCGAAGAGAGCGGGGCGCAGGTCGTAACCGTTGCGGTTCGGCGTGAGCGGCTGTACAACGAGAAGGGGCAGAGCCTGCTCGATGCGATGGATTTGTCGCGTTATACCGTGTTGCCCAACACCGCCGGGTGCTTCTCGGCCGACGATGCCGTGCGCGTGGCGATGCTCGGGCGCGAGCTGCTTGAACAGATGAACAACCCCGGGGCCGGGTGGGTGAAACTCGAGGTGCTCGGCGACCGCAAGACGCTGCTGCCCGACCCGATCGCAACGGTCGAGGCGACCAGGCAACTGGTCAAAGAGGGGTTTGACGTGCTGGCGTATTGCAGCGACGACCCAATCGCGGCGTTGCGAGTCAAAGAGGCGGGGGCCACCAGCGTGATGCCCGCCGGCTCGCCGATCGGCAGCGGGCAGGGGGTGCTCAACGCCAACAACATCGTCCTGTGCCTGGAGCTGCTCAAGGGTGGGGACAGGGGATACCCGGTGATCGTTGACGCGGGCGTAGGGGCGGCCAGCGACGTGGCCGAGGCGATGGAACTCGGCGCCGACGGCGTGCTGCTCAACACAGCCGTTGCGCACGCTGGCGACCCAGTGCGGATGGCCCGTGCGATGCGCCACGCGTGCATCGCCGGGCGGGAGAGTTTGCTGGCCGGGCGGATTGCCAAGAAGTTGTACGCCTCGGCGAGCTCGCCGTGGGAGGGGGTTGTGAGTGTGATCCCGGGGGAGTAGGCGGGGTTACTTGGGGTTTGCTTCTGGTGCAGGTGGGGGTGGGGGTGGGGGTGCAATCTTGCTGAGGTCAGCGATGAGCACTGCGGCCTGCTGGTTGCCAGCCGAGAGGGCCTGGGCGGCGAGGCTCTTGGCCTTGTCGATATCCCCGCCACGCTCGGCGGCGCGGGCGGCATCTATGAACAAGGCCCCTTTGTGCTCAAACGCAGCCGCGAGAGCGGCCTGCTCTAGCAGCGCGACGGCGTCGGCGTGCCGGCCGAGCATCGAGAAGGCGTCGGCGAGTTCACGGGCCGTGGCGGGAGCAAGGCGATCAGACTGAGGCAGATTCACCAGCAGGTCCACGCTCTTGTGCGGCTGCCCCATGCGCCGATAGAGGCGCGACTGCACAAGACGCCAACGCAAGAACTCCGGCTGCGCCTCGCGGGCGTGCTCTATGTGCTGCAGGGCGATGGTGGTTTTGTTCCGCCGAAGTTCGATCTCGGCCATCGTGCCCCAAGCCTCGCCGAGGTGCTCATCGAGGCGTGTAGCGCGGTAGAGGGAGGCGATGGCCGCGTCTTCCTGGCCTTGCTTGAGCTGGATCATGCCCAGAAAGAGCGGGTGGCGTGGCTCGTTGGGTTCGAGGCGTTGGGCCTCTTGATAGTGGGCCACGGCCTTGTCGAGTTCCCCGGCCTTGTTGGCCAGGGTGCCGGTTTGGACGTGCATCGAGGCCGAGGCGGGGCCAATGGAGATGGCTTCTTCCAGCTCGGCGCGTGCCTCGCTCCATCGCTGTGCACCTTGCAGGGCGTTGGCCAGTTGGATGCGCAGGGCCTGGTCGGTCGGAAAGGCCGTGGCCGCTTTGCGGAGCTCTTTGATCGCTTCGGGCCACTTGGCGTTGACGATGAGTGAGTCGGCGGCCTTGAGCGCGTCGGCGGCGGTTACGACGCCCGGCGCGAGCGTTGCCCTGGCCTGCTCCATCGCTGTGCCCTGCCCGCCGTAGATCGGCCCGCGCGCCGCTCGGCTGATGAGGACCACGGCCACCCCGCCGGCGACGAGCAGGGCCGTAACGGTGATCGCGGTGAGGATCGACTTGGCCCGCTGTTGCATGGCGTAAGCGTAGTGGGTTGGCCCAGGCGTGCGTGGCTGTGCCCGACGCCGGGGTGTAGTCTCGCCCACTACCCTGCGTGCATGTCTACGCCCGAGCCGCTGCCGCCGTTGTACATACCCGCCGAGCACGAGGCCCGCATACGCGGGCGGTGGGATGCGGCACACGCATTCGCGGCGGACCCATCGCGTGTGCTGCGGGGCGAGGCCGAGCCTTATTGCGTGCTGATCCCACCGCCGAACGTTACAGCGGCGTTGCACCTTGGGCACGCGCTGAACAACACGCTGCAGGATATTTTGGTACGTGCGCACCGGATGCAGGGGTTCGAGACGCTCTGGATGGCCGGGACCGACCACGCGGGTATCGCGACGCAGGCGGTGGTCGAAAAGCGCGTGCTCAAGGAGGAGGGATTGCGCCGGCAGCAGTTTTCGCGTGAGAAGTTTGTCGCCAAGATTCAGGCCTTCAAGGACGAGTATGAAGCGACGATCACCAACCAGCTCAAACTCATGGGCTGCTCATGCGACTGGGACCGCCAGCGCTTTACGATGGACACCCAGTGCGCCTCGGCGGTCTATGAGGCGTTCTTCAGATTGTTCAAGGATGGGCTGATCTACCGCGGCAAGAGGCTGGTCAACTGGGACCCGGTGCTGCAAACCGCCGTGGCTGATGATGAGTGTTACGACGAGGAGATCGACGGGAATTTTTACTTCCTGCGCTACCCATTGGTGCACGTGCCCGAGGGTGCGGACGCGGTGCCTGTATCATGGGGTGAACTCCGCCGGCGTGGGTGGGCCTTGCCCGAGGACGCCGCACACGAGAACGAGACCCCGGCGTGGGTAACGGTTGCGACGACGCGGCCTGAGACCTACTTGGGCGACACCGCCGTGGCTATCAACCCGCACGACCCGAGGGCAAAGGCCCTGCGTGGGCTGCATGTTCAACTGCCGTTGATCGGGCGGGTGATCCCGATCATCGAGGACAGTTATGTTGTGCTTCCCGAGCGGTTCGCCCGCAGCGAGGAGGAGAAGGCCGACCCGAAGGCGAAGATGGCTACGGGGTTCTTGAAGGTAACGCCGGCGCACGACCCCAACGACTGGGAGATCGGCCAGAGGCACAACCTGCCGGTGGTCAACATCTTTGCACCCGACGCGACGATCAGCGACAAGCACGGCTGGAGCGACGCGAGCGAACTCAAAGGTGCCCACAACTTCCTGGGCAAGAAGCGCGAGGAGGCCCGCAAACTCGTGGTCATGGAGTTCAAGGCCCGCGGCTGGCACGAGGGGACCAAGCCCTACCGCCACAGCGTCAAGCACAGCGACCGGAGCAAGGCGATCATCGAGCCGTATTTGAGCGACCAGTGGTATGTGAAGGTAACCGACCCGAGGCTGGCGGCCTCAGCCAACGCGGCGCTTGCTGATCACTCCTCCAACACAACAAAGGTGGGGCAGGCGTCCTCGCCTGCCATGCCAGGGGCACAGGCGTCAGCACAAGTGAGGCGGGCGGGGACGCCCGCCCCACCGGGGGTAGGGGTGGGGCAGGCATCCCAGGTGGTGGGGCAGGCGTCCCCGCCTGCCTCCAATCAACCCCAATCTCTCTCACCCCTCCCCAAGCGAGCCTTCAAAGCCGGCTCCGCAATCCCCCACACCTGGGACCAAGGCATCTCCGAAAACCTAACCATCTCCATCCGCCGCCTCCCCCACTTCGAGCGCGGCGGCAGCACCTACTTCGTAACGTTCCGGACCAGCAAAGGCACGCTCACCGAGAATGAACGCCAGGTCGTGCTCGATGCGTGTTTCCACTGGCACGGCAAGCGGGCGAGGTTCTTTGCTGTCGTGGTGATGCCGGACCATGTACACATGCTCGTCAAGCCCACCGAGCGCGAGGAGGGTGTCTGGCACACACTCGGCGAGATCATGCACAGCATCAAGTCGTTCACGGCACACGAGATCAACAAGGCCCGCGGCACAAAGGGGAGCGTGTGGCAGGATGAATGGTTCGACCGCATCGTCCGCGACGCCGAGGAGTTTGATGAGAAACTTGGGTATATTGAGAACAATGCCGTGAAGGCTGGGTTGGTGACCAAGCCGGGGGAGTATCGGTTTTTGAGGGTTGTGTTGTCGGAGGCTGCGGGCGGTGCGGCGGCGGGCGAGGACGCCCGCCCCACCGGGAGCGAACCCACGGCGGGCGAGGACGCCCGCCCCACCGATACCCCACCAAAGGTGGGGCGGGCGTCCCCGCCCGCCGACCCTTCGGGTGCTCTGGAAGCAACCGGTGTTGCTGCCAACACCATCTCCTTCCACCCCGAGCGCTACGCCAAGACCTTCGAGCAGTGGCACGATGGCATCAGGGATTGGTGCATCAGCCGGCAACTTTGGTGGGGGCATCAGGTGCCGGTGTGGAGCCGTGTATGTCGGGGCGGAAACTACGATAACGCATTCCATGAAATTGATACGGCTTCGACCGAACCGATTGAAGACATGGTTGACGGCACCGCACAGAACAGCGTCCTTCGGTTCGTCGATGCTGCTTCGGGTGCGTTGATGCAGTACAACGTAAGGGACTTTAACCATGGCCTGCCAGCAGAGACGAAGGTTTTTGTTGCCTTGCGGACTCCAAATCACCTCGATGCCGTATGGCTCGTCGAGAACGGCTTCACCCGCGATCCCGACGTCCTCGACACCTGGTTCTCCTCCGCCCTCTGGCCACTCTCGACGATGGGGTGGCCGGGCGATACCGAGTTGCTCAGGGCCTTCAACCCCAGCAGCACGCTCTGCACGGCACGGGAGATCATCACGCTGTGGGTCAGCAGGATGGTGATGTTCAACCGGTATCTGATGCCGGAGGGGTGGGGTGGAAGGCCCTGAGCAACTC
>VYKU01000063.1_pt1 | contig 49813 bp, 36 predicted proteins | sample 5114491 | NCBI WGS metagenome assembly VYKU01 (sample SAMN12291796, study PRJNA351875) | freshwater metagenome | isolation source: freshwater lake | place: USA: Michigan, Gull Lake | collected 2011-07-05 | reverse complement strand
GGTTGGATAGGCCGGACCGGGGTGGGGCCGGGGGGGGCGGTGGTGGGAAGATCAGTGTTGATGGGGTGGACCTGGCGTCGCTGCGGTTTCGGTCGCTGGACAGGTATCGGGCGCAGTCGGTGGGGTTTGTTTTTCAGCTTTACCACTTGCTGCCGGAGTTGTCGGTGCTGGAGAATGTAACGATCGCGGCGATGGTCAAGGGGGGTTCGATCGGGGCCTCGACGCGGGGGCGGGCGGTAGAGATGCTCGTCGAGTTTGGCCTTGGCGACCGCTTGGCCCACAGGCCGGCGGAGTTGTCTGGTGGTGAACGCCAGCGTGTGGCGCTGGCGCGTGCGCTGATCAATACGCCGCCGTTGCTGCTGGCCGATGAGCCGACTGGGAACCTTGACCCGGCAACAGGGGGGCAGATACTCGACCTGCTGGACGCCTTTCGCAGGCGGAACAGCGCGACGATGGTGATCGTTACGCACTCGATGGACGTCGCCCGTCGGGCGGACCGGGTGGTGCGGCTGGTAGATGGGGTCGTCAGCACGGCGTAGGTTTTGGGTTTGGGAGGGGTTGTGCAATCTCAACTGGGGTTGGTTTGGGTAGGGTGTGTTTGGTTTGTGGGGGTTTTGGTGGTCCTAGAATGTGGGCGTGCCGGGGCTGGCGCGTGTGCGTTGGCTGGCGGATCGGTTGGCAGGACAGGCTGTATGTGTGCGTGTGTGCCGGTTACCCGCACCGATGGCCGAGTATGTAGAAAATAGACCTCATGCAAGCACAAGTAAGGATCGCCGAGGGCACGGGGAGCGTGCAGTCGCAGGGCCAGTTTCGCTCTCATGCCGGGCCGCAGCCGCACCCGAAGTTTTACGGGGACAACACTTTTCAGATCGCGTTGAACAAGCGTGCGGATGCGTACTTTGCGCGGACGGGGCTGCGCCGGCGTGATTGTGCCGGGATGTACGCCAAGACGGCGTTGCTGCTGGCGGCAACGGTTGCGTCGTATGTCGCGTTGGTCTTTTTTACCACGTCGTGGTGGGTGGGTGTGCCGCTGGCGGTGGTGCTGGGGCTGTGCATGGCGGGGATCGGGATGAACGTGCAGCACGACGGTTCGCACCAGGCGTATTCGAGCCGGGGTTGGGTGAACAAGTTGATGTCGCTGACGCTGGAGCTGATCGGGGGGAGTTCGTACATCTGGCACTACCAGCACGGGGTGCTGCACCACACGTGGGTGAACGTTGCGGGGCACGACAGTGATATTGACGTGGGGATTTTCGGGCGTTTGTCGCCGCACCAGCGTCGGCGGTCGTTCCACCGGTTTCAGCACTTGTATATGTGGCCGTTGTACGGCCTGATGGCGGTGCGTTGGCACCTGTTCGCGGACTTTTATGACGTGATCGTCGGGAAGGTCGGGGGGCACCCGATCCCGAGGCCGAGGGGGTGGGACCTGGTGGTGTTTGTGCTCGGGAAGGTCTACTTCTTTGCCGTGGCGTTTGTGGTGCCGATGATGTTCCACCCGTGGTGGGTGGTGCTGGCGTTCTATGGGATTGTTACGGTGGTCGTCGGGGTGGTGCTCAGCGTGGTCTTCCAGCTGGCCCACGCGGTGGACTCGGCGGAGTTTGTCGTTGCCGATGAGGAGACCAACCGGATCGAGAACGCGTGGGCGATCCACCAGGCCGAGAGCACGGTGGACTTTGCACGCCAGAGCAAGATGGCGGCGTTCCTGCTGGGGGGGCTGAACTATCAGGTCGAGCACCATCTGTTCCCGCGCATCTGCCACGTGCACTTCCCCGCGCTGTCCAAGGAGGTCGAGGCGACGTGCAAGGAGTTTGGCGTGCGGTACAACGACCACGGGTCGTTCTGGCAGGGCGTGGCGTCGCACTACCGGTGGCTGCGCGAGATGGGACGGCCTGAGGTGGTGCCCAGAGGTGTGCCTGCGGCGGGGTGAGGGGGTAGCGCGGACCTGCGGGCCGGGAGGATCATGTTGGAAGACGCCCGGCCCGGAGGTCCGGGGTACCCAATGCCGGGGTACCCAAATCCGGGGTGTCTGGATTTGGGGGTTGCGTTGGGGCGGGGTGTTTGGTATGCTTTTGGGCCATGCTTGCCCGGATTCAATCTTATTTGCTGCACGGGATCGACGCGCTGCCGTGCGAGGTTGAACTCGACGTTGATGAGACGGGGATGAACAAGTCAAACGTTGTGGGTTTGCCTGACGCGGCGGTGAAGGAGTCGCTTGAGCGTGTGCAGGCGGCGTTGACGAACACCGGGTATGCCTGGCCGGGGGGAAGGGTGCTGGTGAACCTTGCGCCGGCGGACGTGAAGAAAGAAGGACCGGCGTACGACCTGCCGATTGCGCTGGGGGCGTTGGTCGCTGGGGGCGTGCTGCCGATGGGTGCGGTACGGACGCCTGTGCGGTCGCCTGTGGCGGCCCGGCAGGCGGGGCGTGGGGCGTTGCACGAGCCTTTGGGTGAGCCGCTGGATTTGTCGCGGTACTTGATTGCCGGGGAGCTCGCGCTCGATGGTCGGTTGCGGCCGGTTAAGGGAGTGATTGCGATGGCGGCGCTGGCGGCATCGCGTGGGCTGGTGGGTGTGATCGTGCCGACGGCGAACGCGGCGGAGGCGGCGGTGGTGCCGGGGATCGACGCGGTGGGGTGCACGACGGTGGCCGAGGCGGTGGGGGTGATTAAGGGGGAGCTGGCGTATGTGCCGCACGCGCCGCTGGACATCGGGGGGATGCTGCACGGGGCGGTGGCGGAGATCGACTTTGCGGACGTGCGCGGGCAGGAGGGTGTCAAGCGAGCGATCACGGTGGCGGCGGCGGGATCGCACAACCTGTTGATGCTGGGGCCCGCGGGGACGGGCAAGAGCATGATGGCCAAGGCGCTGCCGGGGATCTTGCCGCCGTTGACGCCCGAGGAGGCGATCGAGGTAACAAGGATTTACTCGGCGGCGGGGATGCTGCCGGCGGGTGTGGGGCTGGTGTGCACGCGCCCGGTGCGTACGCCGCACCACACGGCGAGCGCGGCGGCGATCATCGGCGGGGGCGTGGTGCCCAGGCCGGGGGAGGTGAGCCTGGCGCACAGGGGGGTGCTGTTCCTCGATGAGTTGCCCGAGTTTCCGCGGTTTGTGCTCGAGACGATGCGGCAGCCGTTGGAGGACCACTTTGTTACCATTGCGCGTTCGCACTCGGCGCCGAGGTTCCCGGCGAACTTCATGCTGGTGGCGGCGATGAACCCGACGCCCAAGGGGGACATGCCACGCGGGGAGATCGGCCGGCGTGCGATGGACCAGTATTTGTCGAAGTTGAGCGGGCCGTTGATCGACAGGATTGATATCCATGTCGAGGCGCCGGCGGTGCCGTTTAAGCAGCTCGGCGGTGGTGCGCCGGCGGGTACGAGCAGTGCGGCGATGCGCGAGCGTGTGCTTGGGGCGAGGGGCCGGCAGATTGATCGGCAGGGGTCGGCGATGCCAAACGCGCGCTTGCCGGGGCGGAAACTCGACGAGTTGGCCCCGATGACGGAGGCCGCACGGACGCTGGTGGGGCAGGCGCTGACGGAACTGGGGTTGAGCGCGCGGGCGTATGACAAGATTCGGCGTGTGGCGCGGACGATTGCTGATCTGGAGGGGGCGCAGGTGCTGGACGTGCCACACGTTGCGGAGGCGATCGGGTATCGGTTGCTGGACAGGAAGATTTGAGGTTCTGGGGAGAGCTTTACTCCAGAGGCCCTGAGGGCCCAGAGGGGGAATTACTCAAAGGACGGAAGAGCAGGGGTTTTCAGAGAGGTTTTTTGGGGTTTGCGTTTGGGGAGATTGTTGCGGTAGGAAGCATTTGCCCTGGCTTTTGCTCCGCGTGCCTCCGCCAGCCTTCGCGCCCTCTGCGAACATCTTTGTTCAGGTCCTTGGCCCATAGGATGGAGCATGGCCGGGGAACCGACGATTGTTCAGACGCGGACGCTGCACGCGGGGAAGAAGTACGACTATGTCGAGTTGACGGTGCGCCCGACGCGTGGGGGGATGGATTACCGCAAGCAGATGGTTCGGCACCCTGGGGCGGTGGTGATCGTGCCAGTGTTGGATGATGGGCGTGTGGTGCTGATCGGCAACTACCGCGTTTCGGTGGCGCGGTTTGTCGTTGAGTTGCCAGCGGGGACGCTTGAGCGTGGCGAGGTGCCGGAGGTGTGCGCCAGGCGTGAGTTGATCGAGGAGGCGGGGTTCGAGGCGGGGGAGTTGGTGGGCTTGGGGTGGTTTTATACTTCGCCGGGGTTGACGGACGAGAAGATGTATGTTGTCGGTGCGCGTGGGCTGGTGCACGTTGGGCAGTCGCTGGAGGAGTATGAGGACATCGAGGTGGTGCCGACTAAGGTGGCAGAGGTGCTGCGGTGGATCGATGAGGGTCAGATTGTCGATGCAAAGACGATCGCGGCGTTGATGCTGGGGTTTCGGAAGGGTTTTTTGCGGTTGCCGGCGGGTGTGTGATTGGCTTGTGTGATTGGTGTAAAGGGGTAGTGCATGGGTATGTTTCGCAATCCACCGCCGCCGCCGAGATCGCCCTGGGGGGGTGGTGGGCGTGGTGGGTCGTTGTGGGGGAAGTTGTTCGCGGCGTCGGACAACCCGATGGAGTGGGCGTTGCGTGTGGGGACGTACTTTGGTATCAGCGTGCGTGTGGGGCTGTTGTACCTGGTGTGGATGGGCTTTGAGTTGGCGCGGTTTGGGAGCCAGAACGCGCTGGCGAGCGGGGTGTGGATTGTGGTGTCGCTGTTTGTGATCGTGCTGCTGCACGAGTTTGGGCACTGCATCGCGTGCCGGCGTGTGGGCGGTGAGGCAGACAGGATTTTGATGTGGCCGCTGGGCGGGTTGGCCTTCTGCCGGCCCCCACATGACTGGTGGTCGAACTTTGTAACGACGGCCGGTGGGCCGCTGGTGAACGTGGCGCTGGTGCCGGTGCTTGGGGGTGTGCTGCTGGCGCTGGGGCAGGGTTGGGGTGTGGTGTTTTTCAACCCGTTCAGGCCGTTCGGTGTGCCCTTGGACTACTCGGCGTCGGGGGTCAGCCCGTGGGTGCTGTCGATGCTCTTTTGGACGTACTACACCAACTGGCTGCTGCTGCTGTTCAACGTGCTGCTGCCGATGTTCCCGATGGACGGGGGGAGGTTGCTGCAGGCACTGCTGTGGAAGTGGCTTGGGTATAAGCGGAGCATGGATATCTCGACGCGCGTGGGCCTGGGTGCGGCGGTGGTGCTGGGGCTGCTGGCACTGAGCACGGGGTCGATGGTGCTGCTCGGGGTGGCGATCTTTGCGGGATTGACGTGCTTCAACGAGCGGCGTCGGCTGGCGTTTATGGCGCAGGAGGGTTTGGAGGTCGAGTCGTGGCAGGGTGGGGGGACGGTGAACGCCGGGAACCACAAGCGCGAGGAAAAACTCCGTCGCCAGGCCGAGCGCGAGCGTGCGGCACGTGAGCAGGAGGCGGCTGAACTCGACCGCATCCTCGGCAAGATCAAGCAGGGCGGGATGGGGAGCCTGACAAAGAGGGAAGAGGCGTTCTTAAGGCGGACGCGGGAGAAGATGAGCCGGGAGTGAGGGTGTTTTGCCCGCTATGCGCGGCTTGGGTGCGGCTTGGGCTCGCTGGGTGGTTGCGGGGGTGAATCGCTCACCTTGCCGATGCGCGATGCCCGATAATGTCGGCTGCATTGGAGGTCTGCGCGGTGGACTTGGCGATGTTAATCGAGGGTGTGCCGGTACGGTCGTTGGCCGGGCCGTTGTCGGTGCGCATCACGGACCTGACGGAGGACTCGCGGACGGCGATGCCGGGGTCGTTGTTTGTTGCCAGGCGTGGTCAGAAGAGCGATGGGCACGCTTCGATCCCGGCGGCGATCGGTGCCGGGGCCGTGGCGGTGCTCTGCCAGGATGCGCAGACCCGGCTGCCCGCGGGGGCTGGCGGGGTGGCGTTGCTGCACGCGGAGAATGTTGGGTTTGCGCAGGCGGTCCTGGCCGAGCGTTTCTTTGGCTCGCCGTCGAGCAAGCTCTGCCTGTGCGGGGTAACGGGCACCAACGGCAAGACGACCGTCGCCTCGCTGGTGCATCAGCTGCTCAACAACGCCCAGGGTGGTGCGGCCATGCGGTGCGGGTTGATTGGGACCGTGTGCATCGACGACGGGACGGAGGTCGCCCCGGCACACCTGACGACGCCGCCTGCGATGGAACTTTCGCGGACGCTGGCGCGGATGGTGGAGGCTGGCTGCCGGGCGTGCGTGATGGAGTCGAGCAGCCACGCGCTGGACCAGCACCGGGTGAGCGGGCTGCGGTACCGAGTGGGTATCTATACCAACCTGTCGCACGACCACCTGGACTATCACAAGACGATGGATGCGTATGCCTCGGCGAAGGCCCGGCTGTTTTCTTTACTGCCCGACGCGGGCGATGGTGGCGTGGCGGTGCTCAACGCGGACGATGCGTATGCGCAGCGGATGGCGCAGGGGTACCGGGCGCGGGTGGTGTGGTGTACGCAGCGGTCGGGCAACGGGCCGGCGCAGGTGCGTGGGACGACGATCAGCGCGACGCCGAGGACGACGACGATTGATGTGGCTGCGCCGTGGACGGAGCAGGAGCCTGGGGGGGTGGCGCGGATTGTGCTGCGGATTGTTGGTGAGCACAACGTGATGAACGCGTTGCAGGCGGGTACGGCGGCGTGGGCGATGGGGTTACCCGGCGCGCAGGTGGTGGCGGGGCTTGGTGCCGTGGGTGCGCCGCCGGGGCGGTTGCAGCCGGTGGCGGGTGCTGGGGTCCCGTTTGCGGTGTATGTGGATTATGCGCACAGCGATGACTCGCTGGCGCGTGTGGGCGCAACGCTTCGACAATCGATGCAGGGTGGTGGTGGCAGGTTGATTATCGTCTTTGGTTGCGGCGGGGACCGCGATCGTTCCAAGCGGCCGAAGATGGGGCGCGTGGCGGCGGAGCTGGGGGACGTGGTGATCGTTACCAGCGACAACCCGCGGACGGAGCAGCCCCACGCGATCATCGATGAGGTGCTGGCCGGGGTGCCCGCAGGCGAACGGGCTCGCGTGCTGGTGCAGGTGGACAGACGCTCGGCGATCGTGTCGGCCATCGCGCAGGCGCGCAGCGGGGACGTGGTGCTCATCGCGGGCAAAGGGCATGAGGATTATCAGATTTTGCCCGACCGATCGCGCCCAGGGCAGACGGTGCGTGTGCACTTTGATGACCGCGAGGTTGCGCTGTCGGCGCTCGCGCTGGCCGGGTATGGGGGGGTGGCGGGATGAGTTTTTGGTCGCTGGAGAATATCTGCCGGGTTGTTGGCGGGAGGTGGCTGGTTGCGCCGTCGGGGGATGTCGTGGCGCGTGGCGTGGGCACGGACACGCGTGCGCTGGTGCCCGGGTCGGTCTTTGTCGCGCTCAAGGGTGATTTGCACGACGGGCACGAGCACGCGTCGGCGGCGGCGGCTGGTGGTGCGGTGGCGTTGATCGTCAGCCGGGGTGTGGAGGTTGGTGGGCGGGTGCCTGTGATGCTGGTGGGGGACACGCGTGTGGCGCTGGGGGAGTTGGCGCGGGCCTATCGGCGGACGCTCAAGGCGAGGGTCGTGGCCGTGTGCGGGAGTAATGGGAAGACGACGACGGTTCGGCTCATCGACGCGGCGCTGCGTGGCGGGGGGCTGGTGGGGACCAGCAGCAAGAAAAGTTTCAACAACGAGATCGGTGTGCCGTTGACGATCCTCTCGGCTAGGGAGGGGGACGAGTTTTTGATCTGCGAGGTCGGCAGCAATGCGCCGGGTGAGATCGCGGCGCTCGGGGCGATCGTTATGCCCGATGTAGCGGTGATTACGAGCATTGGGCGCGAGCACCTGGCGGGGTTTGGTGATCTTGCCGGGGTCGCGCGGGAGGAGGGGAGCATCGTGCGTTGCCTGACGCCCGGCGGGTTGGCGGTGCTGCCGGCAGACTCGGGCCAGTTGCGGGGCGAGGTTGCGGGGGCCTGGGGTGAGGTTGGTGGTGGGCGTGCGGTTTGGTTTGGTCTGGGCGAGGGTGCCGGGGTGCGGGGGGTGGATATCCGGCATGAGGTGCTCGGCGACGCGATGGGCCTTGGGTTTGCGGTCGCCGGTGGGCCGGCGGTTCGGCTGGGGATGATCGGCGTGCACAACGCGTGCAACGCGCTGGCCGCGCTGGTGGTGGCGCGGGAGTTGGGCGTTGGTGATGCACAGGCCGTGGCGGGTTTGGCGGGCGCGGCGGGGCCTGAGATGCGGCTGGGTGTGTCGCGGATCGGGCAAGTTACAGTCATCAACGATGCGTACAACGCCAACCCCGAGAGCATGCTCGCGGCGTTGCGGACGCTTGACGCGGTGGGCCCTGGCAGGAAGGTGGCGGTGCTCGGGGACATGCTCGAACTTGGTGGTGCCGAGGGTACGTCGCACGCGGAGGTGCTCGCCGCGGCGCGGACGTGCGCGGATGTGGTGCTGACGATCGGCCCGCGGTTTGCCCAGGCGTGGCAGCGTGCCGGGGGTGAAGCTGGGGTTGAGAAGAACGGGGCGGCGCACGGGTGTGCGTACCCGTCCCTCTCGGCGGGCGTGGTCGAAGCTATTGCCGGGCAGTTGCTGGGCGGGGACACGGTGCTGCTCAAAGGTTCGCGCGGGATGCGGCTGGAGGGTGTGCTGGCGGGCCTGGCAACGTGCGCGGCTGAGCCGAGCGGGGAGCGGGCACGATGATCCCGTGGCTGATGGACGCGACACGATCGTGGCAGGGCAACACCCGGTTGTACTGGGCGTTGCAGATCTTTGACCAGACGAGTTTCCGCGTGCTCGCCGCCGCGCTGCTGGCGTTTGCGATTGTGATCCTGGCCGGGAGGCCGGTGATCGGGTGGTTGCGGCGTAAAAAGATCGGCGACGCGGGGCTGAGCGACTCGGCGGCGCTGGCCGTGGCCGCGCGGAGCAAGGGGAACACGCCGACGATGGGTGGGATATTGATCGTCGGCGCGATCGTCTTTAGCACGCTCTTGCTGGGGGACTTGAGCAACTTTTATCTGCAGCTCGGGGTGGTCGTTACGCTGTGGCTGGCGGTGCTTGGCGGGTTTGACGACTGGCTCAAACTCACTGCGGCGAGCCGAAAGACCGGCTCTCGGCAGGGTCTGTACTCGTGGGAGAAACTTGTCTTCCAGCTCGGGCTGGGGCTGCTCATCGGCGTCTTTGCCTACGCGCACGGGTTGCCCGAGGGGGACGCGACGAGCCTGAGCCACGTGCTGACGCTGCCGTTCCAGAAGACCTACGAGCCTGGGACCGGAGCGGTGTCGGCGGGGCTGATCTACCTGCCCAAGAGCCTGTACATTGTAATGTCGATCTTGATGATCGCCGGGATGAGCAACGCGGCGAACATCAGCGACGGGATGGACGGTCTGTGCGCGGGGATATCGGTGGCCGTGGGCATCGGGCTGGTGGTGCTCATCACGATCGCGGGTTGGCAGCAGGCGGCGCAGTCGCTGCTGGTGCCGTATGTTGTGCAGTCCGGTGAGCTGGCGGTGCTGGCCGGCGCGCTGGTCGGCGCGTGCCTTGGGTTTTTGTGGTACAACTGCGCCCCGGCGTCGGTCTTCATGGGGGACACAGGGTCGCTGGCGCTGGGCGGGACGATCGGCTACCTGGCGTTGATCGTCCGCCAGGAGGTGCTGGTGCTGGTCATGTGCATGGTGTTTTTGTTCGAGATCTTCAGCGTGGTGCTGCAGGTGGGGTACTTCAAGAGCACCGGGGGCAAGCGCATCTTCAAGTGCGCGCCGTATCACCACCACCTGCACCTGTCGGGGTGGACCGAGCAGCAGGTGGTGGCAAGGTTCTGGATCATCAGTATTTTGCTGGTGGTGGTGGCGCTGGCTTCGATCAAGGTGCGGTGAGATGGGTAGGTCGGTTCTCCGAACCGACCGGCTGGCGGCGGCCCACTACCCTCCCGTGCATGACGGCCGCCGCCACTTCACCATCGGGCCTCTTGGTCATCGATAAACCCCTCGGGCGGACGTCGATGGATGTCTGCCGGGTTATCCGTCGCCGGCTGGTGGCCGGGGGCGCGCCCAAACGTGTGAAGGTGGGCCATGGGGGGACGCTGGACCCGCTGGCGACGGGCGTGCTCGTTGTCCTCGTCGGCAAAGCGACGCGGCTGTGCGAGCAGGTGATGCAGGGGCAGAAGGTCTACCACACTCACATCGACCTCTCGGCGTTCTCAACGACCGATGACAACGAGGGGGAAAAAACCGCCGTCGGCGTCCTGCACCCCCCGGCCCTGGCAGATATCCGTGCCGGGCTTGAGAAACTCACGGGGGATATCCAACAGACCCCGCCGGTCTACTCGGCGGTGAAAGTGGGTGGCCGGCGTGCGTATGCGCTCGCGCGCGGTGGTCAGGCCGTTCGGCTGGGGCCGAGGCACGTGCGCGTGGATTCCATCGAGATCGCAAGTTACCACTGGCCGAGGTTAGAGATTGTTGTTACCAGCGGCAAGGGTGTGTATATCCGCTCCATTGCGCGCGATCTTGGGAAGTTGCTGGGCACGGGTGGTTACTTAACAGGGCTTCGGCGGACGCGCATCGGTCTGTGGGATATCCAGGAAAGTAGACAACTGGCGGGCTTGCCCGAGCAGATGGGCCAGGGTGATCTGCAGGCGGTGGGCTGAGTTTGCTTCAGGGCTCGCCGGTCCATTGGACCTTGACCTTCCACCCGGCAAGGTCGAAGATGCTGGCGACGAGTTTCTCAGCGGCGGCCTTGGCCAGGTCGATGTAAGGGCGCTCGCGTGCGGCGGCAACGACGGCCGCCTGCATGCGTGCCCGGCTGGACTTCTCAAACTCCTCGCGCGAGCCGGCCATGCCGATGGTCCACCAGCCGAGGCCTGCGTTTTCGTAGGTCGCCAGTTTGGTGCGATCTTCATCTAAACGCGGGTTGCGGAGTTTGGGCAGGGGGAGTTCGACGGTGAGTTCTCTGCTCTTCTCGTCGCGCTTGGTGAGGCTTGCCTGTGAAAAATCCACGGCGTAATCCGCGCTGCCGCGGACGATCCAGATGCCCCTTCGGAAGGCGGCCTCGGCCTCAAGCTCGCTGACGACCTGGACGCTCTGGACGGTCAGCAGGCTCAACGCCTGGACCTGGTTGATCGTCTGGCCGGCGAGCGTGAACCTCTCCGTCGGCGTCGCCATGGACGCCAGGCCCTGCACGCCCGCGCGGTAGAGCAGCACAAATGCGGCGAGCGCGAGCGTCGCCAGGCCGAGGAACAGCACGACCAACGGCCAGAGGCACCCGGGCCTGCGGGCGAGGACGTAGGTCGGCGTGGGTGGGGTGGCGGTGGCTGGGGTGGCAGTGGTGGTGGGCGGGAGCATGGTGGTTCCCGTGCTTGCGTCAGTCGTGGGCATCTTCGGCCGGTTGTGCTTGCGTTAGGCGTGAGATGAGATCGCTGTTGAAATGGTCGCTTCGTGAGAAGGGGGGTGTGTGGCCCGGGGTGGCGGGGTCTCGGATCGCGGCGGGGATGGGGAGCACGCGTGAGGGTGCGGCGTCGAGGAAGCCTACGAGCTTGCACGAGCGCACGGGGTGCTGGAGTTTGCGTATGGCCTTGGCCTCGACCTGGCGGACGCGCTCGCGGGTAACGCAGAAGATCTTGCCGACCTCGTCGAGGGTGTAGGTGTACCCGTCGCCGATGCCGTAGCGGAGTTTGATGATCTCGCGCTCGCGGTAGGTGAGGCTTTTGAGGACCTGCTCGACGCGGTGGCGAAGGGAGATGTCGCTGGCGTGCAGGGCGGGGCCGATCTCGCGTTGGTCGGCGACGAGGTCGCCGGTGCGGGCCTCGTCGGTTTCGCCCAGGGGTTTGTCGAGGCTGGCGGTGGGGCGGGCGGTCTTGAGGATGCGGTGGACCTCGGCCGGGGCGATGCGTGCCTTCTCGGCGATCTGGGCGATGGTCGGCTCGATGCCGGTCTGCTGGAAGAGCTCGCGCTGAAGTTGGCGGATCCTGCCGGTGGTGGTCGTTACGTTGACGGGCACGCGGATGGTGTGCGCGTGGTCGGCGATGGCACGCGTAATAGCCTGGCGGATCCACCACGTGGCGTAAGTACTGAACTTGTACCCGCGTTTGTACTCAAACTTCTCGACGGCGCGGAGCAGGCCGGTGTTCCCCTCCTGGATCAGGTCCAGGAAAGACAGCCCGCGGTTGCGGTATTTCTTAGCCACCGCGACGACGAGTCGGAGGTTGGCACCCGAGAGGTCGCGCTTGGCCTGCTCATACTCCCAGCAAACAGTGTCGATCGCGGCGACGCGGGCGACGGCCTGGGCCGGTTCCTCTAAGAGCATCGAGCGGAGGCCCTCGAGCTCGTCGCGCTTGGTCTGGAGTTCTTCGGGGTCGGGGGTGTGTGCGTCGTCGGCGTGGGCGTTGGCCTGGCGGTGGGCGCGCTTGAGCTCGGCGTCGAGGGAGGCCATCTTGGCGGTGATCGAGCGCAGTTTGCGCATCGCCGGGATGATGCGCCCGGTGCGGAGGGAGAGCTCCTCGGTCAACGCCGAGAGTTTGCGCCGGCGCGAGGCCATGCGCTCGGCGATCTGCTCGGCACGCTCGGGCTTGTGCGCGGCACGGGCCTGGCACAGGGCAGCAAAGTCGTCGCGGTTGGTGCGCAGCAGCAGCTGGATCGTCGCCAGGTTGTAGGGGATGCGCTTAGAGATGGTCTCGCGGTGGTTCTCCTCCAGCGTGCTCAGGCGGATGGTGCGGTCAAAGACCAGTTCGCCGCTCTGCACGCCCTTGAGCACCTCGACGGCCTGGGTGAGGACATAGTCGCTCTCGAGGCACCGCCGACGGAAGATCATGCGCGTCGTCTCGATCTTCTTGGCCAGGCGGACTTCCTCCTCCCGGCTGAGCAGGGGGATGACGTTCATCTGCGCTAAATAGGTGCGGATAGGGTCATCAGAGCGGGCGCCGGCCTTGGCGAGTTGGATGTCCAGGTCGGTGGCGTCTTGCGGGTCTTGGGCGTCGTGCAATCCGAGGTCGTCTTGGGGGAAAAGGACGGGGGTTGCGGGTGGTTTGTCGGCGGTTTTTGATGGGTTGTTGGCGTAGGGGTTACAGTTCATCGAGCGCCAGTCGTCCCCGGGGCGCTGGCCGCCGATGATGGTCAGGGCGCGGGGTGGATGGTCCTGGGGCTTCCCTTTGCCTCGGCGTTGGGGCGGGGTAGGGGTGTGGTCGGGCTGGGCCTGGATTTGGGGCTGGGGTGATTCTTTGTGCTGCCGCCAGAGGCGTGCGCGGTAGTCCATCTCGTCGATGAGTTGAAGGCCTCGCTGGTCGATGGCGACGAGGAGTCGGTGCATGCAGTCTGGATCGACCCACTCATCGGGCAGTGCGTTGTTGAGTTCCTCGTAGCTCAGCCAGCCGCGCGGCTGGGCGAGTGCCAGGAGCGATTGCAGGCAGTCGGGGAGTTGGTTGGTCACGAATGCTCCTCACGAACGAGGGACCTGCCGGGGGCGTGGGCGTCCGCGACGTGCCTCTCTCGCTAACTCTGCCACGGTATCCGGGTCCGTCAACCAAAGTTTGTAAAATATGTGCAGATTATTCCTAGGGGTGCACGGTTGGCTGCGCAGATGTGCGCGCGGCGGAGGTCATCGCGCGGGCTTGAAGGACGTGGGCTTCCAACCCGGCGCGGCGTGCGCCCGGCGGAGCGCGTCGAGCTTGCCGAGCGGGTCGGTGGTGCTGCCGGCATTGCGGCGCAAGGCCTGGGCGATCGCCTCGTGCACCTTGGTTTGCAGCGATTGGTACAATCGCTCGGCGTCCCCCTCGTGCTGCTGGTCCGTCTGCGCCGCCAGGCCCGCGACGGCGGCGCGAAGGTCATCATTGCCGATCTGCGAGAGCACGGCACGGACGCTCAGGGGTTGCCCGCTGGCCAGAGCCGCATCGACGGCGATAGCCATGAGGCTGAAACCTTCACGCGCAAACTTCGCCGGGGAAAGCTCGGCCAGGTGCTCGGCGGTGAGGCGCCCCAGCAACATCGGCTCGCACGCGGCGATGACCAGCGCGTGCTCGCGGGCGTCGGTGGGGCGCAACTCGGCGTATTCGCTCGATGTGCCCGATTGCTCGTCGGGGGCCTGGGGCTGGCGGTCGCGGGGCCGGGCGCGGGTGATCGCGTCGCGCACCACACGCTCATCGACGCCGGCCAGGGCAGCAACCCGGCGGATGATCATCGCCTGCCGAACGGGGTTGATACGGGCCAGGCCAAGCTCGCCCAGGCGGGTGAGCTCCTGCTCGATGACCCCGGCGCGTTGCTGGAGCCCGAGGGGATCGAGTTGGGCTTTGAGCCTGTCGAAGCGGTAGTCGAGCGCGTCGGCGGCGTGGTCGAAGACCTGCTGGAGGATGCCCGCGCCGCCCGGGCGTTTGAGCAGTTCGTCGGGGTCCTTGGCGTCGGTGCTGCCGGCGAGGGTGGCGATGCGGACGTCGAGTGTGCTCTCGAAGAGGACCTCGACGGCGCGGTCGGCAGCGCGTTGGCCCGCGGCGTCGCCGTCGAACATGAGGATGACGCGTGGGCAGTGCCTTTCGAGCAGGCGTGCGCCCTGGCGTGTCAGCGCGGTGCCGAGGGTTGCCACGACGTTGGTGATCCCGGCCTGGTGGCAGGCGATGGCGTCGGTATACCCCTCGACGACAACGGCGAACTGCTTCTCGCGGATCGCTGCGCTCGCCTGGGGCAGAGCGTAGAGCGTTGCGCTTTTGCTAAAGAGCTGGCTCTCGGGGCTGTTGAGATACTTGGGCTCGTCTTCGGGCCGGAGTTTGCGCCCGCCGAAGGCGACGGTGCGACCGGCGGTGTCGGTGATGGGGAACATCAGGCGGTTGCGGAAGGCGTCGTAGTGCCCGCCGGTCTCGCGTGTCTTGAGCAGCCCGGCGGCAAGAAAGCCGCGCGGGTCCCACCCCTTCTTGCCAATGAGCGTCAGCAGCCCGTCCCAGCGGTCGGGGGCGGCGCCGAGGTTGAACAGGTCGATCATCTCTTGGCTGATGCCTCGCTGGGTCATGAGTTCGCGGGCGACCTTGCCGTGCTCGGGGTGGTTGCGGATGAGCTTGAAGAACTCGGCGGCGGCGGCGTTGGCTTGGGCGATCTCATCCTTGCTGGCGTGGGCGGTGCCGTCGTGGTGCTCGGCGGGCGCGTCGCCCGGCTCGGCGACGTGCTTGCGGGGCTGGTAGGGCGTGAGGGTGACGCCGCCTCGCTGGGCGAGATAGACGAGCGCCTCGCGGAAGTCCATCTTGAAATAGCCCTTGACGAAGGCGAGACTGTCGCCCCCAGCACCGCAGGCGAAGCACTTGTAGATTTGCTTGATCGGCGAGACGTACATCGACGGGGCGTGGTCGTCGTGGAAGGGGCAGACGCAGACGTACTCGCGTCCCTTGCGTTTGAGGGGGAGTTGCTCGCCGATGAGTTTGACCAGGTCGGTCGCTTCGAGGACTCTGCGGATGTCGTCGCTCCCCTGGGCCATGGGTGGTTGTAGGCCGGGCGGGGGTGCGGGTGGGGAAGTGGTGGGCGGATGGTGCTCCTTCGCGGCGGAACCTAGTATTTCTGGTAGCCGCCGCTGGCGTGCCCGGCCGTGTGCGGGTGCCCGTGCAAGGGGCCTGTGTACGGTGTCGGCACCTCGCCAAGCCCGGCGTTTGGATGGGCACCATGCGCGCAGCCTTTGCCGACAAGTTTGAGATGCAAAACCGCCTCTTTGCCGAGCTCTCTCGGATGTTTGCTCAGGAGGTGCCGTTGTACGACAAGGCCCTGCTTGTCAACAGCCTCTGCAACCGAGCGGTCTGCGACCTGCTCGGGCGTGTGCACGTCGGCTTTACGATCACCGACGAGCAACTAGAGAAGACCAGCGGCGAACGGCACGGGGCGATCCGCATCGGCCGGAGCGATGAGTACCGCCTGATCGGCCGGTTCTTTGCCGCCTTTGCGATGGAGCCGCACAACTATTACGACATGTCCAGCGTCGGGGCCAAGAGCCAGCCGATCGTGGCCACGGCGTTCCGCTCGCGCGTCAACCCCGAGCATCGGGTCTTTTCATCGCTGCTGCAGACCGACTACTTCGACCCGGCGACCAAGGCCCGCATCGAGGGTGTGCTGGCGGGCCGGCAAGTATTCTCAGATAAGGCCAAGGCCCTGCTTGACAAAGACGAACGCCAGGGGGGCCTAGATTGGGAAGATGCCAACGCATTGATCGCCGAGGGCGTGGGGAGGATTTTCAAGTGGACCGGGCGTGCGCGGGAGCACGGGTTGTACAAGGATTTGTGTGATGCGGGGTTCAAGATCGCCGCGGATATTGCCTGCTTCCAGTCGCACCACCTCAACCACCTGACGCCGAACACGTTTTGCATTGATCTCTACACCTCGGCGATGAAGCACTCCCTCGGCGAGATCAACGCGGCGGAGTTCACCGCCCGAGCGACAAAGGCCCTGGATCGCCTACTCGTCGGGGCCGACCGCGACTACATGCGGCTGTCGTTCAGGCACCTTCGGCAAGAGGAGATCGACGGGTTTGCGCACGCCACTATCGCCCCCGAGGTGGTCGCCGAGCTGGCCAAGGCGTTGACGGCTAGGCTCGCGCAGCCCGACCTAGACCTGCGGTCGCTCAAGCACGCCGGGTTCAAGGACACGACCGAGGGGCCGCCCGAGGGTGTGCCTGTGCTGCTGCGCCAGGACGCCTACAAGGCGCTGACCGAGCCGGTGGTCTTTGAGAACGCCGACGGCACGAGCGTGCAGACAACGCACACGGCACGGTTCGGGGAGATCGAGCAACGGTTCTATGCCGCGACACCGACCGGGCGCACGCTGTATGACAAGTGCCTGACCGAGGCGGAGCAGGACAAGGAGAAGGACCCAAGCCTCGCCAATCGCAACCCAGCGGCGTACGAGGCGCTCTACGCCAGGCCGTTCGCGCCGTTCCCCAAAACACTCGGCGACTTGCTTGCGCAGGGGCTGGTCTACGGGCGTTACTCGGCAACAACCAAAGGCATCGCTGATCGCGGCAAGATCAAGACAACAAACCTGCACGAACTGGTCCGCCTCGGCTACGCACACGTCGAGGGGTTGCGCTACGAAGACTTCTTGCCCGTCAGCGCGGCGGGGATCTTCGCCTCCAACCTCAACCAGTACGGCACCAAGTCAACCGCGGCAAAGAAGCCCGAATACACGCGGGCGATGCTCGAAGAGGTGCTCGGGCGCGCGATCGTCGATGCCAACGGGGCATACGCAAGTGTGCACGGGCAGTCGGTGCGAGGGATGTACACGGATTTAGGCTTGTGGGAGCAGGTGCCCGCGGCGGAACGCTCGGCGATCGAGCGGGCGTGCGCGGGTGGCCAGGCGGAGGTCGCCCAGCGGGTGCCGCAGGGCGCGCTGGCGTAAAGCGCGGCGTGCGCTCTGGTGGGTGTACGCTGTGGACGCATGGGTGATGCCCCGCACCAACCTACCCAACCCGCCGGGCCTGTGAGCGCGGCACCGCCGATCGGCATGCGCCGGGCCACGCTCTCGCTCCTGCTGGTCATCACGCTGCTTGACCTTTTGGGCGTCGGGCTGCTCATCCCGGTGATCCCCTACCTCGTCAAGCAGTTCACCGATAACGCGGCGGTGGCGGGGGTCCTCTCGGCGACGTACGCGCTGCTGCAGTTTCTAGCCACGCCCGTGCTGGGTGCCCTCAGCGACCGCGTCGGGCGGCGGCCTGTGCTGATCGTGAGTTTGATCGGCTCGGCGATTGGGTACATGATCTTCGGGCTTGCCGGGGCCCTCTGGATGCTCTTTGTCGGCAGGGCCATCGACGGGATCACCGGGGGGAACATCTCCACCGCCTACGCCTATGCAGCCGACGTGAGCACCCCGGCCGAGCGCGGCAAAACCTTCGGCATGATGGGCGCGGCGATGGGGCTCGGGTTCATCATCGGGCCGGGGATCGGGGGGTGGCTGGCCAGCTATGACTTCCACTACCCGGCGTTTGCCGCGGCGGGGGCCGCGCTGCTCTCGGCGGCGTGGGGCTTCTTTGTCCTGCCCGAAAGCCTCACGCCCGAGCGAAGGGAAAAGGGGCCGATCCAACTCTCGATGCTCAACCCGCTGCGGACCGTCAGCGGCAAGTTTGTTGCCGGGGCGTTCCTACCGGTGATGCTCGCGGTCGTCGCGGTGAGCTTCACGCAGGCGAGCATGTACGGCGTGTTCGCCTTCTGGACGTACGACATGCTCGGCTGGGGGCCCAGCGAGGTCTCGTACATCCTGGTCATGGCCGGGATCATCGGCGTCGTCGTCCAGGGTGGGCTGGTGCGCGTGCTGAGTAAAAAAATCGGCGACCGCGCGACCCTCGCACTCGGGCTGCTCACCCTCGGCCTGGCGTGCGCGGTGCTCGGCTTCTCGACGCAGGCGTGGATGCTCTATGCGTGCCTGGCCGTCTGGAGCATCGGCGGCGGGCTGGCGGGGGCATCGTCGACGGCGATGGTCTCGAAACTCGCCGGGGTGCAGGAGCAGGGGCAGGCGATGGGCGTCAGCCAAGCCCTCGCCGGGCTCATGCGCATCGCCGGGCCGCTGTGGGGCGGCTTCGCCTACGACCACCTCGGCGCGGCGGTGCAATACCTGGTGCCCGGGACGCTGACGCTGCTTGTGTTTGTGATGCTGCTCCCTGGGTGGCGCCGCTAACGGTGGCGCGGGCTTCCAGCCCGCGCACCGCACTCCAGAGAGACTGACTAAACATTTGCTTGTGGCTGATCCCCCTGCAGACCAAACTCCTTGTGGATCGCCGCGACAGCCCTCGGCCCACTCTGCCCCTCGACAACAATCGAGATCGACAGCTCACTGCTCCCCTGCGCAATGGCGATGACATTGATCCCCAGCCCGGCAATACAAGTAAAAATACGTGCGGCAACGCCCGGCGTTCCCTTCATCGCGGCACCAACGGGCGCGACAACGCAGACGCCGGGGCGCACGTCGATAGTGCGCGCCAAGCCGTGCTGGCGCAGCGTGTGTTCGAGTGCGGCCTTAGCGCGGTCGGCCTGCGCCTGCGAGACGACCAGCGAGATGCCACTCTCCGAAACACTCTGGCAGATCATGTGGATATTGATGCGTTCGCGCGCCAGGGAGGCGAAGACCTCCGATGCCGAGCCTGGGCGCCCGACCATCGCCGCCCCGCCGACGGTGAGCATCGCTAAGCCCTTGAGCATCGGCACGGCACGCACGACCGTTGCCGTCGGCGCTGGCGCGCTGCTAATGAGCGTGCCCGGGTGGTCGGGCTTGAAAGTGCTACGCATCCGCACCGGCACGCCATAGGCTGCGGCGGGCTCCAGTGCGCGCGGGTGCATGCTCTTGGCGCCGAACTTGCCCATCTCTACAGCCTCGGCAAAGCCGAGCGCACCGAGCAGGCGGGCCTCGGGCACGACGCGTGGGTCGGCGGTCATCAGGCCATCGACGTCGGAGTAAATCCAGATTTCATCGGCCTTCAGTGCCGAGCCGAGGATGGTGGCGGTGTAGTCGCTCCCACCCCGGCCGAGCGTGCTGGTCACGCCGTGCTGATTCGCGGCGACAAAGCCGGTAACAACAACGGGCTGCCCCTTGTTCATCATCGGCCCGAGCACCTCCTGGACCTGGAACATCGACAAGTCCATGAGCGGGTCGGCCTCGGTGAAGTGGTCGTCGGTAACGATCCCCGCCTGCCGGCCGTCCATGGGCGTCGCGCCAAGCACGTGCGCGAGCATCGCGCAACTCAGTCGCTCGCCGAATGCGGCAATAGCGTCGGTACTGCGCGGGGTGAGCTCTTCCAGCGCCAGCACGCCGTGGACGACGGCTTCGAGGCCCTCGAGCAACGGCCTGACGTGCTCGTGTGCGCCCAGCGCATAGGCACAGGCCAGGTGCCGGTCGCGGATGGCCGTGAGCAGCTCGCCCGTGCGCAGGTCGTTGCCCGAGGCGGCGGCATCGGCGACCTCTAGGAGCTGCTCGGTGATCCCGTCCATCGCGCTGACGACCGTGAGCACCTGGTGCTTGCCCGCCGCGGCACGCACGATGCCGGCGACGTGCCCGATGCGCTCGGCATCGGCCACGCTGGTACCCCCGAACTTCATCACGATGCGCATGGTCTGGTTCCTGCTCACCGCCCCAGGCGGCGGTGGTCTATCGGGTGCCGATCTCGATAAGGTCGCGGACAATCGCCGTGGCCGTCTCCGCCCCGCCGGCGCCGCGCCCGACGAGGGTAACGTCCCCGGCGTTGTGCATGGAAAATGTAACCGCGTTCATGTTGCGCGGCACGTTCAGCGGTGAATCCACGTCCACCTCCGTCGGGGCGACCAAGAGGCCCCGCTCGCTGATCGAGGCGATCAGTTTGATCACCTTGCCGCGTGCTCGCGCCTCGCGCACACGCTCGATGGGCAGGCCGCGTATGCCTTGGACAGACACATCGCTGTACGAGCACCCCTTGCCGACGCCCCCGGCGTGGTTGGCCAGGATGACGAGTTTCATAGCCGTGTCGATCCCGTCGATGTCGTTGCTCGGGTCGGTCTCTGCATAGCCGAGTTTGACGGCGTGGGCCAGGGCAGCCTCAAACGGCTCGTCGCACTCGGCCATGCGCGAGAGGATGAAGTTGGTCGTCCCGTTGATGATCGCACGGATACCGGTGATCGTGTCCCCCGTCGCCAAGCGTGCGGCCAGGGCGAGCACGGGCGTCGCAGCGCCGACGGTCCCGCTATAGGCCAGCGACACCCGGTTGTACCGCGCCGACTCCAGCAGCGCAGGCATGGCGACGGCCAGCGGGGCCTTGTTCACGCTCACGGCATGCTTGCCGGCACGCATCGCCCCCAGCAGGTGGTCCAGCGCGGGGCGGGGGTGCTTCAGGTCGCTCGGGGAGGTCTGGACAACAACGTCCGCAGCCGTGCGCAGGACGACGCGCATGGTGTCGATGCGCTGGCCGACGCCGGGGATATCGCCGACAGACTTTTTCTCTGCCTTGGCCTCCAGCAGCGTCGGCGCATCAAGGCCTGCGGGGGCCAGCGCGCACCCGCGCGAGTCGCAGACGGCCACCAGGCGTGCCTCGGCGCCGAGGCGACGCTCCAGGGCCTGCCGCTGCGCGTGCAGCATCGTTGCCAGGGCCTGGCCGACAACACCAAAGCCGATGAGGACGATGCGCACGCCCGGTGAATATCGACACAATGCCCGCCGGGCACAACCAAGGCCCATCGCTACACCACGGCGGTCGTGCCGTCTTTACTAGCCCCGGAGGCTCAAAAGGCCGATAAAGACCCGGTGCATAGCGGCCGGCCCGATCTTGTTGTCCCTTCCCCCAGCGCGCTGGTTGCCGACCCGTGTGTGCTGGTCATCTTCGGTGCCTCCGGCGATCTGACGGGGCGCAAATTGATCCCCGCGCTCTACGAGCTGGACCGCCAAGGCCGGCTGCCCCAGGGCACGCGCGTCATCGGCATGTCGCGCACGCCGATGAGCGACGAGGCCTTCCGCGAGAAGATGGCCGAGGGGGCACGCATGTTTGCCACGGGCTTTACCGACAAGCAGTGGTCGGCGTTTGCTGGCCGGCTCTTCTACCACGCCGGGGACGCGGCCAAGGCCGACGCGATGCCCGGGCTGAGTAAGCGCATCGCCGAGGTCGGCTCGCACGCGGGGCTGCTGCGCCAGGGTGGGATGCCCAATATCTTGTTCTACCTCTCGGTCGCGCCAAACCTCTACGAGCAGATCATCGACAACGCGGGCGCCTCGGGCCTAGTCGCCGAGGGGCACCGCTGGTGCACGATCAACGCCGAGGCAACGCCCTGGCAGCGGATCATCATCGAGAAGCCCTTCGGCACCGACCTGGCAACAACCGTGAGCCTGAACCAGGCCCTCGGGCGCGTCTTCGAGGAAGACGCGATCTTCCGCATCGACCACTACCTGGGCAAAGAGCTGGTGCAGAACATCGCCGTGATGCGGTTTGCCAACGCCATCTTCGAGCCGATCTGGAACCGCCAGCACATCGAGCACGTGCAGATCACCGCCGCCGAGACGGTGGGCGTGGGCAACCGTGCGGCAAACTTCTACGACACCGCCGGGGCCTTGCGCGACATGATCCAGAGCCACCTGCTGCAGGTGATGTGCCTGGTGGGCATCGAGCCGCCAAGTGTGTTTGACGCCGCGGCCATCATGCGCGAGAAGATCAAGTTCCTCAACACCTGCGTGGTGCCTGCCAGCGGGCAGATCCCCAAAATGGCCACGCTCGGGCGCTACGGCCCAGGCCCCAAGCCCGACGACCGCGCATACGTCAACGAAGAGGGCGTCGTGCCCGACCGCCGAACCGAGACCTACGCGGCAATGAAACTCTTCTTTGACAACTGGCGCTGGGCCGGCGTGCCGTTCTACCTCCGCTCGGGCAAACGACTGGCGAGCAAACTTACCGAGATCGTCGTGCAGTTCCGCAGCCCGCCGACGAACATGTTCCGCAACCTCGGGCCCGACGTGCTCAACCGCCCGGCCAATCGCCTCGTCATCGGCATCGCCCCACGCGAGGGGATCAGCCTCCGCATCGAAGGAAAAGTCCCAGGCTCGGGCCTGCACATCGCCAGCGCGCAACTCGACCTGGACTATCAGCAGTCCTTCGGCGGCGAAACAATCGAGGCCTACGGCCCCCTCATCCTCGACGCCATGCGCGGCGACCGCACGCTCTACAAACACCGCGACGAGGTCGAGATCGGCTGGCGCATCTGCGACCCGTTCATCCAGAACGCAGAACTCCGCAACTCCATCGCCACCTACGCCCCAGGCACCTGGGGCCCCGACTTGGCCGATGCACTCTTCACCCCCACACCCGGCGGGCCTGGCACCCCAGCCGGGCCTGGCGCGTGGCACAACCCCACGCCCGACGAGCTTGGCTCATAAGCCACCTGGGCGCGTACGCTGGGGGCACGGATGCACAAGTTCCTAATCCCCAACCTGCCCGCGTGGACACCGACCCACGCCCACATGGTCGGCCCTGACGACCTGGCCATCCCCAGCGAGATCGTCCTGGCCGGGAACATGATCCAGTGCGTCAAGCGCGTCGAGGGTGCCGCGGCCTTGGCAATCCAGTACCCCGCACCGGCAGGGATCGGCGGCGTGCTCACGCTCCGCACGCCGCTGCTGCCCGAGCGACGCCAGCCATACGTCCTGGCCCTCGAACTCGCACGCTTCCAGGTGATGCTGCTGCTGACGAAACTCGAAGAGTGGGCCCTCTTTGAGACCCCAGCGACCGACCCGGTGATGATCAAACTCGAACAGGCACTCTCGGCCTACACCCACGCGCTGGTCGTCCAGCGCAGCACCGAGGCCGAGGGCGCTGCTCAAGGCGCACTCGCCGCCGCCATCGACGCCGGCGAGGCCCTGGCCCTCTACTCCGCACGCGTCCAGCACCACAAACGCCAATCCGGCGAACTCGCCCGCCTGGCCAACAAGCCCGCACCCCAGAGCGCACTGACCGACCACGAAGCCCTCGAAAGCACCAAGCGTGCCGCAGGCTCGGCCGGGGTGATCCTCCCGGGCATGCCCCGCGTCGGCGTCGCCGTCAACCCCGCGCACTTCAACCCCGCGCTCTGCCAGGCCGTTGCCGAGATCGCCGACTTTGTCAGCGTCCCGATGCGCTGGAGCCAGATGGAGCCGACCGAGGGCCGCTACACCTTCACCCCGACGGACCGCTGGATCGAATGGGCGGTAGCCAAGGCAAACCTGCCAGTCGTCGCCGGGCCTGTGCTGGACTTTGAGGCCGGGTGCGTGCCGGACTTTGCCTATATCTGGGAGCACGACTACGAAACCCTGCGCGACGTGGTCATCGAGCACGTCAAGGCCGTCGTTACGCGCTACCGCCGCACGGTGCACACCTGGACGATCTGCTCGGGCCTGCACGTCGGGAGCAACTTTGCCATCAGTTATGAGCAGGCCGTAGACCTGACGCGCGTCTGCGTAACAATCGCCCGCAAGCTGCACCCCGGCGCAAAGGTACAAATCGAGATCAGCCAGCCCTGGGGCGAATACACCGCCGAGGCCTCCGCACGTGCGGCACGCTCGATCCCCCCGGCAATCTACTGCGACCTGCTCGCCCAGATCGGCCTGGAGATCGACGCCGTCGCCCTCAAGGTGCAGATGGGCTACCCCCAGCCCGGGCGCAGCACGCGCGACCTCATCTCCTTCTCGGCAATGCTCGACCGCTTTGCCAGCGTCGATAAACCCATCGCCCTCTCGGTCATCGGCGCGCCCAGCACGCCCGTCCCCTCCGCCCCAGGCATGCCCGCGGCTGGCTCCTGGCGCCGCCCATGGTCCCCACAGCAGCAGGCCGAGTGGCTCGGGAATATCTGCGCCATCGCCGCCGGTAAGCCCTACGTCCAATCCATCGCCTGGCAAGAAATCATCGACAGCCCAGCACCCTGCGCGCCCCACGGCGGGCTGCTCACACCCCAAGGCCAACCCAAGCCCGCCCTCGCCACACTGCAAGCCCTCCGCGCAAGCCTCCGCGGCACCGGCGCACTAGCCGGCGTCTAGAACCCCTCCCCCAGAACGTTCTGGCGGGGAGGGGCAGGGGTGGGGTTGGCAAACACAACAAACTAATAAATAGAGACTCGCGCCAGCAGTCACCACCCCCTACCGCCGCCAGTCCAAAACCACCTTCCCAAACTGCTCCCCAGACTCCAGCCTCGCAAACCCCTCCGCCCCCCTCGCCGCCGGGAACACACGGTCAACAACCGGCCTGAACCGGCCCGCCCGGTACATCGCCGCGAGCTGCGCAAACTCCTGGTTGCTCCCCATCGTGCTGCCCAATATCCGCAACTGATTCCAGAAGATGCGTGCCAGGTCGGTCGTCGCGTCGGCACCGCTGGTGCACCCCGGCGTGGCATACACCCCGCCACGGGCCAGGCTCTTGATGCACCACAGGTGCGTCGCCTTGCCCGAGGAGTCCACCGCCATGTCCACGCCACGTCCGCCCGTCAGCGCACGCACCTGCCTAGACCAGTCCGCCCCGGCATCGAGCACGCCTTCATCCGCCCCGAGGGCCTTGGCCGCGTCGAGCTTCACCTGATGCCGGCTTGTAACAATCACCCGGCAGGCACGCTCCTTGGCAATCGCAAGCGCCGCCGTCGCCACCCCGCCGCCGATGCCCGTAACCAGCACCACCTGCCCGGGCCGCAACCCACCCTTGCCGACCATCATCGAATACGCCGTCAGAAACGTCAACCCAAACGCCGAGGCCTCGGCCGGGTCGGCCACATCGCCGATCGACTGCACGTTCGAGACCGGAATATTGAAAACCTCCGCATGGAACCCCTGGTGGTGCTCGCCAAGCAGTTGCACCTCCGGCACGATCGGCTCGGGTGGGTCCAAGGGCGCATACGCCTCGGGCTGCGCCACCGCCGCGTTGACGATCACACGCTGACCGACCCACGAAGAGGCCACCCCCGCCCCGACACGCTCGACAACGCCACACGCATCGCACCCGCTGATCCGCGGGTACGTGAGCTTCAACCCCGGCACGCCACGCCCCACCCACAAGTCCAGGTGGTTCAACGCACTGCACAGCGTTCGCACCCGGCACTGGCCAGGCCCTGGCTCCGGCGGCTCGGGCCAGTCGCTCACAAACCGCACGGCCTGGGATGGTTTCGGGGACTGCTCGGCAATGACAACAGCTTGCATGCTGCCAAGATAGCCAGCCTTGCCGGGGGCGGTGTATCGGTTGCTGCCTCCCCGGTGGCGCGGGCTTCCAGCCCGCGCGGGCGTAAACGGTGGGGCGGGCTTCCAGCCCGCTTACCAGGTTCCCAGCCCCCCACTGCTAGTTGTTGGCAGCCTGAACCAAGTCATCAAAGTCGCGGATCGGGTCTGTGCCGTCTGTTGGGAGTCTGATCCCGTTGACCCCATCGCGCCACTTGCGCGCGCCGCTGTCGAGGTTGTTGAGGTAGACCCCATCGCGCCCGCCGGAGTGGAAGACGAGCGTCCCCCGCGGCTCACCCGGCGTCGGGGGCACCGTGATGGTGTTGAGGAACGCCGGGTTGGCCAGCAAGACCGCCAGCGCCCCGTTGGTCCCGGGGCCGGTGATGACAAACCGCCCAAGCCCGCTGCCACCGGTGCCGCTGCCGATCAGGCTGCCCGTATTCTCGTTCCCATCATCGTGCTGCCGCTTGGCCTCGCGTCCCAGCGAGTCTGATCTGAGATACGTCGCATTAGAGGCCCAGTAGAACCGTGCGGGCTCCTCGCCGTCGGAGTTCTCCGCGGCAAACTTCGTCCCCTTACGCGTGTCGGCCGACCAGGCCAAGATCGGCTGCCCGAAGGCATCGACGATGTCGGGCATTCGGGCGTTGTCACCGGTTGATACGCGCCCGGCGATCACCTCAAGGTTCCGCTTGTCCGGCGAGAAGTACCCACCCGTCGAGCCGAGGTTGACGGGGTTGCTCGGGGCGTTGTTCGTCGCACCGATCAGACCGAAGTCGACATTCACCATCGTTGTTGGGCCTGGCCCAACCTTCGGACTCGCGGGATCGCTCGTAACACCCCCGGCCAGGTCCAGCAGCAGGTTCTGCATCTGCGAGAACCCCGCCGACACGTTCGTTCCCGCCCCCATCTCCACCGGCGAGAAGTACCCCGGGTTGCGCTTGTTGTCGACCTTGAAACTCTGCGACGCCGAGCTGAGGTCCTTGATGATCGCCTGCGTCGCCACCGTCCGCGCGCTGCTCCGTGCCGCACGCAGGCTCGGGATCAACACCCCGATGACGATCGTGATGATCGTCAGCACCACCAGCAACTCGACAAGCGAAAATGCCCGCCCAGTGCTGGTCCGCCCACAACTACGATTACTTCGGCCCATTGATCTACCCATTTCCATCCTCCGCGAGAAGTCTATAGCCAAACCGCCGCCACACCCTCCCTCGATTCGCCCCAGCGGGCCGTTGGATCCCTCCCAGACCAACGATACGAGTCAGAAATAGTCGCACAAACCGATCATAACCCAAACTTTGTGCCCACACCTAATCAGTTCAGCACGGCCTTAGGAACCCAAGCAGGCCGCGATCCCCGTGCATTTGCGCTGGCCGTTTACCTGAACCCCAACGGCTTGCTGAGAATCTCGTTGATAACCAGCGCCCGCCGCCAATCCGCCAGCGTGCTTGGCACATCGATCCTCTCGCGCTGCTCAGCCGCGACCACACGCCCGCGGTTGGCCCCCGTCGATTTGCTGTCATCAACCGACCGCATCGACGCGGCCCGGCGGTTGCGTTCGGTGATCTCAGTATCGTCGCGCTCCACCTGCTCTGGGCGTGGCCTGCTCTTGCGTGCCGGCTGCTGGGTCTGCTGCACCCCGCCGCGCGCAGGCGTGGCCGTGCGCTCGGGGCGTTGCAGGCGGTCGCGCGAGCGGTCCTGCGCTGGGGCAACATCACGCTGACGCTGCTGCGATCGGGCCTCGGCCCGAGTCCCCGTCTGCGCACTGGGCTGGGCAACAGGCCTGGGCTGCGGGCGAGGGTTAGGCCTTTGCTGCGGCTGGGCCGCCGGTTTCGGCGCTGGCGCCGGCCGTGCCGGGGGCTCGACGGCGATCACTGGCCCGCCGGGCCAAAGTTCACGCATCACCGGCCCCGTCCCGCTCCCGCCGTGCGGGTTGCCAACCGTCGGCAAAGCTGGCCCCGCCGGCACGCCCTGCCCCTGCCGGCGACGCTCACGCAACTGCCGGAGCTGCTCTTGCCGACGCGCCATCTCAGCCTGACGCTGCATCTCCTGGATCGTCCCCCCTTCAGACTCCCGCGCCACCTGCCCCCGTGGCGCCGTCGGCACCCCAGCCTGCCCCTCGGCCAACGGGTCGCGACCCGTACGCAGGATCATCTCCTCACGCTCGATCTGACGTTGCCGCGCCTCCTTGATCGCCTTCTGCTCGCGCAAACGCTTGAACAACCAGCCCATGAACGACCCGAGCATGAACAACGCAAAGATGATAATCTGCATGAACTGAGGCACTTGACTCATGGGCCAAGAGTATCGCCCCTACTTCGCCGGCGCGGGCACCACCACCGTCGCGTGCCCGGCCGTTACCAACACTCGCCCCGGCAGCACACCCAAACGCTGCGGCAACGCCGACAGGCGGATCGGCGTCGCCGATGTCAGCCGGGCCGACTTGTCGTCGACCACCACCAGCGTGTAGCCGGTGTTGACCAGCGGCGCGCCCAGCTCCGGCAGCGCAGCACGCGACGCAACGATCGAGACCAAACCACCCGCCGACCGCTGCGGCATCACCAACTGCTCCTCCGCACCCATCTCCAACACATCGGCCCCCACCAACTTGCCCTCCCCATCGACCAGCGCAACACCCCTTCCCGAGCAGACGGCAAACCCACCGCGACCCACAGGCCACACGTCGATCCCCCCGCTCGTCTCAAGCTTGTTCCGAACGTCCACACCCTGCTCATCGGGCATACCCGTGCCGATGTCCACACGCCACAACGCCCGCGAAGGCTCATCGGTTACCACCAGCAGTTTACCCCCGAGCACCCACGCATCAAAGCCCACGGCAGCGGGGTGCCCGTCGAGTTTCCACACCTCCTGCATCTTCCCATCATCCGACGCACGCAACTTCCCCAGCCCCGTGCTCCCGCCCACAAAGACATCCCCGGCTGGCGACTGACGCACCCACCGCACGTCCCCGACCGTGCTCGCCCAGGTCTCCCTCACACGACCGCTCCGCGCATCCACCCACGACAGCATCGCCGTCCGCGCATCGCCCAACTGCACCACCCCGCCAACAACCAGCCCCGCCGGCCCGAGCGACGCCTCGAAGACCGCGCCGAGGTTCAACCTTGCCGTCCACAGCACCCGACCGCTCTGAGCATCAAAGCCCGCCGCTCGACCGGCACGCTCTACCAGCACCATCGTCTGCCCATCACTCGCCCCGATCAGTTCACTCACCTGCCTTGCGCCCGCGTCCGGCGTGTTGACGCGCCCTTGCTCCCCATGTTCATCAAACCTCAACGGCGGATCAGCCGGGAAAAGGCTCCCGAAAGGCTCCGTTGACCATGCCGGCGCACCCGGCACAGCACCCTGCCCGGCAACGCCCGGCTGCACACGCACCAGCCTCCCGCCGGCCGCGTCGGCAACGAAGTAAACCACCCCCCGCGCGTCGATCGAGAACAACTCCGAACGCTCCCCCCGCGGCTGCTCGTCCATCCACAACGCCGTCAACGGCACCGACTCCCCCGTCGCCGCCTCCCTCGCCAACGCACCCTCAGGCAGGCCGAAAAGCGCCCTGCGACCGTCGGCGTGCTGCATGGCCACGAACCGCGCCGACGACGAATCCGGCTGGCGGATCAACGCCTCCATCAACGCCCAACCACCGAGCACCTGCGCCTCGCGCTCAACGCTCGGCACACCGATCGCAGGCAACGCCACGCCCAGGCTCAGCCGTGTACCCAACTCCACCTGCAACGACAACAGGTCCAATGGACCCCCATCAACCATCGCCACAACACCTCGCTCACCCAACGCCAACGCCCGGCTGATCGCGTCCTGCGCCGCCGCGTCAAGCCCACGCCCCATCAGGTTCTTGACCAGCATCCCACTCAACCGCCCAACCGTCGCCGGCGGCGCATCGGGGATGTCCCCAGCCGCGATCAGCCCCAACTCCAGCGACCGCGCCTGCGCCGCCGGATCCGTGCCCTGCCGCCCGGCCAACTCCAGCCACAAGTCCGCAACCCCCAACGCCACCGGGAACCGACCGGCAAGCCTCTCGACCTCCTGCGCACTGGCCTCCGCACCCAGCCCCGCACGCTCACGGGTGAACTTCTCATCAAACGCCCCATACCCCGCACGCCCCGTCTGAGCGACGATCTGCACCACCCGCAAACGCGCCTCGGCACCGGCCGTGCTGCTCCCACGCTTGCCCGACCACGGGGCACCGGCCAGCAGCGGATCATCCAGCACCGCGTGCGCATCGGCAATCGCACGCACCGGGTCGCTGGCCTGCTCAACGCCCGAACGCACCAGCAAAAACGCCGCACGCTCACGGGGCGTCAGCGCGATCGGGTCAATCATCGCCAACGCTCGACCAACACCCCCCGCGTCCAGCACCACCCCCGCGGGGACTGCCCCCGGCTGCCGCTGGGCCACGCTCAACACCAACTCGATCACCTGCCCCCGAACCACCTCCGCCGCGCCCCCTTGCCCCACACCCTGCGCCCGCCCCAACACGCCGGCCGCCTGCTCAAGCGCGGGCAAAAACTCCTCCACCCGCCCCGACCGCTCCGCCAGCGACAACAACTCCAGCGCCGGCGCAGGATCATCCGGCATGGCCGACATCTGCCTACGCAACTCCAAAGCCGCGATCTCCCAAGTGCTGTAAACATGCACACGCGCATCATCCACAACTATCAACCCCTGCCCCGTCGCCAACGGCGTCCCGGGCGACTCCAGCGCGATCCACCTCTCCGGCTGCCGCAGCGACCCCGGGTTGATCACGCTCACACCCTTGTCCGTCGGCACCAACAGCCTCCCCCCAGCCACGCCCACTCGCCCGCGTATGCCCAACTCCGGCACAATACCCGACATCACCACCTGCCCGATGCTCCACTTCCCCAGCGGCACCACCGCCAGCCGGTTGTAAGAAACGCCCACAAGGTCCTCACCAACCAGCAGCAGATAGTCGGGCCGGCCAAGCTCCGCGCTCGCACGCTCGGCGATGATCCCCCCACTGCCCGCGTCCAGCTCGATGATCCGCTCACGGTCGGGCGAGAGCACAAACACGCTCCGCCCCGCCACCACAGGGGCCATCATCGCCCAGGGCGTCAGCGTCGCCGAGGCCTCCATCCCCTGCACCGGCGCGGGCAGGTGCCGAACCCACAACGGCTCACCATCAACCACGCGGTAAGCACCCACAACACCGATCCGATCAGACCGGTACACCACCCCAGCATCCACCGCCAGCGCATCGGCCAGACGCTGCGTGCCCGCATACGGCAGCACACCCGTCGACGCCACCGGCAGGCTCCACCGCAGCCTCCCCGTCAACGCATCCACCCCCGCCAACAACGCCACACGCAGCCGGCGCTCTCGCTGCTCCTTGACCAGCGAGACCAGCGCTACCCCCGAATCACCCAGCACCGGCCCACGGGCATTCGCACGCGCCAAATCCGGCGACAGCGCCGAGAGCCCATTGCACCAGCGTGCCGAGCCTGTCTGCGGGTCCAGCCCGACGATGATCTCCTCCCCCTCGGTGATCGGGTCCACGTCCTGCGCAACGACCGCCACGAGCGTCCCAGAGACCAACGCCGGGGATGTCGATTCTTCCCAGTCCGTCGTGGGGATTGTCCGCGTGCCCGACTGCGGGTCCAGCCCGCGCGCCGGCACGCCCTCCTTGCCGCAGACGGCCAGGGCGTCGACCGACCATCGCGGGCGTGCCGTCAGGCGGTCAAACGACCAGATGCGCGGGCCGCTGGTCAGGATCACCGAACTGGGCGTCAGCACAGGCCACAGCCGAAGGGCCCGCGCATACGCCGGGATCATCTCCGCCTGCTGGCGCGTCATCCCCATGTTCACCTGAATAGGCGTCAGGTCTGCAAAGGTCCCCGTCCCGATCGGGCGAGGGAGCAGGTCCGCAGGGGGCAGGTCAACCCCAGGCAACAAAACCGATGGCTGCACCTGCGCCGACGCTGGAACCTCCATCTTCACACCCGGCAGGGCTTCCCCGACCAGCTCGGCTAGTTCGACAAGACGTGCCGGGCTGATCAAATAGGGTGCCAGTTCGCGCGCCAGCGCACGCACACGCCCCTCCCACACCCCCCCAGGCTTCACCCCCGCATCGGGATGGTTGGCCAAGTCCCCCAGCCGAAGGGCTGAGGCATCAAAGTGCCCATCGAGCATCTCACGCCGGGCCAGTATCAGTGTCGCCTCAAGCCCGGGCGTCGTCAGCAGGCGGGTACGGGCGAGCTCCTCCAAACGCCCCTGCGCCAGCATCTCGCCCGCGGCCGAGGCCTGCCGTTGACGGTAACGCTCCAGCAAGTCGGGGTTAGAGGTCAGCATCCCCTCGACGGCCTTACGCAGCGGCACCGATAGCAGCTCGTCCTTACCCGATGGTGTTACCTCCCTGGGGTGGTCATCCAGGACCCGTTGGAGCACATCCGCCGTGGCGTCGAGGTTCCCCCCGGCTAGGTGCTCACGCGCCCGCGACAGGGCATCGACGGCAACGGGGGACTCGTCTAAGAAGATCGGGTTCTGCTGCTGCTCGATCTGCGCAAAAACGCGGGAATGCCACGAAAGCAACACGCACACCGCCACCAGGGCCAGCAGTCGGCAGCGCGGGATCGGGTGGGAATCGTCGGGCATGTGCGCACATCCATGGACATCTGCACCGCGTGGGGGCTCAAGCGTCGCTGGAAACCAAACAGGAAACAGAATCTCCGGCCGTGCCGGTTGGATGGTTTATACGCCCCCCGATGCCCGTCGATTCGGCCCGGGCTACGCAAAATCAAGGAAAACCCTGCTCCGGCATCAACTAGACTGCCGTAGTTGTCGAATCGACCATCCAGTAAGGGCACTTGCATGGATTGCTCCCCCGGCCCGGAACTTGCCGCTCAACCGCCCGCACGGGCCTTGGCCGTCAGTCCCCCCCGGCACGAGGACGCCCCGATGGCTTGGCTCCTGTGCCTTGTCGTTATCGTTAGCCTGGCCGACCTGGCCTTGACGCTGATCTTTTTGCGCTCCATCGGCATGAGCGAGGGGAACCCCATCGCCCGGTGGGTGATGGGGGCCAACTGCCCGTGGGTGCTGGTACTCTTTAAGATGATGCTGGTCGGGTTTGCGTGCACCGTGCTCTGGCGGACCAGGCACAGCCGGGCTGCCAAGTTGGGCGCGGGGGTCGGGTGCCTGGTCATGCTCTGGCTTTGCCTGCGCTGGGTGGGGTATACCGAGCAGGTCTCCAGCGTTGTCATGGCCAACCCGGAGATCACCCAGACCTTCACCTGGGTGCGGTTCAACTGACCCCTAGGGGCCAACTGCAAAATCCCGGACCTCGGCAACCCACTAACATGAGCATGCCGGAACAGCCCGCCTCGGGCGTGCAACCGGGCAGGGCCGGGTGCCTACAACCACCAGCAGCCCACCCGGGCCGGCTGTTTGACAGGAGCCTCCCTTTTGCGACGTAAACGATGGTTGGTGCTCATCGGGGCCGTGGTGCTGACTGGTGCGGTCGCGGCATGGAAGTTTGGAAGTTCCAAGAGGCCCGGCGGGCCGGCTGGGGGTGCCGGGGGGGGCAGCTTTGCCTTCAACCTCGGCGGGGACGAAAAACCCTTGGAGATTCGCTCAGAGAAAGCCCAGGCCGGAGACCTGGTGCGGACGATCTCAGCACCCGGCTCCGTCGAGCCTCGCACCAAGGTACAGGTTTCTGCGCAGGTGCTGGCCAAGGTGCTCGCGTTGCCCTTTCGCGAGGGTGAGCGTGTGCGCAAGGGGGACGTGCTGGTTCGGCTAGACGGGCGCGACCTGGCCGCGGCTCTGGAAAGTTCGCAGGCGAGCCTGCGCGGGCAGGAGGCGAACCTCAAGGGTGCGCAGGCCGACGAGATCCTGTCAAAGCTGGAGTTTGACCGCGTCAAGAGCCTCTTCCCGCGCGACGTAACCAAGTCGCAGCTGGACACGGCCGAGGCGAACCTGCTGCGTGCGCAGAGCCGGGTGCTCTCATCGCAGGCGGGCATCGAGCAGGCGCGTGCGCTGATCACGCGTGCGCAGAAGGACCTGGAGAACACAACGATCACCAGCCCGATCGACGGGCTGGTCGTCAAGCTCAACGCCGAGGTCGGCGAGACGGTCGTCGTCGGGACGCTCAACAACGCTTCGAGCATCATCATGGAGGTTGCCGACCTGTCCGACATGCTGATGAAGGCCCGCGTCGACGAGGCGAACATCGCCCCGGTGCGTGCGGGGCAACGCGGGCAGGTGCTGCTGGCGGCCTATCGGGACCGGTCGATCATCGGCACCATCGAGCGCGTGGGCCTCAAGCAGCAGGTCTACCGCGATGGGACGTCGTACTTCGAGGTCGAGATCGCCCTGAATAAGCCCGCAGACCTGCTGCTAGGCTCAGGCCTGACCGCGAGCGCCGAGATCGAGGTCGAGACATTCACCGATGTCGTCAAGGTGCCCAGCCAGGCGGTGCTCGACCGGCGGATCGACGACCTGCCCAAGGCGGTTACCGACTCGCCGTTGGTGGACAGGGCCAAGACCGTTGCGCGCGTCGTCTGCGTCGTCGGCGAGGACGGCAAGGTGCAGGTGCGCCCAGTCAAGGTCGGCGCGTCGGACATCACCAGCACGGTGGTCCTCTCGGGCATCTCGGCGGGGGAGCGGATCATCACCGGGCCGTTCCGCGCCCTAGCCGAACTCCGGGACGCCATGAGCGTCGTCGAGGAGGGGACCAAGGACGCGGAGGGGAACAAGGTCGGCCGAGCGCCCGGCGGTGGGGGCGGGGGCGTTCGGTTCGGGCCTCGGTAAGTGTGGTCATCGTCCTGTTCGAGGTCTGTTCTGCGGGGTAAGTTCTTCCTGATTGTGTTGGGTCCCTATGCCTACGCCTGTCATCGAGATTTCGGGCATCACCAAGGCCTACAAGATGGGTGAGGAGGTCGTCGGCGCACTCCGCGGGGTGGACCTGCGCATCGACCGCAACGAGTTTGTCGCCGTCATGGGCGCGAGCGGCTCAGGCAAGAGCACGCTGATGAACATCCTCGGCTGCCTGGACCGCCCCACCAGCGGACGCTACATCCTCAACGGGCAGGCGACGGAGAAGTTGTCCGCCGGTGCGCTGGCTCAGGTGCGAAATAAGGAGATCGGGTTTGTCTTCCAGACCTTCGAGTTGCTCCCGCGCTCGACGGCGGTGGTGAATGTTGCGCTCCCGCTGGTCTACAGCCGAAAGTTCTGGTGGGGCACGGCCAGGCGCGCCCGCGAGGCTCTCAAGAGCGTCGGGCTGGGGGACCGGATGACGCACCGCCCCAACCAACTCTCCGGCGGGCAACGCCAGCGCGTCGCCATCGCTCGTGCGCTCGTCAACGAGCCCTCGCTGCTGCTGGCCGACGAGCCGACGGGGAACCTGGACAGCAAGACCAGCGAGGAGATCATCGCCCTCTTCCGCGACCTGCACCAGCGCGGGCAGACGATCGTGATCGTTACGCACGAGGAGGACATCGCCGGGCACGCCCAGCGGATCGTGCGGCTGCGCGATGGGAAGATCGTCTCGGACTTCCCGACGGCAACGGACCCGGTGCATCGGGATTTTCTGGACCGTGCTGCGCAGGCGAGTGCTCGGGCGGCGGGGCAAGCGGCGGTCGGCTCGGAGAGCCGACCTACCCAAGAGAGCCGGGCTGCTCAGGCTGGGGGTCTATCTTGATACTCATCCGCCTGGCTTTGCAGACTGTCGTCCTCGCCCTGGCGCAGCTGTGGGGCAACAAGTTCCGCGCGATCCTGACGATGCTGGGGATCATGATCGGCGTCGGCGCGGTCATCGCCACCGTCGGCGCCACCGAGGGGCTGAAGGCCTACGTCCTCAAAGAGTTCGACAGCTTCGGCCCGCGCAAGGTCTGGATGGACGGCACCGTGCCCAGAAAACTCCGCGGGCGCGTCAGCTGGCAGCAGTTTGACCTGCGCCTGAGCGAACTGGAATACCTCCGCAAAAACTGCACCACCATCGACGCCATTACCCCCATGTACTTCACCGGCGCAACGGTGCGCTCGGCCGACGAGAGCCGCCAGAGCATCAGCGTAACGGGCGTCTGGCCCGACTGGCACGAGATTGAAAAACGTGTGGCCATCAAGGGCCGCCCGCTGATCCAGACGGACATCGACGAGATCCGCAACGTCTGCCTCATCAACGACAAGGGAATCCAAGAGCTCCAGCTCGACGCCGACCCGTCGGGGGACTACATCCTCGTCAACGACCGCCGCTTCCTGATCGTCGGCGTCGTCGAGACCAAGGACGTCGCGCAGGGGTTCCCCGGCGGTGGGGAGGCCCGCACCGAGCTGTACATCCCCGTTACCACCGCGCTGTCGATGCAGCCACGCGAGACGGTGAGCTTTGCCCTCGCCCAGCTCAAGGACGCCAAGGACGCCGAGGAAGCGCGGGCGGAGATCAGCAGCATCTTCCGTCGGCTGCGGAAACTCTCGGGCGACGACGAGAACACGTTCGTGGTCGAGGCCGTGCAGTCGGTCATCGACCAGATCAACCGCCTGGCGACGGGGATCACCGTTGCCGCGGCTGGTCTGGTGGCGATCTCGCTGCTCGTCGGCGGGATCGGGATTATGAACATCATGCTCGTGAGCGTGAGCGAGCGGACGCGTGAGATCGGGCTGCGCAAGGCCGTGGGGGCCAGGCCGAGCATCATCCTGGTGCAGTTCTTGGTCGAGGCCGTGGTGCTGTGCATGGTCGGGGGGTTGATCGGGATCGCCGCGGGCCTTGGTCTGGTTGCCGCGGCTGGTCAGATTCCAGGCTCGCCGCTCAAGGACGCTGCCGTGCCCTTGTGGGCGGCGGTGATCGGCGTGGGCTTTAGCGCGCTCGTTGGGGTGGTCTTCGGGATGTTCCCTGCGATCAAAGCCTCACGACTTGACCCGATCGTGGCCCTCCGCCATGAGTGATAGACGTGATACAAATGGAGCGATGATGCGCGGTGCTCGATGGTCAACGTGTGCGGGTCGGTCGTCCTGGGGGGCCTTTGCTTGTGCGCTGGGGGTGGCGGTGCTGGCCGGGTGCGCCGACCCGCTGGGGATCATCCAAGAGCGCCCCGAGGACCTGGCCCGGCAACTGCCCGCACGCGAGAGCAAGTCGGCCCGGTCGCTGAAACTCGAAGACTTCCGCCGCTCTGGCCCCGACGGCACCCAGCAGCCAGCCGAGGGGGCAACGCCCGAGATCATCGCCGCCCGGGCCTCGGCCATCACCTCGGCCGGCGCGGGGGCCGTTTCCTGGTCGCTCAGCCAGGTGCTTGCGCAGGCCGTGGTGGCCAACCTGGAACTGCAGGCCTCGCTGCTGGACCCGAAGATCGCCGGCGAAGCCCTGAGCGCCGAGCGGGCGCGCTTCGAGGCCGTCTTTGTCCCCAGCGCACGCTTCCAGAACGACGACAACCCCACGCTCAACACCACCACGAGCAGCAACCAGCGCTCCACCTCCGTCCGCGGCGGCGTCAACGTCCCGCTCCGCACCGGGGGGCGAGCGACCATCGGCCTCTCGGGCAGTTACCTCGAATCGGACAACTCCTTCCTGACCAACCAGGAAACCTACAGCTCAGGCGTCGACGCCAGCGTTACGCTCCCGTTCCTCCGCGGCAGCGGGCGGGCCGTCAACGCCATACCCATCAAAATCGCGGGCTACCAGACCGACCTGGCACGCCTGCAGACAAAGCTCCAGATCATCGGAGTCCTCGCCTCGACCGAGCGGGCGTACTGGAACCTTGTCGCCGCACGCCAGCAGCTGGTCGTGCGGCAGAAGCAACTGGAACTGGCCCAGGAGCAGCTCGCCCGCGCCCGGCGGCGCATCGACGCGGGCGACGCCGCTGAGATCGAAGCAACCCGCGCCGAGAGCGGCGTGGCCAGCAGCCTCGGCGAGATCATCACCGCCGAGACCGCCGTGCTCATCGCTCAACGCGAACTCAAACGCCTGGTCATCAGCCCCGACGCCCCCGTGCAGGGTGATACGGGCATCGTCCCGACAACCCAACCCGAGGCGACCGGCTATGCCCTGGACACCGCACGCCTGCTCACACTCGCGGCACAGAACCGCACTGAACTGCTCCAGACGGAGCTTGAACTGCTCGTCGATGCCCTGCGGATCGACTCGGCCAAGGACGCCACACGCCCGCTGCTCAACGGGGAGGCCTCCTACCGCTACGACGGGCTGGGGGACACCTTCTACGGCTCAACACGCACGCTCACGGGTGGGAACTTCCAGTCCTGGGGCGTCGGAATCTCCGGGGAAGTGCCCCTGAACGGCAACCAGGCGGCGGTGGCCAACCTGCGCCAGAGCATGCTGGTTCGGACCCAGCGGCTGATCACCGGCGAAGCACGCCGGGAGACGATCAAGCAGGACGTGCTCGACGCGGTGGACCGCGTCAACAGCGCCTGGCAGCGGATCATCGCGGCCCAGCAGAGCTCGATCTTGGCCGGTCGCACGCTCGAAGCCGAGCAGAGGCAGTTTGATGCCGGGCTTCGCACGAGCACCGACGTGCTCGACGCGGCGACACGCCTGTCCGACTCGCAGAGCCAGGAGGTGCGTGCCCTGGCCGACTACCGCCGGTCTTTGGTCGACCTGGCCGTGGCGACCGGGACGGTGCTGGGGGCACAGGACATCCGGTGGGAAGCGCTGCCGGAGGTCGGGGATGTTTCAACGCGCGACCTGCCGGGTGAGAGAACCCCGAGCGGGCCTGCCAGCCCCACCAGTCAACCCTGACAGGGACGCCCTGCTGGATTGGAGTTGCCTATTATCTAAATAGTTCAACCGGCCCGTGCATCCGTTTTCTGCCCGGTGCCGAAATCGTTGAGCACATTTGCACACCCTTCCTATGGTGGGCGGGGTCTTTAAGGAGTTGAATGTTTATGGTCAAGCTCATTCTCGCGTCCGCAGGGTTGGTTCTTCCTTCAGTCGCTCTGGCCTGCCCCTCCACTGATAAGGGTGATGACCAGGTCGTTGGGGTTGCCGAGTACAAGGCACCACCCGCAGGCGGCGGGACCAAGGAGTCGGAGAGTGCGGCGGCCACACTGGACATCGTCGCCACGGCCGACTCGAACAAGGACTTCAGCACGCTTGTCACGGCCATCAAGGCCGCCGGCCTCGTTGACGTTCTCAAGGGCAAAGGCCCCTTCACCGTCTTCGCCCCCACAAACGCGGCGTTCGACAAGCTCCCCAAGGAGACGCTCGCCAACCTCCTCAAGCCTGAGAACAAGGCCCAACTGGCCGGTATCCTGGCCTTCCACGTCGTCCCCGGCGAGGTCAAGGCCGCCGAGGCTGTCAAGCTCGACGGCAAGTCGGTCAAGACCGTCAACGGTGCCGAGTTCAAGGTTACCGTCAAGGACGGGAAAGTGACCATCGGGACAGGTGAGAAGAACCTTGCTACCGTTACCAAGACGGATATCCTTGCAAGCAACGGCGTCATCCACGTCATCGACACCGTGATCCTCCCCCCCGCCCCTGCCACCCCGGCACCGGCGCCCAAGGCCCCCGAGAAGAAGTGATCGGGCAGATCGAGTATTAAACCAGCATGGGCCGAAAGGCTCGGCTGGAAAAAGTCCCCCCAATGGCGCGCGTCGCTTGCGATGTGCGCCTCGGCAAACCCCGGCCCCCCCGCTGGGGTTTGCCTGTTTTTGTACCCACCCAATCTCTTGGGCCCAGTAAACGGCAGCAGGACTGAACCATCGGGCTTCCGGTGCGTCTAAACTCTTGTGTCCGCGCGTCCAACCCAGGGTGGCCCAGGGTGGCCCAGGGTGGCCCAGGGTGGCCAGGCTTGCCCGGGCTGGACTTGTCAAGGAGCAGGTTTCCTATGCCTACCGATCGTTCCGCACAGCCGTCCTCACGCCCACTTGCCTCACGCCGGCTCAGCGCCGCGGGGCGTGCCCGATCGGCCCTTGCTCTCTGCCTGGCGGCGGGGCTGGCCTCGCTCACGCCGCCCGCGCCGGCGCGGGCGGATTCGTTTGTCGAGACGGTTAACAGCTTCTACAAGAACATCGAGCAGAAGAAGCGCTCGGACCTGGTCATCATCCCGGTGCTGGCCAAGATGGACGCGGTCCCCACCAAGCTCAACGACCCCCTCACGGCGGCCCTGATCACCCCCAACAGCAAGCAATGGAAGACGGCACTGGAGTGGATCTCCGCACAGCCCCAGCTCGACGCCCTGGCCGCGCTGCGGAAGGTGACCGACGACGACAACTGGAAGACGGCGTGGGTCTTCGCCCAGCCCTACGGGGCCAACGCGATCGACCCAGAGATCGCGATGACCGGGCTCTACACCGAACTGGGCGAGAACCCGACGCTGGCGATGGCCGAGTTCAAGCACCTCGACGCCGTGCGCAAGCTCGAGTTGCTCGCCCACTACGAGGCGACGCGCCTGCTGGCCGAGGGCAAGGGGGACGAGGCCCTGTCGCTGATGGTGCACTGGGCGTACTTCGCCCGGCAGATCGCCGACCGGCAGTTCTTCACCGAGAAGGTCGCTGGGACGCAGATGCTGGTGCTGGCGTTGCAGCGGATGCGCGACCTGGCGTGGCAGGACTTCCGCTCCGAGAAGCGCACGATGACGCCCGAGGGGATCCGCAACACGCTCTACAGCAAGATCGACGCGGTGCGCTCGGTGCTCAACGTCAGCCGGTACGAGCTGCCAACGGGCGATTACCAGGCCGCCAGCCAGATCGTCCAGCGGACGTTCACGCCCAACGCCCGCGCCAAGCCGCAGGAGTTCAGCCGGTCGTTCGCCCGCATCGCCGCGGGCAACCGGCCCTACCGCCTCTTTCCCGAGAACGCCAAGTGGGGCGCAGTGGTGCAGATGCACGCGGACACCAACGAGACGACCAAGCGTGTCAAGGGCGTCTTCGGCGACTGGTCCCGCCGCTTTGATGTCGGCCCCTTCGACCTGCTGCTGAAAATCCCCACCGACTGGTCGCGGATCGACAAGGTGCAGTTCGCCTCGCTGGACCTGATCCTGGGCAACCTCGGCGAGATCCTCGCGCTGCGCAACCAGCTGCGGATAGAGGCCGCTGGCACGCGTGCGGCACTGGCAACCTACGGCTACTTCCTGGCCAGGGGTGACTTCCCGCGCGACGTCAACGCCTCGGTCCCTCAGATGATCCGCACCATGGACCGCGACCCCTTCAGCCGAAAGTCCGACAAACTCGGGTTCTTCGTCCCCATCCGCGACTTCCAGGCCGCGCTGGACAACCTCCAGGTGGCCGAAACACTCAGGGACAAACGCGTCATCGACCCCAACGCACCGCACACCATCCGCGTCTTCCCCTCGATGATGGGCAACACCTACCCCAACTTTGAGATTCCTCTGCGTGCGGACACCTTTGTGCTCTACTCAGCCGGGCCTGACGGGAACACCAACGGGATGTTCCTGGCCACGCAAATGATCGAGGACAACAAGGGGGACTACCTCCTCTGGCCGCCGGTCATCAGCCTGTTGCGGAAGAACTTGCAGGACACGGGCAAGGCGCCGTAAGGGGAAGGTGTTCGAGATTGGGTGTTCGGGGTGAGCAGAGCCTTTCTATTTGCGCGCGTACCCAAGCCGCTCGCTCGCTGCGAGCGGCTTTGTAGCATGGGCGGGCTTTGGCCTTGGGCGTTGGTGCTAGGGCTTCGCGCCCGCCCCCGCCGCGGGCGTTGCTGCGGGTGCTGGGGCGGGTGCTGGGGCCGGTGCTTGTGCCGGCGCCTCGGGGATGACCGTGAAGACCATCCGCGACTCGGTCGTGTCGTACTTGCCAAAGGCGAGTCGGACCTGCTCGGCCGTCAGGGGCTCGTACGCCTCGCGCAGGCCGATGATGTCGTCAAGCCGGCGGTCGCGGTAGGTCAGCGTCCCGAGCTGGGCGGTCCAGTAGCCCGGGTCCTTCACCTGCTCGTCGAAGGTGTTGTAGACCTGCTTCTTGGCCACCGCGATCTCGTCGTCCGTCGGGCCGTCTTTGGCAAACTCGTCGTAAATCCCCGCGATCGTCCGCACCAGCTCGGGCACCTTCTCCACCTGCGTCGGTGCGCCGGCCTGGAAGATCCCAAAGCCCGGCCAGACCGTCGCAGGCCGTGAAGCCGCCCCGATCGAATAGACCAACTGCTTCTCCTCGCGGATCACCTTGTTCATCCGCACGCTCAGCACGCGCGAAGCCAGGTTCAGCAGACGCACGTCCGCCAAGTTCCGCGCGTCAGCACCGAAGAACCCCGAGATCACGATCGCCTGCGGCGTGTTCGTCGCCAACTTCCACTCCACCACACGCGGCCCGGGCGCACGCGTCAGCGTCCGCTCCTTGCCCAGCGTATCGCCCGTGATCCTCACCCGGGTCGGCAGCGAGCCGATATACGCCTCGATCAACGGCATCGCCTGCTCCACGGCAAGGTCGCCCACCACGCCCACTTCGATCGGCGCGGTCTTGACCATCCCGGCCAGGTAGTTGTTCACCTGCGTCAGCGTCAACGCGTTGACCTGCTCGGCCGTCAGCGGACGCTGACGAACGTCCCCAGACGGGAAGATCGAATCGGGGAGCATCTCCGCCAGCACACCCTGCGGCTGCGTCTTGCGCTGGGCGATGGCCTGCAACTGGCCTGCCTTCCACTGCTCCAACGCCGCCTGCTCGACCTTCGCGTCCGTCAGCAGCAGGTGGGCCATCTGCAGGCCCGTCTCCAGGTCCGCCGGGCTGCCCGAGATGGTAATGGTCATTGTGTCGTCAGCGGCGTTGCCGGTGACGCTCACCTTCTTGCCGATCATAAACTCACGCAGCTGGGTGCTTGTCAGCGACGACGTCGCCGGGCGCTGCCACGCCAACGCCGCGGCCTCGGAGATGCCACGGTTGGCCGACACCTCGTTGATCGCGCCCGCCGCGAGCGTGATCGTTACGGTAACCGAGTCCTTCTGGATGTCCATGAACCGGTGGTTCACCCGCGCGCCCGACGGCAGCCACGCGCTGGTGACCGCGCTCCCCTCGTGCGTCGCTACCTCACTCGCCTTGCCCGGCACAGGCTTGGAGGTGAGCAAAGAGGCGATCCTGGCCACCTCCGCCGCCTTGCCAGGCTGCACCAACAACGCCTCACGACCGAACGCCAGCAACTCCGCCTCCGTCGGCACGCTCCCTGAACTGGGCAACTCGGCCACGAACATCACGTTCTTGGGGTCAAAGTTCTTCACAAACCGGGCCGACACTTCCTCGGCCGTGATCCCCGGCAAGAACGTGTTGAGCACCGCAAGGTTCTGCGTCGGGGACATGATCGGCTCGCCCTCGGCAATCCGCCTGTTGTACTGCCCCAGCAGCGCCTGCGCCGGCAGCGTCCCGTCGCGCTTGACGGCGACCTCGGCCTCGGCGATGATCTCCGCACGCGCACGCGCGATCTCCTCGGCCGTGAACCCGTGCAGACGCGCACGCTGCACCTCCGTGGCCAACTCACGGAAAGCGTTGTCCCACTTCTCCGGCTCGCTTGTTACACCCGCGCTCGTCCACGTCGCGACCTGAAAGAGCGTGCTGATTTCCGCGCTGGCGCTCAGGAAAGAAACGCCCCCTTGCTCCAACTTGGCTGAGAGACGCTGGTTCAACGCCCACGTGCCCAGGAAGTCAACCATCTCATCGCGGTAGATGGCAGCCGTTGTCGCCGGGGGCCTCGGCTTGGCGATGCGGTTGAAGGAGATCTCCGCACGCTTGAGTTCCGGGTCGGTAACCACGATCGCCCCATCGGCGGCATAGGCGCCGATCCTGGGGTCCTGGTCCGCCGGCGCGGGGCGCGGCGGCTCGCTGGCAAACTTCCGAGTAATCGCCTCGACGACCACCTTGGGGTCCATGTCGGCAACCACCGTTACCGTGATGTTCCCGGGCGTGTAGTACGTCCCCCAGTAGGCCTTGAAATCAGGCTGCTGCACCGTGCTGACCGTCTCAACCGTGCCGATCGGCCAGCGGTCGCCCAGGATCGACCCCGGCGCGATCCGCTTGAGGACCGCCTCCTGTACGCGCTGCTGCGGGCCAAGCCGAGAACGCTTCTCCTCAAGGATAATCTGCCGCTCGCCGTCGATCTCCTTGGGGTCCAGCAACAAATTGAAGGCCACGTCACTCATGAACAACAAGGCCTTGTCAAGGTTCTCTATCTTGTTGTCCGGCAGCGCCAACTGATAGGTCGTCTGATCGAAACTTGTAAACGCGTTCTGGTGCCGGCCAAAGGTCAGGCCCAGCTCCTCGAAGAACTTGACGACCGTCCCGGGCGGGAAGTTGGCCGACCCGTTGAAGGCCATGTGCTCGAGGTAGTGCGCGATGCCGCGCTGTGCGTCGGTCTCGTTGAGGGAACCGGTGGAGACGTGCATCCACACCGCCGCACGCCCGGGGGGGTTGGCGTGCTGGCGGACGATGTACCGCACGCCCGAGGGGAGCTGCCCGGTTACAAGCGCCGGGTCCGTCGGCAGGTCGTTGGCCCGCACGCCCGAGGGCAACGCCAGCACAATCGCAAACGCCGCGACGACAGGGACCATCACACCACGCCCCAAAACACGGCCAAGAACAAGCAGGATCGCACGCATACGCCAACCTCCTATCAATAGAACGTATCCACAGCCAGCACCCGCCAGGAAGATCCGCCCAGGCACACGCCCATAACATCACAAGGCTAGACCACCCAAGGTGCCCCGTGGGGTGGGTGGAGTAAGTGGGCTTCGCTCTCGGCGATGCAGGCTTCCAACCTGCAGAGCAAACAGATTCCTTCCGCCACCCAGAGCGTTCTGGCCGGGATGGCCAGGGGTGGAGTTTGCAACCTCGCCCGCACAACGTGCGGGGATGTTCAATCAACCTGTTGAGCGGTGAGGAAGATCGCTTTCGAGAGCGATGCAAAGAACTGCTGGTAGGGTTCTGGGTCCTCGATAGCCTTGAGGTTGTACTGGGCGCTTGCCCTGACCATGAGCTGCGTGGACCCTTTGGCGCGGATACTGACGGTCATCCGGAGGGCATACCCGTCGAGCTTTGTGCCCGTGACGGTGCCGAGGGTGTCGTCGGCAGAATCAACCACAAAGCCAAGGTCCTGCAGAGTGGCCATCACGGTCCGCAGCATCAGCGTTTTGTCGGTCGTGTCGAACGCCCGGGTTTGGATCGACCTCAGCTTTACCTGGCTCTCTTCCGACGACAACACCTGGGACTTTGATGATTGACACCCGGGGATGCAGCAGACCACCAGAGCGCAACCCACAACGATCAGACGAGCGGTTGACGAGAGCGTGTTCATATCTTCTGTGCTTCTAGGAATACGGCCTTGGAGAGTCGTTGAAAAAACTCTTGGTAGATATCTTCGTCCGCGATGAACTCCAGCCGCGTGGTCTGCCCCGACGTGTTGCGGATCGCGCGCTGGAACGTAACACGCAGTGAGGTCTGTTGTCCAGACGGACGTGTTACGATAGAAACCCGGATTGTCTGGTCCTTGTCAACGGAAGTAGAGACGCCAAGGAGTATCGCGATCGCCACCGCCGCGGCCACCTGCCCGGCGTCGGTTGCATCACGCTGCTTTGAGCCCGTAACCAGGCCGAGTTTGGCTTGCGTGCCTTCGATGGTGAAGCCCAGATCTTGTATCAGACCCACGGCCGCGGACAAGAGCTTCGCCTCGTCTGTTGTATCAAACTTTCTTGTCTGCAGCCCACGCCTTTGCAGAGATTCTGCCGACAGCGCCAGCGCGTCCTTGGGCACGCCTGAAGCACAGCCGCCAATCAAAAGAGACCCGATCAACACAAAGACCAGGGGGTTGCGTCTGGGCATCCGATGGCATCTCCGGTTCAGAAACTCGATGAGTGGTAGGCCACATCGCGGACCTTCTTGGCCTGATCGAACTTGATCACGACAGTCAATGAACGCGTGGACTTGGTGGCGGCGCCGGACGACCCGCGGACCACCCCGAGCACGAGCCAGACCCCGCCACTTGATTCCGATGAGCGGACCTCGGTCGCGAAACGGTCGTACACCCAGACCTCGAGGCCGTTCTCGTCGGTCGTGACGATGTTGGGCGATCCCAACACTTCAGCAACCCGCCCGCCGGACATCCCCTTTTCGATCTGGCTCTGCACCTTCCCGGTGGTGAGCTTATCGGAATTCGGTGCGTCCTGATTGAGCTTTGCAGCATGATCGCTGGCGGAGCAGCCAAGCAGGCCCAGGGCAGTGGTGAATAAGATCGGCAACAGCAGGTGTTTCATAATTTACAGAATAGTGTGTTTCGATATCCGTGTCAAGCGAGGATTTCTCTATTGACGCCCCGCCCGCGACCGTCGGGGGCTTTGGATGCGCGGACACCTGTGCCCAGCCGTGCAAGTTGTCTGTATTCATCCGGCCAAACGACAGGCGATTGGAGAGGGCTATTTCCTATCTGGGAAATCCGGGATCAAAGCCCGCCGGCCCGCCGCCCGCTCACGTGTTCTCAGGCTTGGCCAGCTGCCACTCCTGCAGCTCAACAGGCGCCTGCCGGCCGAAGATCGTAACAAGCACGCGCACCAGCCCCTTCTCGGGCAGCAGCTCATCGACGGTTCCCTCAAAGCCCTGGAAGGGCCCGTCGGTGATGTTGACGTTCTCACCCTTGACAAAGACCAGCTTGATCTGCGGCTGGTCCTCCACGCGCATGCTCGCTGCCTGCATCTTCTCGATCTCGTGCGTCTTCATCGGCGTCGGGCGCCCCTTGGTGCCCACGAAGTCCCCCACGCCCGTCGTCTCCTTGATCAGGAAAAACACGTCCTGCGGGATGCGCCCGTCGTCCTCGAGTTTCATCTCGACAAAGCAATACCCCGGGTAGAGCTTGGTCTCGAGCGTCTTGCTCTTGCCGTTCTTGACCACCCGGCTCTTCTCCGTCGGGACCAAAATGCGCCCGACCAGGTGCCCCATCGACTCGATCTGCACCTTGCGCAGCAGCGTGTCGCGCACGGCCGACTCCTTGTTGCTGGCCACACGCAGCACAAACCAGTTCATCCCCTCACGCACCATCGCGTCGCCCGGCAGGATCATGCTGTTGCGCTGCACCTCCGTCAACTGCTGCACCGTCGGCCTAGCCTCGCCCTCCCCCTTGCCCTTGCGCGCTTTCTTCTCAGCGACCGCCGGCGCAACCGCCGGTGCCGGTGCCGGTTCACTCCCCTCGGGCTCGCTGCCGGGTGTGCTTGTTGGTGTGGTTGTCTGATGCTCGGTCATAGGTCGTCTTTCACTTTCGTTTTCAACACTTCCAAGCCCCGGCCACGCCACCCCAGCGGCAACGGCTACAACAGCCTCATCGCCCTGAAGATCGTCTGCAAGCCGTAATCGGTGACAAACAGCATCAACGCCAGCAGCAAGCACGCGCCGATGACCACCCAGGTGCTCCCGATGATCGTCTTGCGCGTCGACCAGTTCACTCGCTTCATCTCATAATCGCACGCGATGAGCCACTCGACCGTCGAGACCTTCGTCCCGACGATCCAGAACCCCAGCACCGCCCCCACCACCAGCACCACCGCCACCACGATCCCCCCCAGCAGGTTCCCAGCAATCGGCGGCTCGCCAACAGACTTATCGATCGCCAGCACCGCACCCGCCTCCCCCGCGCCCGGCACAGCCCCCGCGGCCTGCACGATCCCCTTAATCTCCGACCCGTCGTGCCTGGTACCCTTGTCGTTGCGCTCAAGCCGGACGTTCTCCAGCCGAGCACTCGGCAGGCCTGTCGTCCCGACCGTGATCCCGCTGAACGTGCCCGAGCCGATCACCGTCGGCTGCCCGTTCTTGTCCGGCGCGCCGCGCAGCACCACCGCCGACCCCTTCGGGATCAACGCCTCGGCCTGCGCCGCAGTCTGCCCCGGGGCCAACGCCGAGCTCCACACATGCTTGGGCAACAACTCGGCAACCAACTGGCTCTGCCCATACAGCCACACCGCCAGCGCAACTGTCGCCAGACCAATAAGCCCGGCCGTCATCGCACGAACCCAATACCCCTGCCCCGGCTTGTGGATGCTCATGGCCATAAAAAACCTTCGATCCAGCACAACCAACCGACCAACACGACCACCCTAACCACATACGCAAGCACGCCGGGAGGGACTTGAACCCGCAACCTGCGGATTTGGAATCCGCTGCTCTACCAGTTGAGCTACCGGCGTGTGGAGCAAGGGATGAGGGCCGAGGGCCGAGGGCGGAGTGAAAAAATCCTTCACTCGGCCCTCGGCCCTGACACCTGAGCCCCGCCTACTTCCTCTTGATCTTGTGCAGCGTGTGCTTGCGCAGACGCGGCGAATACTTGCTAAAGCCCGCCTTGAGCTTCTCGGCGATACCACCCTTGACGTTGATCTCCGTCCGGTAGTTCAAGTCGCCCGTCTCGCTGCACTGCAGCCAAACATACTCGCGAGCCATGCTCTTGCCCTTGGCCATCTTTGCACCAATCCTTTCTTCTGTCGCCTGTTCTTCTGGCAACCGCTGTTACACCGACCTCTGAAAACACGGCCCGGCGGGTCTCCCCGCCGGGCCGGTTGTTGACCCTGATCGGGTAGGCCAGCTCACCGAGCCGGGGTAGGTCGGCTCTCCGAGCCGACCCTCTTGGACTCACCTACCTGTTCATCCAGACTCTTACAACTCAATACCCGGCTCGGAGAGCCGGCCCCATCACTTGATGATCTCAGTTACCACGCCCGAACCGACCGTACGCCCACCCTCACGCACGGCAAACCGCAGGCCCTTCTCCATAGCCACAGACTTCTCACCAAGGTCCACCGTCATCGCGATGTTGTCCCCAGGCATGCACATCTCGGCCTTCTGACCGTTGCTGCCGACCAGTTCGCCGACCGCCCCCGTTACGTCCGTCGTCCGGAAATAAAACTGCGGCTTGTACCCAGGGAAGAACGGCGTCGTGCGACCACCCTCCTCCTTGCTGAGCACATACACCTCTCCCTTGAACTGCGTGTGCGGGCTGATCGAGTTCGGCTTGCAGATAACCTGCCCACGCTCGATGTCGTCCTTCTCAATACCACGCAGCAGCACGCCGACGTTGTCCCCGGCCTGGCCCTGGTCCAGCGTCTTCTGGAACATCTCAACGCCCGTTACAACCGTCGCCTTCTTCTCCTTACGCAGACCGACGATCTCCACAGCGTCCCCAACCTTCAGCACCCCACGATCAATACGACCCGTCGCCACCGTCCCGCGACCCTTGATCGAGAAGACGTCCTCCACGGCCATCAACGCCGGCTTGTCAATCTCACGCACAGGCTCGGGAATCCAACTATCAATCGCGTCAAACAAATCATCGATCGGCTTACAAGCCTTGTCGTCCTTGGGGTTCTCAAGGGCCAGCTTGCTCTGCCCGCGGATGATCGGCGTCTTGTCCCCAGGGAACCCGTACTTGTTCAGCAGATCGCGAATCTCGCTCTCGACCAGCTCCAAAAGGTCCGGGTCGTCAACCAGGTCAACCTTGTTCAAGAACACCACGATGTACGGCACACCAACCTGACGCGCCAGCAGCACGTGCTCACGCGTCTGCGGCATCGGCCCGTCCGCAGCCGAGACCACCAGGATCGCACCGTCCATCTGGGCCGCACCCGTGATCATGTTCTTGACAAAGTCGGCGTGGCCCGGGCAGTCAACGTGGGCGTAGTGCCGCTTGACCGTCTCATACTCCGTGTGCGAGCTGGCAATCGTAACCGTCTTGTTGGCGTCGCGCACCGTGCCACCCTTGGTGATCTCGGCGTACGTCTTGGGCGTCTGCCCGTTCTTGACAGCCGAACGCGCCGACAACGCCGCCGTCAGCGTGCTCTTGCCGTGGTCGATGTGCCCGATGGTGCCGACGTTGACGTGCGGCTTGGTACGCGCGAATGTGCCCTTTGCCATATCGAAATCTCCAGAAAAAAACGGTGTGTCTGCTGCTTGCCCCGTGGCGTTACGTTCGTTGCGGTCTACCGACTATCAAAACCAATCCCGATACCTACCCGGCCTGAATCCATCCTCATTTTTACCCCCGGCATCCCTGCCCGGGCGTTCAGAAGGAAGAGCCGCTGATGGGATTTGAACCCATGACCTCAGCCTTACCAAGGATGCGCTCTACCACTGAGCTACAGCGGCCTGAAATCTACCCTGACTACTGCCCTGCGTGCTGCCCTGACATTCCTGCCGCTCTGCCCGGGCCGGTGCACCGGAAAGCAATGACAGCCCCGCAGGCCAACCCTGCGTGGGAGGGATTGTTCCCCCTCCGACCCCACCGGTCAACCACCCCAAGCCGCAATCCACCAAACTACCCCCCCCA
>VYKU01000061.1_pt1:7500-50405 | contig 50405 bp, 37 predicted proteins | sample 5114491 | NCBI WGS metagenome assembly VYKU01 (sample SAMN12291796, study PRJNA351875) | freshwater metagenome | isolation source: freshwater lake | place: USA: Michigan, Gull Lake | collected 2011-07-05 | reverse complement strand
GATCGCCGCTGTTGGCCAGCAGGCTTTCGACCTTCACGAGGTCGGCGCGCTTGTTCGTTCGCCCGAGGCCGACTTCGCCGTCGAGCTTGAACCAGTCTGTGGAGCCCGGCAGCTCGTTTTCGTCGTCTGTGCCGAAACCGTAGAAAAACATGGACTTAGCCTCGTTCAAGGTTGAAACTGAACGATAGAAGAACACGTTTCCAGCCAAACTTCAGAGTATTTATTCCGCATTACGACAAACAGCATAGTTCTTGATATAAACTCACATTTATGCTCGAATCAAGCATCGCTGCTGGGGACGTGCCCGGCGGCGTGCGCTGTTTGACATGTGAAGAAAGACGAAGCGAAACGCGAGCCCCGCGCATTTGCCCTTGCAACAGGTAACCATAAATCGTCGCCGTGGTTACATTCGTGGGAATTCAACGGGTTAAACAGGCGACGGTCGCTGTTTGTCGCGTTTGGTAACCTATTTCGGACCGGGTGGCTGTTGCGTTGCGGCAAGCTTGTTGCCTCAAGGCCCGGCGGCACCTATGTTCCCGCTCCCGTTCCAACCGCTGCAGGCGCCATGACCGAACTTTCGCGCATCCGCAATTTCTCGATCGTCGCCCATATCGACCACGGCAAATCCACGCTTGCCGACCGGCTGATCCAGTTCTGCGGCGCCGTCGAATTGCGCGACATGCAGGAGCAGATGCTCGATTCCATGGATATCGAGCGCGAGCGCGGCATCACGATCAAAGCGCAGACCGTGCGCCTCGACTACAAAGCCAAAGACGGCACCGACTACGTGCTCAATCTCATGGACACGCCCGGCCATGTCGACTTCGCCTACGAGGTGAGCCGGTCGCTCGCCGCGTGCGAAGGTTCGATCCTGGTCGTGGACGCAAGCCAGGGCGTGGAAGCGCAGACTTTGGCCAACGTCTACCAGGCCCTCGATGTCGGCCACGAGATCGTGCCCGTGCTGAACAAGGTCGATCTGCCGGCCGCCGACACCGAACGCGTCAAAAAGCAGATCGAAGACACGATCGGGCTCGACGCGTCGGACGCCGTCCCCATCTCGGCCAAGACCGGGCTCAATATCGACCTCGTGCTCGAAGCATTGGTGAAGCGCCTGCCCGCCCCCACGGGCGATGCGAGTGCGCCCTTGAAGGCCTTGCTGGTCGATGCGTGGTACGACCTTTATCTCGGCGTCGTGCTGCTCGTGCGCATCAAGGACGGCAAGCTCGCCAAGGGCATGAAGATCCGCATGATGAACGGCGGGTCGACGCACGACGTGGAGCGCGTGGGCGTGTTCAAGCCCAAGCTCACGGATTTCCCGGCTCTCGGACCCGGCGAAATCGGCTTCGTGACCGCCGGCATCAAAGCGGTCGCGGACGTCGCCATCGGCGATACGATCACCGAAGAGCGTCGGCGCGCGTCCGAGCCGCTCGCGGGCTTCAAGCCGTCGCTGCCGGTGGTGTGGTGCGGCCTGTTCCCGGTCGATCCCGCCCAGTTCGAGCATCTGCGCGAGAGCCTCGGCAAGCTGCGCCTCAACGATGCGAGCTTCGTGTACGAGCCCGAAAGTTCGGCCGCATTGGGCTTCGGCTTCCGCTGCGGTTTCCTCGGGCTCCTGCATCTCGAAATCGTGCAGGAGCGCCTGTCGCGCGAATTCGACCTCGACCTCATCGCGACGGCACCGTCCGTTGTCTACAAAATCCACATGACGGATGGCAGCGTGCTCGACATGCACAACCCCGCCGACATGCCGGACGCGGTGCGCATCGACCACATCGAAGAGCCGCGCATCAAGGCCACCATCCTGGTGCCCGACGAGCATCTGGGGGCGATCCTCAAGCTCTGCCAGGACCGCCGCGGCATCCAGCTCAACCTCACCTACGTGGGCAGCCGTGCAATGGTCGTGTACGACCTGCCGCTCAACGAGGTGGTTTTCGATTTCTACGACCGGTTGAAATCGGTCAGCCGCGGCTATGCGAGCTTCGACTACCAGATGTCGGAGTATCGCGAAGACGAGCTTGTGCGGCTCTCGATCCTCGTCAATGCCGAGCCGGTCGACGCGCTGGCGATCATCGTGCATCGCACCCAGGCCGAAAGCCGCGGGCGCGCTTTGTGCGTGAAGCTCAAGGAACTCATCCCGCGCCAGATGTTCGTGATCCCGATCCAGGCCGCGATCGGCGGCAAGATCGTAGCGCGCGAAACCATCTCGGCCTTGCGCAAGGACGTGCTTTCGAAATGCTACGGCGGGGACGTTTCGCGCAAGCGCAAACTGCTCGACAAGCAGAAGGAAGGCAAAAAGCGCATGCGCCAATTCGGCCAGGTCGAGATTCCGCAATCGGCGTTTTTGGCGGCTCTCAAAGCGCGCGACGACTGAAGCGGTTCTTCTAGCGCCAGCCGGGACGACGGCGGCGGCGCGGGGTCTGGCTGCGTGCGGCAAGTGCGAGCGCCAGCCCGAATACGGCGAAAATCAGCGCGGCCGGCACCTGCAGCAGCGGGAACACCACGTATTCCCACAGAGCCGGATGCACGTGCCGCACGATCCCGGGCTCGAGCAGCAGCAGCGAATCGCGATGGATGTCGGCCCACACTTGGCCCAGCGGCGTGGGCTCGAAATCGCCGGTTTCGAGCAACGCAAGCCCGTCGTGCGCGCCCAGCCACAGCGCGATCGCCAGCAAAATCCACCCCAAAACGCGCAGCAGCACCAAAACGCGGCTCCCCGACCATCGACTTGGGCTGAAGGTTAGTCGATTTGGCGGAATTGCGCGAGTGCTGCCCTGGGCAGCCGCCAAGGCCGTTGAAGCGGGCCTCGCAATCCTTTAGTCTTATAGAGGAGTTGGGGAGGGACATATGCTGGCACCGGACAGGCGCCTGCCGATCTATCTGCGCATCCAGGACGCGCTGGCGGCCGAAATCGCGGCCGGCAAATGGCGCCCGGGCGAGGCGATTCCGGCCGAAGAAGCGCTCGCCAAGCGCTTCGGGGCAGCCGTGGGGACCGCACGCAAGGCCATCGAAGGGCTTGTGGCGCAAGGCCGCCTCGAGCGCCACCAGGGCCGCGGCACCTTCGTGCGGCGGGCCGATTTCGGCAATATGCTCTTCCGCTTTTTCCGGCATACGGCGGCAGACGGCACGCCGCTGCGGCCGACGGCGAAGCTTCTCGCGCGGCGCAAAAGCAAGGCGGATGCCGCAACCGCGCGGCGCCTCGAACTTGCCGCAGGCACGGCCACGATCGAATTGTTCCGGCTGCGCTTGATCGAGGGTGCGCCCATGCTCGCCGAAGAAATCGTCGTGCCCCATCGGCGGTTCGCACCCCTGCTCGATCTCGCCAAGGACGCGTTCGGCGATCTGCTCTATCCGCTCTACGAAACGGCGTGCGGCCAGATCGTGGTGCAGGCGCGCGAGCATCTGCGCTTCGGCCAAGCGCCCGCGCACATCGCCAAGGCGCTGTGCCTGCCCCCCAAAGCGCCGGTCGCGATCGTCGAGCGCACGGTGTTCGCGGCCGACCGCCAGCCGCTCGAATTCCGCGTCTCCTACGGGGCGGCCGAGCGCTTCAGCTACACGATCGACATAAAATAGCGAAACCGAAAACGGAGGAAAAAGCCCATGTTCGCATCCGCAAGAACCTTCGCCGCAATCGCCGTCGCGGCCCTTGCTGCCCTGCCGGCCGCAGCGCAGCCCGCCTATCCGGCGCGCCCGATCACGCTGATCGTGCCCGCCCCGCCCGGCGGCGGCACGGATCTGTTCGGCCGCCAGCTCGCCGAAATCGTCGAGGCCGAGTTCAAACAGAAGCTCGTCGTCGAAAACCGCGCGGGCGGCGGCGGCACCGTCGGCGTCACGCAGATCGTCGCAGCCCAGCCCGACGGCTACACGCTCGGCTTCATCTGGAACTCGCCGCTGACCACGAGCCCGCATTCGCTGAACTTGCTCTACACGCCCGAGCGCTACGCCGCGATCATGTCGATCGGCTTCTCGTCGTACGTGCTGTGCGTGCAGCCGAGCTTCCCGGCCGACACGGGCGCGCAGTTCTTGGCCGAGGTCAAAGCCAACCCCGGCAAGTACACCTACGGCAACGACGGCGTGGGCGGCACGATGCAGCTCGCCGCCGAGCGCATCTTCGCGGCCGCAGGGGCGCGCGTGCGGCCCGTCCCCTTCGGAGGGGCCGGCGAAACGGCGCGCAATTTCCTGGGCGGCCATGTCGATATCTATGGCGGTTCGCTGCCGCCGATCCTGCCGCATGTGCAGGCGGGCCGCGCCAAATGCCCGCTGCTCACCTCGGCCGAGGGCAATCCGTCGCTGCCCAATGCGGCGGGCCTCGGCTCGCTCGGCATGGGGGCTGAGGAAACCGTTTTGTGGTGGGGCCTCATTGCACCGTCGCGCACGCCCAAGCCCATCCTCGACCGGCTCGAAGCCGCGTTCTCGGCGGCAGCCAGCAGTGCCAAGTTCGGCGAAGCGATGGCAAGCCAAGGGGCAAGCGTGCGCGTGCGCGGCGCGGCGCAGACGAGTGCGATGATCCGCAGCGAACTCGAAGCGCTGGGCAAGGTCGCGCAAGCGCTCGGCATCCAGCGCCAATAGAGGCGAGGATGCCGGCCCCCCAAATCAAACAATGGATCGGCGATGCGGCGGTGGGGATCTTCCTCGCCGCCGCGGGCAGCACCTATCTGTGGCTTGCACAGGCCCTGCCGAAGGCAGCCGCCGAACCGGGGCCCGGCGCCTTGCCGCGCTTCTTGGGGATGGCGTTGATCGTCGTGGGGATCGGCTGCGCGCTGCGCGCCTGGCGCGCACGAACGGGCGAAGACGAAGCCGTCGCCGTCGCATTGTGGGAGCGCAATGCGCTGGCCTGTGCCGCTGCTCTGCTGGCCGCGTGCTTCGCCTTCGAGCCGCTTGGCTTCGTGCCGACGATCGCGTTGTTCTTAAGCTTCGTGTTCTGGCGCTTGGATGTTTTGAAGCCGGTCGCGGCTCTGCTCGGCGGAACAGCGGGGGCCGCGATTTTGTGGAGCCTCTTCAGCTTCGCCCTCGGCGTGGGCTTGCCTGCGGGCCTTCTTGGATTTGGAGGCTAGGGTGGAATCCTTCGGCTATCTGATGAACGGTTTTGCGGTCGCCCTCACGCCGACCAATCTGCTCTTGTGCCTCGTCGGCTGCTTCTGGGGCACCATCGTGGGCGTGCTGCCGGGCTTGGGGCCGCTCGCGGGCATGGCGCTTTTGCTGCCGCTGACCTTCGGGCTCGATCCCGCAGGTGCCGTCATCATGCTGGCCGGCATCTTCTACGGGGCCATGTATGGCGGCTCGACGACGTCGATCCTGCTGCGCGTGCCCGGCGAAGCGGCCTCGATCGTCACCTGCATCGACGGCCACGAAATGGCGCGCAAAGGCCGAGCCGGCAGTGCGCTCACCATCGCCGCCGTCGGCAGCTTCATCGGCGGCTCGCTGTCGATCGTGGGGCTCATGGTCGCAGCCCCCCTGCTCGCCGAAGCGATGCTCAAAGTGGGGCCCGCCGCCGAGGCCGTGTTGATGGCCACGGCCCTCCTCGTGGTCGCGTTCGTATCGACGGGCCCTGCGATCAAGACGCTCGCGATGGTGCTGGCGGGCCTCGCACTCGGCACCATCGGGCTCGACCAGCTCACGGCCAGCCCGCGCTTCATGTTCGGCAGTCTCGAGCTTATCGACGGCATGAGCTTCGTCGCACTCGCGATCGGTCTGTTCGGCATTTCCGAACTGCTGCTGTCGCTCGACGAACGGCTCTTGCAGCGCCCGAAAACGCCGACCTTGCGCGAGCTTTTGCCCACCGCCGCCGAAGCGCGCGAGGCGGCACCGGCCGTCCTTCGCGGCTCAGGTATTGGCTTCGTGTTCGGCCTTGTGCCCGGTGTCAGCCACATCGTTTCGACCTTCGTGTCCTACGCGGTCGAAAAGCGGCTCTCGAAACATCCCGAGCAATTCGGCAAGGGTGCCGTCGCCGGTCTCGCAGGGCCAGAAACCGCCAACAACGCCACCACCGGGGCTGCGATGATCCCGCTTCTGGTGCTTGGGATTCCCGCCATTCCGGCCACGGCGATCCTGCTGTCGGCCATGATGGTGCACAATGTGCAGCCGGGCCCGATGCTGCTGGTCGAGCGGCCCGACGTGTTCTGGGGCCTTGTGGCGTCGATGTATATCGGCAATGCCATTCTGCTGCTCTTGAACCTGCCGCTCGTCGGGCTGTTCGTGTCGCTGCTGCGCACGCCGATGGGCTATCTCGCCCCCTTGGTCATGGTCGTGTGCATGATCGGCGTGTTCTCGGTGAAGGCGTCGTCGTTCGAACTTACCGTGATGGCCGTGGCGGGGGTGGCGGGCTATCTCTTGCGCAAATTCCGCTACGACGTCGCCCCGCTTTTGCTCGCGATGGTGATCGGCGACCGAATGGAAGTGGGCTTCCGGCGCGCTTTGACGATCTCGCAAGGGGACTACGCGATCTTCACGCAAGGGGCCGCCGTGCAGCTGTTTTTGGGCATTCTGGCCGTCGTGGCCTGCCTGCAGATCGGCGCCAAATTGCTGGGCTATCGGCGCTGAGAAGCCCCCCCGATCCCAGGCTTGGACGAAACCGCGCGTCTTTGCTATAGAACCGCCACGCGTGCGGAGGGGTGGCCGAGTGGTTTAAGGCGCTCGCTTGGAAAGCGTGTATGGGGGAAACCCCATCGTGAGTTCGAATCTCATCCCCTCCGCCAGCTGCGCAACTTGATCTATAGTGTGCGGACGCCATATCGGTGTCGGAACACAGTCGATATTCGGTTCGTTCTCGGTCGCCCAGGATCCCAATGTGACCGCCTCCATCCACGATCCGTCGTCAACGCTGCAAGGGGCCATCGACGGGCCCGGCTTTCTGGCAATCTGCAGTGCCCGGATCGCAGAGCTTTATGCGCTGTGGGACGCCAAGCGCGCCGGGCGCAGGCTGCCGTCGCGGCGCGATTTCGACGTGGCCGAACTGAAACCCTGGCTCGGCTGGATCGCGATGTACGACGTCGCGGCAAATGCGCTCCCCGACGGGCACGATTTCCGATACCGGCTCGTGGGCACGAATTTCGTGCGCTACCACAACAGCGATCCGACCGGCCGGCTCGTCTCCGAATCGAGCCTTGCGAGCGACCGCCAGGCGATGCTCGAAAATCTGCGCGGCATCTGTGCTGGACGCCTGCCGCGCTACCGCAGCGACAATCTGCCGTGCGTGGACATGCGCACCTACACGCCGCCGCGGCTCTATCTGCCGCTCGCCGAAGACGGCGAAACGGTCGATGTGATCCTGCTGCTCGGCGCCGATCCGCTCGACGCGACCGGCCGCGTCGCCAACGTCGCGCGCTCAGGGCCGCTTTAGCGCAAGGGTTCAGTTCGGATCGAACTCGGGCGTCGCGTAGTCGAGCAGGGCTTGCGCGTGGCGGTCGATGTCGGCGCAAAACAGATCGCGCACGAGCGCACGCGCCAGATGCGGGGCCGCGAATTTCATGGCGCTGATCGACGCGCCCGACGGCCCGAAACTCGCGGTCGCACCGAAATTGAAACAATGGATGCGGTCGAGCCACGGCGCCGTGCCCGGAACCTTCTGCGTGAAGGCCATGCTCGCATCGAGATACGGATAACGCGCCAAACGCGGATTGGCGAATTCGGCGGGCGGCACGTAGCGGTCGCCCCAAATCGCCACATGTTCGGCAATGCCGGCAAGTTCGGGGCGCAGCGACAGATCGACGTCGAACCCGGTGCCCGCAATCGCGAAATCGGCAACGACGTCGCCGACCGGCGTGGTCAAGACGGCGCGCCCGTCCTGCGCGCGTGCCGCAAGCACGCCGGCATTGGTCATGAGCCGGAAATTCGGATGGCTGCGCGCGCGCTCCCAGGTTTCTTTGGGGAACGCCTCGCGCACGGTCAGCAGATGGTGGGCCAAGCGCCAGCGCAGCGCATCGGGCAGGCTCGCGAAATTGCCGAGGAAGCCCGGATTGGCGATGATCTTGTAGGGCTGCACGCGCTGCAGCTCGGGCCTGCGGCACAGCACCACGACCTCGGCCGCTCCGTGCTCGAGGGCCGTGGCCGCATTGTCGAAAGCCGAAGCCCCCGCCCCGATCACGGCCACGCGTTTGCCCGCAAGCCTTGCAAAATCGATCGTTTCGGCCGTGTGCGCGCGCAGATCGCGCGGCAAGGCCTCGATTTCGGGAGGCATCCACCAGCGGCCGCTCGACTCGATGCCCATCGCGAGCACGAGCTTGCGCGCATAGACGGTCTCGGGACGGCCGTCGCAAGCAAGCGCAATACGCAAGAATTCGCCATCGGGGCAGGCCCCTTCGAAGCGCCTGCGGTTGCGCACCGGCAAGGCCAGCACGCGCGCGAACCAGGCGAGATAGGCGTGCCAGTCGCCCTTGTCGATCTTGCCGAGGGCGGCAAACGCGGCGGCACCGTGCTGGGCTTCGTACCAGGCCTGGAAGGTCAGGTTCGGCACGCCCATGTCGGGGCCCGTGACTTTTTTGTGCGTGCGCAGCGTCTTCATGCGCGCAAAGCGCCGCCAGATGCCCTCCCCGCCCGGTGCCGCTTCGTCGACGACCAGAATGTTCGTCACGCGCGCGCGCTTGAGCTCGGCTGCGACCGCAAGCCCGCTCTGCCCGCCGCCGGCGATCAACACGTCGAGCACCGGCGCTCCGCCGCGCTGCTGTGCGGGCACCCAAGCGCCCTCGGGATATCCGACCAGCTCGAGATCGCGCGCGACGGCGGCTTCGAGCATTTCGAGCGAGGCAATCGGCAAGTTTTTTTCTCCATTCCGGCGATTGGACTTCGGAACCGGACGGGTCCAAGGCTATTGTTTTCGCAAGCGCTGCGAAACCGAATTCAGGCTGCGCGACAGCGATTGCGAGGGTGCGATGGAAAAAGCGTTCGTCGGCATTCCGGCCGATCTCAAAGCGCGGCTCCTGTCGGTCGCCGTGCCGACGATTTCGGCCGTGCTCTACAAAAAGGGCTTCAACACCCGCTTTTTCGCGGGGCTGCAGCCGCTGGCGGAAAATGCCAGCCGCTTCTGCGGGCCCGCCTGGACCGTGCGCGCCATTCCGGTGCGCGAAGATCTGCGTGCCAAGATCGCATCGGGCGAAATGCCGAGCCTCAACCGCCAGGCTTTCGACGCGACACCGGCAGGCGCCGTCCTCGTCTGCGCCAGCGGCCGCCATCCGGACGTCGCCGTGATGGGCGACATCATGGCGACCTCGCTGATGGTGCGCGGCGTGGCCGGTGCGGTGATCGACACGGGCGTGTCCGACGCCAATCTCATCGCCAAAATGGACTTCCCGCTGGTCTGCACGGGTTCGGCCCCGGTTTCTTCCTTCGCCCAGATCATGGTCGTCGATCACGGGCTGCCGATCGGCATCGGCGATGTGGCCGTGTTTGCGGGCGACATCATCGTGGGCGATCCCAACGGGGCGATCTGCATTCCGCGCGACATTGCCGACGCGGTTGCCGATGCGGCCGTCGAGCAGGAAGCGCTCGAGGCCTTCATCCTGGCGCGCGTGCAGGCAGGCGCTTCTCTCGAAGGAACCTACCCGCCGAACGCCGAAACGCTGGCCGCGTACCGCGTTTCGCGCGCCGCGCACAAGACGCAATAGAAACCGCTTCGGCCCTTCCCAAGGCGCGCGCCGCGCGTTAGCCTTGCATTCAAAGACGAACAAAACGAATGCAGGGAGAAGTCGAAATGCCCATCCGTCGGATGCTTCTGGCCGTCTGCGGCCTCGTCGGTGCCCTTGCCGTTTTTGCAGTCGCCCCCGCAGCGGCGCAAACGCCGCAGCGCGGCGGCACGCTCGTGTTCGCGGTCAATTCCGAACCGCCGAGCTACGACTGCGTCAACACCACCACTTTCGTCGCCATGCAGACGCTGAGCCCGTTCTATTCGACGCTGCTCAAATACGACCCCGACAAGTTTCCGGAGATTCGCGGCGACCTCGCCGAAAACTGGAGCGTCTCGGCCGACGGGCTTGTCTATACGTTCCGCTTGCGCAGCGGCGTGAAGTTCCACGACGGGGCCGAACTTACGTCCGAAGACGTGCGCGCGACCTTCGAGCGCATCCGCCGCCCGACGCAAGGCATCGTCTCGGTGCGCCAGTCCGACTACGAGGACATCGCTGCGATCGAAACGCCGGATGCGCGCACGGTCGTCTTCCGGCTCGCCGCCCCCAACGCGTCGATGCTGCTCAATTTCGCGAGCCCCTGGAACTGCGTGATGCGCGCCGCCGACCTCGCCCGCGATCCGCGCGCACCCGAACGCACGATCAACGGGACGGGCCCCTATCGCATGACCGAGCATTCGCGCGGCTCGCACCTGACGGGGCAGCGCAACGCAACCTATTTCGAACCCGGCAAACCCTATCTCGACGGCTTCCGCATCGTCTTCATGTCGGGGGCTGCGATGGTCAATGCGCTGCAGGGCGGCCAGATCATGGCCGAGTTCCGCGGCCTCACGCCGGCCGAACGCGACCGCCTCGTGGCCGCCGCCCCCGACCGCTTCAAGGTCGAGGAATCGCCGTGGGTGTGCAAGATGGACGTCTATTTCAACCATCGCAAACCGCCCTTCGACGACGAACGCGTGCGCCGCGCACTCACGCTCGCGATCGACCGCTGGACGGGCTCGGCCGCATTGTCGCGCACCGTGTTCGTGAAGGCGGTGGGGGCTTCGCTGCGCCCCGGCGATTCGTTGGCGATGAGCGATGCCGAGCTCGAAAAATATCCGGGCTTCGGGCGCAACGGGGCGGCCGCCAAGGCCGAAGCGCGCCGCCTCCTGCAGGAGGCAGGGCAAAGCAATCTGCGTTTCAAGCTCGTCACGCGCAACGTGCCGATGCCGTTCCAGCCGATGGCCGTGTGGCTCATCGACCAATGGCGCCAGGTCGGCGTCACGGTCGAGAACACGCCGATGGAAGTGGCCCAGCAGAAAGCGACGTATATCGCAGGCAACCACGAAGTCGGCCTCGATTCCAACTGCGTGGACGTGGACGATCCCAACCAGATGCTGCGCCTCTACGTGTCGAGTTCGCGCTCGCCCACGAACTTCTCGCTCTACGAGGACGCAACGCTCGACGATCTGTTCGAACGCCAGCGCCGCACCGGCGACGCGGCGACGCGCAAACGCCTGATCCGCGAATTCGAAGACCGCTACCTGTCGCGCAGCATGACCGCACCGCTGCTGTGGTGGCACCGCATCGTGGTCTACGACAAGCGCATTCAGGGTTGGAAAGCGCTGCCCTCGCACTATCTCAACCAGGACCTGGCCGGCGTGTGGCTGGCGAACTGAAGCACCCCCTTCAAGGAAAACGCGCATGGAACGGTCGGACGAAGAGTGGCGGCGCATCCTCACGCCGCAGCAATATGCCGTGCTGCGCGGGCACGGCACCGAGCGCGCCGGCTCGAGCCCGCTCGACCGCGAAAAGGGCGTCGGCATTTTCCATTGTGCTGGCTGCGATGCGCCGCTGTTCGATTCCAAAAAGAAGTTCGACAGCCGGACCGGCTGGCCGAGCTTCACCGACACGCTGCCCGATGCCTGCGGGCGCAGCGAGGACCGCAAATTCTTCATGACGCGCATCGAGGTGCATTGCGCCAAATGCAAAGGCCATTTGGGCCACGTGTTCGAAGACGGGCCGCGGCCGACGGGCCTGCGCTACTGCATGAACGGCGTGGCGCTCAAATTCGTGCCGACGGAAGGCGCCTAGGGTGCCGGGCTCGCGAGTTGCGGCAGCGTGCCCGCGATCTCGCGCACCAGCTTCGAGAGAATCGCACTCGTGAAATTGGCGAAGGATTCGGCCGGGATCACGAAAGCGCCGAGGCCGCCGATCACCTCTTCGCGGTAATGCTCCTCGAGCCCTTCTTCGGCGGGACGGCCGAAATTCTCGTTGCCGCTCAAGATCGGCAGACCGTTGATCGTAATGCCCTTGGCCACGGCCGCATCACGCGCGTCGCGCGCCGGGCGGCCGTGGTTGTTGCGCCCGTCGCCGGACACGTCGATCACCAGCCGCGTGCCCTCGTAGCCGTTGTCGTCGAACAGGCGAGCCGAAAAATCGATCGCCCCGCTGATCGAGGTGCGGCTGGCGGGCTGCTGCGGGACGGCCGCAATGCGCGCGATGAAGTTCTCGATGCTGGCGGCATCGCGCAGCACGGTCCAATCGGCGACCACGCGCTGGTAGAAGCTGCCAGCCCATTCGATGTAGGTGACCGCAATGGCGCGATGCGGACCCGACGATACGGCCTGCAACACGCGCGGATGGCGGAGTGCGGCGAAATAACCCTCGCGCTGCAGCCGCGCTTCGTCGGCGTCCACGCTGTAGGAGACGTCGACCGCCAGCACGAGTTCGAGATCGACCGGCACGGCAGAAGCGGGATACCGAAGCCCCGCAAGCATCGCCACCAGAACCGTCAAACCAAGCAGCGCGCGTCGCATCGAATTCCTCCGGATGCGGCGCCCGCAAGCTGGCCTTTAGGCCGGGCGCCAGGGCTCCACAAAATCGCCAGGCCCCAGCACGCGGTGCGGCGGCTCGTCGGGCATCGGCGGATAGGCGTCGAACGCATCGCTGCCCGACGAATAGCCCTGCCCGTGCATGCCGTGGTTGGGCTGCGGGGCAGCTTGCGCCAACGCGCGCAATGCGATCGCCTCGAAACCGCGCTCGGTTTTCACATAGTCGATCTCGACCGACATGCCCGCACTCTGCGGACCGGCGAGGCCCGCCGCTTCCAGCACGCGCGCGGGCAGATAGATGTCGCGCCCAAGATCCATGTCCGGGGCGGCAAAGCCGAAACCCTTTTGGGCGTTGAAGAACTTCACGACCGCCGACACGGTCTGATGGCCGCTCGGCGCCGCGCGCTTGATCTCGGTCTGCGGCTTCCAGCCGACGCGCTCGAGATTGGCTTGCGTGGCTTCGCTGCCCAAGCGCCGCAGCTCCTGGCAGGCAAACCCTTTGGCGACCGGAACGATCATCAGATCGGCATCGAGGCCCGGCTTCAGATCGCGCGACAGGCTGGGATCGAGCCGATTGCTGTGCACGAACACTTCGCGCCCGTCGTCGAGCAGGATGAAGCCGAATCCCTTGGCATGGTTGAACCATTTGACGATGCCGTGCACAGGACCTTCGGCGGCCGGGCGCGGCGGCGGCGGCGGCGCACTGGGAGCAGCGGCTTGCGGCGAATCGTAAAGCGGGACAGCCGGCGAATAAAGGCTCGGCTGCGGCGCTGACCATGGATCGACCGGTGCGGGTTGCGGCGCGAAAGATTGCGGGGCCGCTTGCTGTGGGGCCGCTTGCGGCGGCGCTGGCGCCCGACGTGTCGGTGCCGCAGCAGCCGGGGCAGTTGCGGGCGCAGCGCCGGACGTTGCGCGCGGCGGGCGCATCAGGAAGGCCGGTTGGAAATCGCTGTCGGACGGGGCGGAGTCGTTACGCGTCGTTCTTTTGGTCATTTAAGCCGTCGAAATTTTCTGAGGAACACGGGAAATGGGAAAGATCAACTTCAACTCCGTTCAAAATGCCATCAACGCGGCAGGAATTCAATTGATTTGACCTGCCCTGCTTGCTTGGGCATTTTGCCCGCCTTCTTGTCCCTTTGGCCGGTGCAGCACCTCCCTTGAACCCGATCTTCGCCAATCTTTCGACTTCGATTTTCGAAGAGATGTCGCTGCTGGCGCGCCAGCATGCGGCGATCAATCTCGGCCAGGGCTTCCCCGACGATCCGGGCCCTGCCGACGTGCGCCAGAAAGCGGCCGAAGCCGTCGTCGAAGGCTGGAACCAATATCCGCCGATGATGGGCGTGCCCGAACTGCGCAGCGCCATCGCTGCCCACTATGCCGCGCACCAGAACCTCGCGATCGATCCCGAGCGCGAGACGATGGTGACCTCGGGTGCGACCGAAGCCATCGCGGGCGCTTTGCTTGCGTGCATCGCACCCGGCGACGAGGTGGTGCTGTTCGAGCCCGCCTACGACGCCTATCTGCCGCTCGTGAAACGTGCGGGCGGTGTGCCGAAATTCGTGAAGCTGCAGCCGCCCGACTGGCGCTTCGATTTGGCGCAGCTCAAAGCCGCAATGGGCCCGCGCACGCGCGCCGTGCTGTTCAACAATCCGCTGAATCCGGCGGGCTGCGTCTACGACGCGGCCGACCTCGCCATTCTTGCCCAAGCGCTCGACGGTACGGACGCGATCGTGATCGCCGACGAGGTGTGGGAGCATGTGCTGTTCGACGGGCGCAAGCACGTGTCGGTGCTGGCCATCCCCGAATTGCGGACGCGCAGCATCAAGATCGGGTCGGCCGGCAAGATCTTCAATCTGACCGGCTGGAAGGTCGGCTTTGTCGTGGCCGCACCCTCGTTGCTGAAGGTGCTCGCCAAAGCGCACCAATATATCACCTTCACAACGCCGCCCAATCTGCAGAGTGCGGTCGCCTACGGCCTCGCCAAACCGGCCGCCCATTTCGAGGCGATGCGCGCCGACTTGCAGGCACGGCGCGATCATCTGGCGCATGGCTTGGCGCAGGCCGGCTTCGCGGTGTTGCCGAGTGCGGCCACGTATTTCCTCAATGTCGATCTCGGGCCGATGGGGCTCGACGACGATGCCGCCTTCTGCCGGCGCATGGTTGCAGATGCCGGTGTGGCCGCCATCCCCGTTTCGGCCTTCTATGCCGATGCCGGCATGCGCAGCACGATCCGCTTCTGCTTTGCCAAGAAATACGAAACGCTCGATGCGGCCGTGGCCCGCCTCGTCGACAATGCGGGACGGCTCTTGGCCGCGCGCTCGTAACGGCGGCGGCAACGCGCTATCGTTGCCGCAACAACGATCGGGAGAGACCCCACGTGAACGCACGTTTCGAGATTCCATGCGTCCGCCCGACGCGGCGCTGCGCCGCTTGAGCGCACCCGCACACACGCTCGACGGACCGCAGAGTTGGCGGCGGCTCGTCCTTGCGATCGCACTCTCGACGCTCGGCTGCATCGGCATGTGGTCGGTCATCGTCGTGCTGCCGCAAGTGCAGACAGAATTCGGCGCGAGCCGTGCCGACGTGTCGCTCGCCTACACGGCGACGATGATGGGCTTTGCCGCCGGCGGCATCGTCATGGGCCGACTGTGCGACCGCTACGGCACCATGCTGCCGGTGCTGGGCGGCACGCTCGTGATGGCGGCGGGCTATTTTCTGGCGGGCTTTGCCGAAAGTCTCTTCGTCTTCGCGCTGCTGCACGGGATCGCGATCGCGGGCCTCGGCAGTTCGGCCATGTTCGGGCCGCTGATGGCCGACATCTCGCGCTGGTTCGACCGGCGGCGCGGCATCGCCGTGTCGCTGTGCGCGTGCGGCAATTATCTCGCCGGGGCGATCTGGCCACCGCTCATGCAGCCCTTTTTGGACGCGTATGGCTGGCGCTTCACCTATATCGGCATCGGCGTGATCGTACTCGCAACGATGCTGCCGCTGACCCTCCTGCTGCGCGCCAAGCCGCCCGCGGCCGCAGACGCGGCGGAGGGCGCACACGCGTTCCAGACCGCGTCGCAGCTTCGTCTCGGCTTGTCGAACGGCACGATCCAGACCTTGCTGGTGGCCGCCGGCATTTCGTGCTGCGTGGCCATGGCAATGCCGCAGGTCCATATCGTCGCCTACTGCGCCGATCTCGGCTACGGGGCGGCGCGCGGCGCCGAAATGCTGTCGTTGATGCTCGCGTGCGGCGTTGCCAGCCGCATTGGCTCAGGGCTGCTCGCCGACCGCATCGGCGGGTTTGCCACCTTGCTGCTCGGTTCGTTTCTGCAGATGGCCGCCCTCGCCCTCTACCTCTTCTTCGACGGGCTTGCCTCGCTGTTCGCGATCTCGGCGCTGTTCGGCCTGTTCCAGGGCGGCATTGTGCCGAGTTATGCGCTTGTTGTGCGCGCGATCTATCCGGCGTCGGAAGCGGGCATGCGGGTCGGCATCGTATTGATGGCCACACTCGTCGGCATGGCCTTGGGCGGCTGGCTTTCGGGTGCGATTTTCGATTGGACCGGCAGCTACGCGCTGGCCTTCGTCAACGGCGTTGCGTGGAACTTGCTCAACGTCGCGATCGTGGCGGGCCTGATGTGGCGCGCGCGGCGCTTCAGCCGCTCCTAGGGCGCGGCTGCGGGCGCCAATCGGGCGGGGCAAGCTCGAAGCCGTCGAACGCAAAGGCCGGCCCCACCGTGCAGCCCACGAGCGTCCATGCGCCCAAGCTTGTCGCGGTCTGCCATACGCCCGCTTCGACGGTGAGTTGCGGACGCTGGCCGCCGAGAATTTCGGGCCCCAGGATTTTGGCTTCCGCATCGTGGCCGTTGGCCGAAAGCGTGAGCACCATCGGTGCGCCCGCGTACCAATGCCAGATCTCCGCCGCATCGACGCGATGCCAGTGCGAAAATTCGCCCGCGGCCAGCAGATAATAGATGGCCGTCATGGCACCTCGCCCGCCCGCCGGATCGACATGGCGGAAGGTCTCGCGATAATGGCCGCCCTCGGGATGCGGACGCAAATCGAGGGCGGCGATAACCGAAGCGGCGCTGTCCAACGCTTACGCCACCGGCATCGTGGCGGCGACCGACGGGCGGCTTGCGACCTTCTGCATCCAAGCGGCCAGCTTCAGGCGCCCGGCAAACGCATCGCCCACGACCGCGCGCAATTGCAGCCAGCCCAAAGCCGAAATCACGGCGATCTGGCCGATGCCGAATTCGCCGTCGAGCAGGCCCGCATCGCGCTCGAGCTGGTCGAGCCCTTGCTGGACCTTGGCGGTCTGGCCGTCGATCCATTCTTTCCAGCGCAGCGCTTCGGGGCGCAGGAAGCTCTCGTAACGCACGAGGATGCCCGCGTCGGCAATGCCGTCGGCCAAGGCTTCGATGCGCAGCGCCTGCCAGCGCGCACCGCCCGTCTCGGGGATGATCTTGCGCCCGCCATGCAGCGAATCGAGATAGGCGCAGATCACGCGGCTGTCGTAGAGCGCTTCGCCGCCGTCGGTCCACAGGGTCGGCACTTTCATCAGCGGATTGTCGCGGCCCAGATCGCGGTTGGGCTGGTCGGGGCGCACGCTCGTGGGGACTTTTTCGATACGCTCGGCCAGTCCGCATTCGTGCGCTGTGAGCATGACTTTGCGGGCGTAGGGACTGGCACCGCTGAAGGCGAGTTTCATGGGAACTCCGTTTTCTTGGATCGGCAAAAAACGTCCGAGCTTAGGCGTTTGGACCTGCCGCAGCAACGATGCGCGTCAGGAGACGCGGGGCCGACCGCGCAGGCTGCGCCAGGCATTGCCCAGACGCTGCAGGGCGCGCAAGACCGGCAAACGTTCGTCGGGCGCTTCGAGTTCAAGGCCGACTTTGGTCGCACGCCCGCGCGCGATGGCACCCACCACAAGCTCGACCGGCCCCAGCGCCACGCGGTCGCCCGGGATGGCGTCGGGGCCGAGGCGCTCGGCGAGGAAATCGGCGAGCGTCTGCTCGGCATTGGGCGCTTCGAACGGCACGCCGTACTGCGCGCACAAAACGCCGAGCTTCACGTCGCCCGCAAATACGAACTCGCCCATGTCGTCGATGTTCTTGCGCCGCACCGGGCGCGGGGCGAACAGCCGGTCGAGATCGATCGACTGTTCGGGCGGCACAAGGGCGATGATCTGGTCGCCGACGCTTAGCCGCTCGAGATCTTGGCGATTGAGCAGCGTGCCAGCCCGGATCACCGCAATGATGCGCGCGCGCCGCGGCAGCGGCAGATCGGCGAACGGTCGATCGAGAGCCGGGCTATGCTCGGCCACGCGCCAGCTTGCCGCGTCGCGATCGGCCACCAGCGGCAGGTCGATGTCGGTGCGCTCGGTTTTTTCGATCTGCGGCGGCAAGGCAAGCCCCAGGAAGCGTGCTGCAATGCCCACGGTCCAGCCCTGCAGCACGAGCGAGACGAGCACAACGACAAAGGCGACGTTGAAAAAGATTTCGGCGTCGCGCACGCCCGCGATGACCGGGATCGAGGCGAGAAAGATCGGCACGGCGCCGCGCAAGCCAACCCACGAGATGAACGTCTTTTCGCGCCAGTCGAATTTGGCGGGCAGCAGGCACAAAAACACCGCCGCCGGGCGCGCGACCAGCACGAGCAATACGGCGATCGCGATCTCCGCCCCCAGATGCTGCAGCAGCTTCGAGGGTGTGACGAGCAGGCCCAGCATCAAGAACATCACGATCTGCGATATCCAGGCGAGCCCGTCGTGGAAGCGCAGGATCGTGGCCTGCGCACGATGGCGACGGTTGCCGAGCACCAATCCGGCGAGATAGACGGCAAGGAAGCCCGACGCGTCGAGCGTTTGGGCGGCGGCGAATATCGAGACGGCGAAGGCCGCGCACAGCACCGGATAGAGCCCGCCCGCAAGCTCGGCGCGGTTGACGAGCCAGACGAGCACAAACCCGCCCGCAATGCCGATCGCAGCCCCGCCCAGCATCTGCTTTGCGAAGAACAAACCGAGCGTCCAATCGAGCGGGGCCGGATGCAGCAGATATTCGACGCACGCGATCGTCAAAAACACCGCCATCGGATCGTTGAGGCCGCTTTCGACCTCGAGCGTGGCGGCAACGCGCTTGTTGATTTCCGTACCCCGCGCGTTGAGCAGCAGAAAGACCGCCGCCGCATCGGTCGACGCGACGACCGCACCCACGAGAAACGCCGCGACCGGCGACATCGGCAGCGTGAAGAAGGCGACGGCGCCCACGATGGTGGCCGTGACGGCCACACCGAGTGTCGCGAGTACGAAGGCGGGCTTTGCGGCAAGCCGGATCGTCTGGCGCGACGTGCGCAACGCGCCGTCGAACAGGATGATCGCGAGTGCGACCGAGCCGACGAGATAGGTGAGCTTGAAATCGTTGAACGCAATGCCGCCCGGCCCGTCTTCGCCCGCGAGCATGCCGAGCCCCAGAAACACGAGCAGCAACGGCGCCCCCAGGCGCGACGAGAACATGCCGGCCAGAATGCTGAGCACGACCAGAAATCCGCCCAACAAGATCGCTTGGTTGATCTGCTCCACGCCCCGCGTCCCTTCCCGCTTCTACCCCGCATCCTAGACGCGATTGCGGCGGAATTGGGAGCCGTACTTGATCCGGCACTTGCCCTTGTGCCTCTGGCGGCGGAAACTGCCGCCGTCATGTGGTCCGACGTCGTCGATTTGCGCGATTTTTACGCAAGCCCCCTGGGCCGTACCGCGCGTCGGCTCATCGACGCGCGCCTGCAGGAGATTTGGCCCGATGCGGCCGGCCAAGCGGTCCTCGGGCTCGGCTATGCAGTACCCTATCTGCGCAATTGGCGCGGCAACGCCGCGCGCTGCATTGCCATGATGCCCGCCCCGCAGGGCGTGCTGCATTGGCCGCCCGAAGGGCCCAACGCCACGAGCCTCGTCGAAGAAGAAGCGCTGCCGCTGCCGGACATGTCGGTCGATCGCGTGCTGCTCGTGCACGCGGTCGAGCATGCGGAATCGCTGCGGCCTTTCTTGCGCGAGGTGTGGCGCGTGCTGTCGGGCAGCGGGCGCGTGCTGATCGTCGTGCCCAACCGGCGCGGCATCTGGGCGCGCCTCGACCGCACGCCGTTCGGACACGGGCACCCTTACACGTCGGGCCAGCTGCAGCGCCTGCTGCGCGACAATCTGTTCGTGCCGCAGCAAACGCGCAACTGCCTGTTCGTGCCGCCGCTGTCGGGAAGCCTGTGGCTGTCCTCGGCGCGCGCCTGGGAACGCGTGGGGGCACGGTTGTTTCCGGCCCTCGGCGGTGTGACGATCGTCGAAGCGAGCAAGACGCTCTATGCGCCGACCCCCGCACGGCAGCGGGCGCGGGCCCGCGTGCGCGCCGTCCCCGCCGCCGAGCTTGCGCGCACGCGATGATCGTCGAAGCGGCACCGGCCAAGCTCAATCTCAGTCTGCAGGTCGTCGGCCGACGCGCCGACGGCTACCATCTGCTCGACGGGCTCGTCGCTTTTGCCGATATCGGCGACGTCGTGACAGCCGAAGCGGCCGACGCAATCCATCTAACGATCGAAGGCCCGTTTGCGGCCGGGTTGTCGGCGGGGCCGGACAATCTCGTGCGCCGGGCGGCGGCCGCCTTGGCGCCGCCCTCGCGCGGGGCCGCCTTGCGGCTTGTCAAAAACCTGCCGGTCGCCAGCGGCATTGGCGGTGGCTCGGCCGACGCTGCCGCCGCGTTGCGCGCCCTCCGACTTCTTTGGGGTATCGATCTTCTGCCGAGCCAACTGCACGCGATCGCCGCGCGCTTGGGTGCGGACGTGCCGATGTGCCTTGCGAGCCAGCCCTGCTGGATCGGCGGTATCGGCGACATTCTCGATCCATTGCCCGAACTGCCCGAGGCCGGGCTGATCCTCGCCAATCCGGGAATCCCGCTCGCAACACCGACGGTCTTCAAACGCCGCAGCGGCGGTTTTTCCGTACCCAAACGCTTCGAAATTCCGCCGACGGCCGCAGCCTTGGCGCAAAGCCTGGCCGCGACCGACAACGACCTTACCGACGCTGCCGAGGCTTGCGTGCCGGAGATTGCGGCGTTGCGGCGCCATCTTGGGAGCCTGCCGGGCGCGTTGCTTTCCCGCATGTCCGGCAGCGGGGCCACGTGTTTCGCGCTGTTCGCCAGCCGGGCCGCGGCGCAAGCGGCTTTGGCCCCCCTCAAAGCCGCGATCCCGGCCGGCTGGTGGGCGGCTGCCGGGGGGTGGCATAAGGGGTCTGCAAGCGCCGTTGTCGCCCGCCATCCTTGATGCTAAACCCCTCCCCTCCCACGTATCTTTGCTGGAAAAAATCATGTCGAAACCCGTGGCACTCATTACCGGGATCACCGGCCAAGACGGCGCCTATCTGGCCGAATTGCTGCTGCAGAAGGGCTATATCGTCCACGGCGTGAAGCGCCGGTCGTCGTCGTTCAACACGGCGCGCGTCGACCATCTCTATGCCGACCGGCACGAGCACGGCGTGCGGTTTTTCATGCATTACGGCGACTTGACCGACGCCACGAACCTGATCCGCCTGGTGCAGCAGACCCAGCCGACCGAGATCTACAATCTCGCCGCCCAGAGCCACGTGGCGGTGAGCTTCGAAACGCCCGAATACACCGCCAATTCCGACGGGATCGGCACGCTGCGCCTGCTCGAGGCGATCCGCATCCTCGGCATGGAAAAGACCGCGCGCTTCTACCAGGCGAGCACGTCCGAGCTTTACGGCCTCGTGCAGGAGCGTCCGCAGAAGGAGACCACCCCCTTCCGCCCGCGCAGCCCCTACGCGGCCGCCAAGCTCTACGCCTACTGGATCACGGTCAACTACCGCGAAGCCTACGGCATGCACGCCTCGAACGGCATTCTGTTCAACCACGAAGGTCCGACGCGCGGCGAAACCTTCGTCACGCGCAAGATCTCGCGCGCGGTTGCCGCCATCAAGCTCGGCTTCCAGAAGAAGCTCTATCTCGGCAATATCGACAGCTACCGCGACTGGGGCCATGCGCGCGACTACGTGGAAGGCATGTGGCTGATGCTGCAGCAGGCCGAACCCGACGACTACGTGCTCGCGACCGGCGAAACCCAGACCGTGCGCGAATTCGTGAATATTGCGTTTGCGCAGATCGGCCGCCCGATCGAATGGCGCGGCAAGGGCGTGGACGAACAGGGCGTGGACGCCAAGACCGGCGAGGTTCTGGTCGAGATCGATCCGCGCTATTTCCGTCCGACGGAAGTCGATTTCCTATTGGGCGATCCGTCCAAGGCGCAAGCAAAGCTCGGCTGGAAGCACAAGATCGGCTTCAAGCAGCTGGTCGAGGAAATGGTCGCCTCGGACCTCAAACTCGTCGAGCGCGAGAGCCATCGCAATGACCGCAACGCCTGAGTTCGACCTCAAAGGCAAACGCGTCTTCGTCGCCGGCCACCGCGGCATGGTGGGTTCGGCCATCGTGCGCAGGCTGGCACGCGAAGACTGCACGGTGCTGACCGTGGCCAAGAGCGAGCTCGACCTCACGCGCCAGGACGCGGTCGAAAACTGGCTTGCCGCCCAGAAGCCCGATGCGGTGTTTCTGGCGGCCGCCCGCGTGGGCGGCATCCACGCCAACAACACGCGCCCGGCCGATTTTCTCTATCAGAATCTCGCGATCCAGAACGCGGTCATCGACGGCGCTTACAAAGCGGGCGTGCGCAAGCTGCTGTTCCTGGGCTCGACCTGCATCTATCCGCGCATGGCGCCGCAGCCGATCCACGAAGACGCGCTGCTGACCGGCCCGCTCGAGCCGACCAACGAATGGTACGCGGTCGCCAAGATCGCGGGCCTCAAAATGTGCCAGGCCTACAAAAAGCAGTACGGCGTGGATTTCATCGCCTGCATGCCGACCAATCTCTACGGGCCCAACGACAATTACGACCTCGAAATGAGCCATGTGCCCGCCGCCACGATCGTGAAGGTGCATCGCGCCAAACGCGACGGGCAGCCGAGCATCCCCGTATGGGGCGACGGCACGCCCTTGCGCGAATTCATGCATGTCGACGACATGGCCGACGCATGCGTGTTTTTGATGCGCAGCTATTCCGGGCTCGACGCGTTCAATGTCGGCACCGGCACCGACGTGTCGATCAAGGATTTCGTCGAAACCGTGTGCAAAGTGGCGGGCTACAAGGGCACGCTTGCGTTCGACACGTCGCGCCCGAACGGCCCGCCGCGCAAACTGACCGATCCGTCGCGCCTGATGGCGCTGGGCTGGCGGCCCAAGATCGACCTCGAAACGGGCTTGGCCGACGCCTATCGCTGGTATGTCGAAAACGTGGCCGCGAAAGCCGCCTGACCCTCTCGATCCGATCCACTCGACCCGATCCTCTCGACCCGATCCTCTCGACAAGGGCCCGCAGGCAGTCTAAAAACGCGGGCCTTGAAAGTCCTTGCTGGGGCGTCGCCAAGCGGTAAGGCATCGGTTTTTGGTACCGACATACCTAGGTTCGAATCCTAGCGCCCCAGCCAATCTTCCCCCGACCTTGCCGAATTTCCGCAAAACTCCGAGCAACGAAATGCTGGACGTTTGCGCGGCTTTTTTCGCCGTCAGCGTCCATCGGACGGTTCGAGCAGTTTGCAAGCCGGAGCATCTTCGGTTCGTCGTCGCCGTGAAAGTGACGCGGATGAGACCGACGAAACAGGCCCGACCGAACAGCATCGTTTTGCGGCGAGAATGAGCGGGCGAACGCCGCAGCCAATAAAGCAACCGACGCGATGCTCGACAATCTTTAGCGTTAATTAACCATTTTGGTGATGCACTGTCTTATCGAAGCGCCTTGCGAATTGTCTTCGGGACGTGCATAACTATAAGTATCTCTAATATGCTCCCTTTTGCCCCCGCGAGAGTTTGTCATGCAGACTGCCATCGCACCCCCGAAACAGCGTCACGTCGGTCTACGCGAGATCGTGCGGAATGCCGTCGATGCGGCTGATTGGCTTCTTATGTCCGCGATACCGGCAGCGCGGAGCCCGGTCGATTCCCGAATGTTTGCGGAAATTCGAGCGAGCGGAACCCTGCGATTCAAGGGGAAGACAGGCGCATTCTTGTCGGCACCGATCCGCTACGACGCTCGATCCGGACGCCTGGAAATCGCCGACAGACTTTCCGGCGATGCCGCCATTCGCCATATTCGCTCGGGCACTGGCGAGGTGATTGCGCGCGAACTCGATTCCGGATCCGACTACAATCGTCACGTAATCAAAATCGCCGAGCAGCTCCTCTCCCTCGGCATCGTCGACGAGATCGTTCTCGGGCAACCCCTCCCAGCGGCAGCGCTTCTCTATTTGAAGCCAATTCCACTGCCGGACGATTCGATGGACATTCTCGTCCGTGAAGTCGTGCGCGCCGTTTCCGCCTATCGCCCGCGCCCAATCGGCGACCGGCACAGTTTCGACGTCAAGTATCGGTCCATTATCCGGCGCCTGACGAAAAGCGGCATCTCGAAAGGCATGCTGACGCCTTCAAACATGCAAGCGACCCTGCAGGCCGAGTTTATCCGCGCCGCCTTGCGCACGGAAGTCTGGCGCAAGCTTTGGCGTTGGAGCGGCGATTGCGCAGCACAGGTTTCCCAGATGCGCCGCTTGAACGCATGTGCAGGCGACCCGAAACTGACCGACATGGTCGACCAGATAGAGGCCGCTCTCAAGCATGTGGGATGCATTGTCGGGATCTACGTTGCCAACGCCGCCGCCCTTTACAAAAAAGCGATTTGCGGAAGCGCGTTTTTCGCCGAAGCGCCGGTTTGCATTGCCTACAGCCGGGAAACTTCGCCCAGCATCGACACATTTTTTGTCGATATCGTTTCTTGGAGCGCGATCTGGGAGGATGCCCCGGCCGATGCCTCTATCGCGGAAATGCGCGGCAGGCTCTCGCCCCACATGCGTTCAATCAAGCGTTCTTTGAGTCTTCCTTTGCCGTTGCAAATCGATATCTGAAATCCGACAGAGGCCGGCAAGTTCGCCAGGCCTCTGTCGGTTCGGCTCTTCGTCGCGCTCGAGGCAGTCGGCCAGGATAACCGTATGATTTCACGCCTTGAACAAACGCAATGGCTTCAGCCCGCCTACCATCCGAGCGCCCCAGCCAATTCGCCCGCATTCGCAAGCCATTGGCCGCAAAATCCGGGTCGGCGTCATAATTGTGACGCGGGCTGCCGCGTAGAGTTTCGGGAAACTGGAAACGACGAGGCAGGCCACACATGAGCAGCGACCGGAGCGACGCAAAAAACATCCACGAACGCGTGATGGCCGAAATGGCCGACAGCTTCGACGAGGAGCTCGAACTCGAGATGGACGACGGACGCTTGGCCGCGATCATGGACGGCATGTCCGACAGTCCCGAGCAGAATTCGATCGACCGGCGCGTCTATTTCCGCGAGCTGTTCCGGCTGCAGAGCGAGCTTGTGAAGCTGCAGGATTGGGTCGTCGACAAGAAGCTCAAGATCGTCGTGATCTTCGAAGGGCGCGATTCGGCCGGCAAGGGCGGGGCCATCAAGCGCATTACCCAGCGCCTCAACCCGCGCGTCTGCCGCGTGGCGGCATTGCCCGCCCCCAACGAGCGCGAACGCACGCAATGGTATTTCCAGCGCTACGTTTCGCACCTGCCGGCGGGCGGCGAAATGGTGCTGTTCGACCGCTCCTGGTACAACCGAGCCGGCGTGGAACGCGTGATGGGCTTCTGCGACGAAGCGCAGGTCGAAGAGTTTTTCCGCACCGTGCCGGAATTCGAGCGCATGCTCGTGCGCTCGGGCATCATCCTCGTCAAATACTGGTTCTCGATCACCGACAGCGAGCAGCATCTGCGCTTCCAGATGCGCATCCACGATCCGATGAAACAGTGGAAGCTCAGCCCCATGGATCTGCAGTCGCGCGTGCGCTGGGAGCAGTACACCAAAGCCAAAGAGGCGATGCTGCAGCACACCCACATTCCCGAAGCGCCGTGGTGGGTCGTCGAGGCGGTCGACAAGAAGCGCGCGCGCCTCAACTGCATCAGCCATCTGCTGAGCCAGATCCCCTACGGCGAGGTGCAGCACGAGCCGATCGACCTGCCGGCCCGCGTCTACAATCCCGACTATATCCGCGGACCCGTCCCTCGCGAGATGTACGTGCCGTCGATCTACTGACGGCTGATTTCGCGCGCGTTCAGGCGAAATTCTCGAGCGTGCGCACCACGCCGCCCGCCGCAATCGCGTCTTGGCTGTCGTGGGTCACCATCAGGCACGGCAGCTTGCGCTCGCGCACATGCGCAAACACGAACTCGCGCATCTGCGTGCGCAGATCGGCGTCGAGCTTGCCGAACGGTTCGTCGAGCAGAATCGCCGCAGGTTCGGCCAGCAACGCGCGCATGAGCGCCACGCGCTGACGCTGGCCGCCCGACAAGGTCGCCGGATCGCGCGCGGCAAAGCCGGATAGGCCCGCGGCTCCAAGCGCTTCTTCGATGCGGGCACGGCGGTCCTTGGCGTCGGCGCGCAGACCGAACCCGAGATTGGCGCCGACCGACAGATGCGGAAACAAGAGATCGTCCTGGAACAGGATGCCGATGCGGCGACGCTCGGGCGGCAAGGCGCTGATCTCAACGCCGTCGAGCCGCACCGAGCCGCTGGCGACAAGGCCCGGCGCCAACGTGCCGCAGGCATAAGCGAGCAGGCTCGATTTGCCCGCCCCCGAAGCACCCATCACGGTCGCGATTTCGCCGGGCGCCACGTGCAGCGAAAAATCTGCGATCAGCACGCGCGCACCCGCCGCCACGCGCACATGCGCGAACACTAGGCCGCTCATCGCAGCCCCCGACGATCGCGAAACAAAAACGCGGGCACGGCCAGCGCCAAGCCATAGGCCAACAACGGCAGCAGGGCTTGCAGAAACGCATAGACGCCGACGATGCGCCGATCGCCGCCCGAGGCAAGCGACACGGCCTCCGTCGCAAGGCTCGTAAGCCTGCCCCCGCCGCCCAGCACGGTCGGCAGATAGAGCCCGACGCTGACGGCAAAGCCGACCGCGGCGGCGACCAAGAGCGGGCGCAGCAGCAGCGGCAAACGCACGGCGAAAAACACGCGCCATGGGGCTGCCCCCAAACACGCGGCAAGCTTGGCGTAGCGCGGATCGAGGGCGCGCCACGGATCGGCCAGCACCAGAAACACGTAAGGCAGCACGAACAACAGATGGAACCACACGAGCGCACCCCATGTGCCGTCCCAGCCCAGCCGCACCAACAGGCTTTGCGCGCCGAGCAGGAACGATATCTGCGGCACCAAGAGCGGCAGATAGAGCGCCCACAAGGCCGAGGGCCCCGCCGCACGCTGGCGACGCGTTTCGTTTTCGAGGCACAGACACACGAGCACGAGTGCGGCAACGGTCGCCGCCGCCGCAACCGACAAGGTCGTGGCGGCAGGTTCGGCAAGGCGCCCGGCTGCGCGCATCCAATTGTCGAAACTCCAGCGTTCCGGCAATGCTTGCGGAAAGCGCCACGCCGTCGCGAACGACCACAGCGCCATCGCCAAAATGCAGACGGCATTGATCGCCGCGACGACGATCAATGTTGCGCGAGCGGCGGGTGCCGCATATTCGAGTGCGCGACCCCGCGAGCCGTCGGCAAGCCATGGGCGTGCAAGGCGCGCGACCGCCGCTTCGCCCAACCGCCAAAGGCCGATCGTGCCGACAACCAGCAAAAGCTGGAGGCTTGCCGCCGCCATCGCCGGCAAAAAGAGATCGAGCAGCGGATCGTTGGCCCAGCGCACCGCAAGCACGGCCAAAGGCGGCGGGTTCGACGGCCCGAGAATCAATGCCACGTCCACCGCCGACAGCGAAAACGCCAGCACCGCATAGATCGGCAGGCGGATCTGCGGATAGAGCTGCGGCAAGATCGCTTTGAACCACGCGGCAAACGGCGAATAGCCAAGCGTGCGCGCCGTCGCCATCGTGGCCGTTGCCGCGATCTGGCCGTGCGCTGCAACGGCCATCAGCAGCAGATAGGGCGCTTCCTTGAGCACAAGTCCCAGCACGAGTGCGATGCCGCCCGCGTCGCCCACGCTCGCGAAATCGGGCGGGCGCGTCCAGCCGGTGAGTTCCGGCGACACAAGCCGCACGAGCCAGCCCGAGGGGGCAATCAAGAACGCAAAGCCGAGTGCTATCGCCGCATGCGGAGTCGCGAGCAAGGGCGCCAGCAGCCGCTCGGCGCTGCGGAAGATCGGGCTTCCATGGGCCGCCGCACAAAAGCCCAACGCAATCCCAAGCGAAACGAGGCTCGCGGCAAGCCCGGTGCCGAGGGTCAACACCACGCTGCCCGCCAATCCCGGCTGGTCGAACAGACGCGCGAAAACCTGGAGGCCGATTTGCGTTTCGCCCAAGGCCGGCAGATAGCCGAAGGACGGCAGCAGCGTAAAAACAAGACCGGCCGCAACCGGCCCCAAGAACAATGCAAGCGTCAGATAGGGGACGACACCAAGCGCCATGTCAGCCGGTATAGCGCCGTTCCCAGTCGGCGGCGATGCGCGTCATCCAGCTTGGATGCGGCTCGGGCAACACGCGGCCAAGCTCGGTGGATGTCGGCATGCCCGCGATCGGCGGGATGGCGGCGAAGAAACGGCGGGCTTCTTCCGGCAGCTTCGCAAGGTCGAGCACGCTCGGATTGCCGAGCTGGCGCGGATCGCTCATGCGCGCCTGCGCCTCGGGCCCCATCAGAAAGTCGGACGCCACCATGGCGGCCGCACGGTTGGCCGCGTTGTAAGGAATCGCCACAAAACTCGTATTGCCGATGGTGCCCGCCGCCATCGCGTAGACGCGCGCGGTTTTGGGCAGCAATTCGTTGGCGATCGACACGGCCGCTTCGGCCGGATTGAACGACACCATCAGATCGATCTCGCCGTCGTTCAAAAGCTGGCGCTGGGCGGGTCCGCTGTCCGGGAACTGGCGGCCCTGGCGCCACAAAGCCGGGCGCAGCGCATCGTACCAGCGCCACAAGGGGGCAACGGTTGCTTCGTAGTCGCCGCCCGCCGCGCGCTGCAGCACCGCAGGATCGGGCGCAAGCTCGAACAGCGCTTGCTTCAAGAACGTGGCGCCGAGGAAATTGCGTACGACCGGATGCGTGGTGCGCCCGGGGTTGGCGAGCGCCCAATCGCGCAAGGCCGGGATCGAACGCGGCGGATTTGTTAGGCGTGCGCCGTCATACACATAGACGATCTGCGCCATGCGCCAGGGTGCCGCGTAGCCTTCGACCGGCACCGTGAAATCGACGATCGTCGAAGGTTTTCCGGCCACATCGACATAGCGGAAATTCGGCAGCGCTTGCGCAAACGGCCCGAACAGCAAGCCGCGCTCTTTCATGGCGAGAAAATTCGGGCCGTTGATCCAGACAAGATCGACCGCCCCGCCCGTATCGCGGCCCGCCGCCTTCTCGGCGATCACGCGCTGCACGGCCTCGGCCGTGTCGCGCAAACGCACATGGCGCAGCTCGATGCCGAACTCGGCGCGCAAGCGGGTCGCCGTCCATTCGACGAACACGTTCGTGCGCTCGTCCCCGCCCCAGGCATTGAAGAACACCGGCTTGCCGCGCGCTTGGGCCAGCGTGTCGGCCCACGACGCGGCACCTTGCGCACGCGCCGGTGCTGCAGCAGCAACGGCGGAAAGCGCCAGAAACGTGCGCCGGTCGAGTTTCATTCTGCAATCTCCAGCTTTGCGGTGCGCCGGCGTTCGGCGGCTGCGGCAATGCGCGGGGAAAGGACTTCCTCGTGGAAACGGTCGCAGCCGATGCAGAGATTGGCGTAGGGCTTCCCGGTCGGCGTCGTGGTCGCGGACTTGGCGCGGAATTTTTCCACCGACCAGCCGTCGGCCAATCCCATGCGATCGGGCGTGCCGGCCGAGATCGCCTGGAAAGCGGGATCGCCCGCCAGCGAGTCGAGAATCTCGACGAGTGTGTCCTGCTGCAGATTGCCGATCGGCATTTTGGTCTTCATGCAGCACGGATAGACGTCGCCATTGGGCTCGATCGACACTTCGGCGCCCGAATAGCCGTGGCGCAGAAAATCGATCCCGCCGGACCAGCGGCCGCAGAAATTGTCGTCGAGCGTGGCGGTCGAAAGCCCGTTGGTCCAGGCCCGGCCGCGCGGCCAGATTTTGCCGATCCAAGCGTCGGGTGTGGCACCGAAGAAGCTGAAGAGCGGCCCCGTCTCGTCGAGCCAATTGCGGTTCTGGGCCGCAAGGCCCGAAACCGCCATGCCGCGCGATTCGAACAGTCGCGCGAGCTCGTCTTTGAGGCGTTCGGGATCGATATTGACGTGGAAATCGTCGAGCCCGGCGCAAGACAGCATCCAGATCCCGCGCTCGAGGAGATCGTCGAGGATGCGCGGCGTGACGAGATCGCCCGTCGTCTGCACGACGATTTTGACGCCGCCATTGTCGCGGTAGCGCGCCTGCAGCCGCTCGATGACCTTGTAGGTGACGTTCTCGCGAATCGGGTCGAGCAGCGACTCTCCGCCCGACAGGATCACGCGGCCGACTTTCTCGGGCAGGCTGCCGTCGGCGTTCGGGGCCGTTCGATCGCGATAGACCATACGCTCGGGCAAAGCATCGACGATGCGCGGGAACGCTTCGACCGCCTCGGCCAGAACGCCCTTCATCTCTTCGGCGTTGTAGGGCCGGAAGCGCTCCTCGTAGCAATGTTTGCAGCGCCGGTGGCAGGCCCAGCTCACGACGTAGTAGATCGATTCCATTGGTCCCCCGCGAGATCCCCTCGCCGTTTCGCAAGGGCGAAGCGACAAGTTACGAATGATTATGGCGGCGCCAGGACGCTGCCGCCAGGGGGCTTCGCCGAAAACCTATTCGGCCGCGACAGCCGCCAATTGGGGCACGGGTTCGGCGACCGGTTGAGGCCGTTTTACGCGGAACCAGGCCGCGTAGAGGGCCGGCAGGAACGTGACCGTCAGCAAGGTTGCGACCACCAGCCCGCCCATCATGGCGGCCGACATCGGCCCCCAGAACACGTTGCGGGTGAGCGGGATCAGCGCCAGGATCGCCGCGGCTGCGGTCAGCATGATCGGACGGAACCGTGCCACGGTCGACTCGACGATCGCCGTCCACGCATCGTGCCCGGCCGCAATCTCGCGCTCGATCTGGTCTACCAGAATGACCGAATTGCGCATGATCATGCCCGAGAGCGCAATTACGCCCAGGATCGCCGTAAAGCCGAACGGCAGCTGGAAAACCAGCAAAGCGCCTGCGGCCCCGATGATGCCCAAGGGGGCCGTGATGAAAACCAGCATCGCGCGTCCGAAATGGTGGAGTTGCAGCATCAGCAGCACCAAGGTTGCAACCCCGACCAGCGGCAGATTGACGAAGATCGAGGCTTGCGACTTGGCACTCTCCTCGACCGCGCCGCCCGCCTCGATCGAATAGCCCGTCGGCAGCTGGCGGCGCAGCGGGGCAAGGGCCGCGTCGATCGCCTTGGACACGTCGGGCGGCTGCACGCTGTCCGGCAGATTGGCCTGCACCGTAATCGTCGGCATGCGATTGCGCCGCCAAACGATACCGGCCTCGCTGTCGGGCAGCAGGCGCGCGATCTGCGACAGCGGCACCGATGCCCCGCTCGCTGCGCGGACATAGACCAGCTCGAGGGCCGCCATGGTCGTGCGCTCGTCGGCGGGTGCGCGCAGCAGGATCGGGATCACCGCATCGTCTTCCCGGTAGCCGCCGATGGCGACACCGGCGGTCACGCCGGCGAGCGTGCGCCGCACGGTCTGCGAGGTGATGCCGAGCGCGCGCGCACGGTCCTGGTCGATCGCGATGCGCACGGTCGATACGGCCTCGCGCCAATCGTCGTGCACGTCGAACGTCGCGGGATGGGCGCGCACTTGGTCTTTGACGGCTTCGGCGAATTTGCGCACCACCGCCGGATCGTCGCCGCGCACGCGGAACTGCACGGGCCAGCCGACCGGCGGGCCGCTATTGAGGCGGTCGACGCGGCCGCGCACGCCCGCCGCATTGGCGCCAAGCTCGGTGCGGATGCGCGCAATCACGCGCTCGCGCGCCTCGAGATCGGCCGTCAGCACGACAAGCTGCGCGAAGTTCGCGGCTTGCAGTTGCTGGTCGAGCGGCAGATAGAAGCGCGGGCTGCCCCCACCCAGATACGTCGCAATGTTCACGACGTCGGGATTGCCCGCGAGTGCGCGCTCCATCTGCTTGGCCGCCGCTTCGCTCGCGGCAAAGCCGCTGCCTTCGGGCAACCAAAGTTCGACCATCGCTTCGGCGCGGTTCGAGGCCGGGAAAAACTGCTTGGGCACGATGCCGAGTCCGGCGACCCCGGCGGCAAACAAAAGACCGGTGGCGACGATCACGACCCAGCGCCAGCGCAGGCACGCATCCACGAAAACGCGCACGGACCGATAAAAACGCGTGTCGAAGACGTTGTGCGCGCTGTGCGCTTTGCGCTCGGCCAGCAGCACATAACCCAAATAAGGCGTGAAAAACACGGCCGCAAACCACGACACGACGAGGGCGATGCCGACCACGGCGAAGATCGAGAAGGTGTATTCGCCGGCCGTCGATTTGGCGAGGCCGACGGGCAGGAAGCCCGCGACCGTAATCAGCGTGCCGGTCAGCATCGGCATGGCGGTCGAGGTGAAGGCGTAGGTCGCGGCCGCCGCCTTGTCCATGCCCTCTTCGAGTTTGCGCGCCATCATCTCGACCGCGATCATCGCGTCGTCGACGAGCAGGCCAAGGGCAATGATCAACGCGCCCAACGAGATTTTCTGGAGGGCGATGCCGAAATAATCCATCGCAAGAAACGTGATCGCGAGCACAAGCGGGATCGTGAGGGCGACGACCACGCCGGTGCGCAAACCCAAACTCACGAAACTTACGACGAGCACGATCGCGATCGCCTCGAGCAACGTGGTCAGAAACTCGCCGATATAGCGGCCGACGATCTGCGGCTGGTCGGCGACCTTGCCGATCTCGATCCCGAGGGGCATTTGCGCACCGATCGAGGCAATCACGGCATCGAGACGCGGGCCCAGTTCGACGACGTTGCCGTCGCGCGCCATGACCACACCAAGCCCGATCGCGTCGCGGTTCTGGAAACGCATGCGGAAGACCGGCGGATCGACATAGCCGCGCGCGACTTCGGCAATGTCGCCGAGCCGGATCGTCGCATCGCCCGCGCGCAGGCGCAGCTCGGCGATTTCCGCCATGCGGTCGACCCCGCCTTCGACGCGCAAACGCACGTCGCGCGCCGCCGTATTGACCGTGCCAGCGGGCTCGACGTCGTTCTGGCCGCCGACCGCGCGCGCGATCGCGTCCACGTCGATCCCGAGCTGCGCCAGACGCCGGTTGGAAACGGTCACGAAGATGCGCTCGGCCTGCTCGCCGATGACGTCGATCTTTTCCACGCCGCGCACGCGCAGCAACGCGTCGCGCAGCAGATCGGCTTGGTCTTTGAGCTGGCGAAAGCCGTAGCCCTCGCCCGCCAGCGCGTAGATGGCGCTGTAGGTGTCGCCGAACTCGTCGTTGAAGAACGGGCCTTGCACGCCGGCGGGCAAGGTCGCGCGGATATCGCCGATTTTCTTGCGCACCTGGTACCAGATGTCGGCCACCTGTTTGGGCGGCACGTCCTGGCGCAGATTTACGAAGATCAGCGATTCGCCCGGCCGCGAGGAGGAGCGCGTGAAATCGAGATAGGGCACTTCCTGGAGTTTGCGCTCGAGGCGCGCCGTGACCTGGTTCTGCACCTCGTCGGCCGTCGCCCCCGGCCACGAGGTCTGCAGCACCATCACGCGGAACGTGAAATCGGGATCTTCCTTCTGGCCGAGCTTGAAGAAGGCGAGGATGCCTGCCGCCATCAACAGCACCACGACAAAGCGCGTGAACGAGGCGTGCGCGATCGCCCAGGCCGACAGGTTGAAACGCTGCGCACTCACGGCAGCACCGCTGCCACGCGAATGCGCTGGCCGTCGCGCAGCAGATGCGCCCCCGCTGCGACAATGCGGTCGCCGGGCGCAAGCGCGCCGTTCACGACGAGGTTCTCGCCACGCGTGCCTGCAATTTCGACCGCGCGCGGCGTTGCCATGTCGCTGCCCGCCGGCACGATCCAAACCTGTTTCTCGGACCCCTTGGCGATCACAGCCGACAGCGGTACTTCCACGCCGCTGATCGCGGCGGGTACGGCAAACGACACATTCGCCGTCATGCCGAGCCGATAGGCGGGCGGGGCGTCCGGGATCGAAATGCGCACGCGATAGGTGCGCGTGGCGCGGTCGGCCATCGCGGAGATCTCGCGGACCTGCCCGTCGATTGCTGCTCCGGCGGCGGCCCACAGATCGACCTTCACGGCGGCACCGGGGGCAAACAGATCGACCTGCGTTTCAGGCACGGCAATCGCGACTTCGCGCGCATCGAGCCGCGCCAAGCGAAACACGGTTTGGCCGACACCGAGCACCTGGCCAGGTTCGGCTTCGACCGATGTGACGATCGCCGCCGCATCGGCCGCCAAGTTCGTGTAGCCGGTCTGGTTGGCGCGTTCGCGCGCCTGCGATTCGACCTGATCGAGGGCGGCTTTGGCGGCGCGATACTGCGTCTCGAACCGGTCGAACTGCGATTGCGCGATATGGCCGCGCTCGAGCAGCGCGCGCTGGCGGGCAAGATCGGCGGACGCGAGTTCGAGCTGCGACTGGGCCGCCGCCACACTTGCGCGCGCACTGCGCTCGGACAGGGCAAGATCGCGCGCATCCAATCGCGCCAATATCTGGCCCGCTTCGACGCGTGCACCCAGATCGACACGCCGCTCGACCATTTTACCCGCGACCCGGAAACCCAGTGCGGTCTCGATGCGCGGCACGATCTCGCCCGAGAACTGCAGCATCGTTTCGCTTGGGCTTTGCTGCAGATCGATCAGGCGCACAGGCCGGATCTCCTCCGGCCGGGCCGGTGCTTCGCCGCATGCGGCCAAAGCCCCCAGGGCGGCAAGGCCCATCAGCGCAAACGCAATCCGTGGCATATTCGACCTCGCGAAAGGCTGGAGTCGGAAAGAGTGATCGTTGTTAACTTAGTAATGATAAGTTATCATTGATAACTTATCTGTCAAGCTGCGGATTGCGTACGAGGCCACGAAATTGTCCAAGTCTCTGAATTTGCAAAGAAAGCCAAAAGGCTCGGGATATGAGCGGCGGGCTGAGATTCTCGACGCCGCTCAGCGCATCTTGCTGAACGACGGCATCGAGCGCGTGACCGTCCGCGCGATTGCCGCCGAGATCGGCACATCTTCGACCGCACTCTACGTCTATTTCCCGACGCGCGATGCGATCCTGCTGTCTTTGTGCGACCGCACGATGGACGAATTGCTGCTGCAGTTCGACGCACTCGAAAAAACGCAAGCAACCGATCTCGACAAACTCAAAGGCTTCATGGCCGCCTATGTGCGGTTCGGCCAAACGCATCCCGACGCCTATCGCATGGTGTTTTCGATCAAGAGCCAGGGGATCGGGGCGGCCACGCATCTTGCGGCGAATCCGAACGAGGCGGCGGGCAATGTCGGCCCGCAGCTTTTCGGCCGTCTGCTTGCCTTGGTCGAGCGCTTGGTCGCCGCAGAGACATTTGCCGCGCGCGATCCGGTGGCGATCGCAGAAACGATCTGGATGCTCGGGCACGGCATGATCATGCTGACCATTTCGATGCCGCAATTTCCGTGGAAAGAACCCGCCCGCGCGATCGAAGCGGCAACCGAGAATCTGCTGACGGGCCTGCTCAAGCGCGACTGACCGGCCCCATCGCTCGGCGCAGCAGCGGCTTGGCGATCTCGAGCACGACCAGAACCAACAGCCCTGCGCCGACGGTCAGCAGAAGATCGTCCATGTGCAAGGGGCCGAAGCGGAACAGGTCGCGCAAGGCTGGGATGGCGAGCGTTGCGCCAAGCATCAGCACGACGAACGGCAGCACGATCGCAAGGGCGCGGTTGGGCCGCTTGACCGCCTGGACCAGCGACGCACTCGCCGAGCGGTTGACGAGAATAAGCGCCACGATCGCGGTGACCAACGAGAAGAAAGCAAGGGCGCGCACCTCGTCGGCCGGCATGCCGCGCTCGAACGCGACGACGAAGATCGCCGCGACAAGCCCGAACGCGAACACGCCCTGCAGCACGCTCCAAACGACCATTGCGCGCGAGAACAAAGGCTCCGCGGAATCGCGCGGCGGGCGTCGCATGAGGTCGTCCTCGGCCGTCTCGGCCTCGAACACGAGCGAGCAGACCGGGTCGATCACCATTTCGAGAAACGCGATATGCACAGGCCCCAAGAGGATCGGCAGGCCGAACAGCAGCGGCAGCAAGGCGAGGCCCGCGATCGGCACGTGCACCGCCAATATGAAACTCATCGCTTTGCGCAGATTGTCGTAGATGCGCCGACCGAGTTTGACGGTCGCGACGATCGAGCCGAAATCGTCGTCGAGCAGCACGATCGACGAAGCTTCGCGCGCCACATCGGTGCCGCGCTTTCCCATCGCGACGCCGATATTGGCGGCCTTCAGCGAAGGCGCGTCGTTCACACCGTCGCCGGTCATCGCCACGATGTCGCCATTGGCCTGCAGCGCGCGCACGATGCGCAGCTTCTGCTCCGGCATCACGCGCGCGAAGACGGTGGCGGTTGCAACACGCTTGGCAAGCTCGGCATCCGAAAGCTCTGCAAGCGTGTCGCCCGCAACGATCTCCGCACCGTCGAGCCCGGCGGCCCGCGCGATCGCAAGAGCCGTTGCCGGATAGTCGCCGGTGATCATCACCACGCGAATGCCGGCTGCCCGGCATTCTTTGACCGCTGCGGGTACGCTCGCGCGCAGCGGATCCGACAGCCCCAGCAGCCCCAGAAAGACGAACGCAAACCCGTCTTGCGTTGCCGGAAAATCGGCATCGGCGAATTCCGCCTGCGCGACGCCCAACACGCGCAAGCCCGCCGCCGCCATTTCCTCCACCGATTTGTCGAGGCGCGCGCGTGCCGCCGCATCGAGGCGACAGAGTGTGGCGATCGCCTCCGGCGCACCCTTTGCCGAAGCGACATACGAAGCGGCAGCAACGCCGGGCCACACATTCGTCATGGCCAGGCACTCCGGCCGCAGCGCGTAGCTCTTCAGCGGTGCCGACGCGGGCGCAACGGCAAGCGGTGCGACCAAAGCGGAATTGTCGACGACATCAAAAATCGCCTTCTCCATCGGATCGAAAGGTTTGGGCGCGCTGGCGCGAGCCGCCACGCGCACCAAATTCTGGAACGCTGGCGCCAGAGCCGCCGTTTGCCCGGCGACGGACGCCGTCTTTCCGTCGGCAAGCCGCAACTCGGCGATCGCCATGCGGTTCTCGGTCAAAGTCCCGGTTTTGTCGGTGCACAGAACTGTCGCCGACCCCAGCGTTTCGATCGCACTGGCGCGCCGTGTGAGCACGCGCACTTGCGAGATGCGCCAAGCCCCCATCGCCATGAAAACGGCGAGCACGACCGGGAACTCCTCGGGCAGCATCGACATGCCCACGGCAATGCCGGCCAAAATCGCGTCGAGCCAGCCGCCGCGCAGCGTGCCGTAAAGCACGACGACGAGCAGGCTTACGGCCGCGCCGACCAGCGCAAACACGCGCACGAGCTTGCGCGTCTGGATCTGGAGATGGGGGGCCGCCGTTTCGAGCTCGCCGAGCGAGCGGCCGATGCGGCCGATTTCGCTGCGAGCGCCTGTCGCCAGCACCTCGGCCAGGCCGAGGCCGCGCACGACAAGCGTGCCGGAATAGACGAACGGCAGATCGTCGCCGCCAGGCCGCTTGGGCGCATCCTGCGCCTGTTCGGACGGCACTTTGCGCACGGGCACCGACTCGCCCGTGAGCAGCGACTCGTCCGTCTGCAGATCCTGCGCCTCGGCGAGCCGCGCATCGGCGGGCACACGATCGCCTTCGGCAAGCACGACGAGATCGCCGCGCACGACTTCGCTGCCCGCGATGCGCTGGCGCGCGCCGTCGCGGACCACGAGGGCACGCGGGCTTGTGAGGTCGCGCAGCGCATCGAGCACGCGCTCGGTGCGCGCTTCCTGCACGACTGTGATGACCACCGACATGCACGCAAAGACGAGCAGCAGGATCGCTTCCTCGACGTTGCCCAGCACCAGATAGACGACGCCGCCGCCGATCAACAGGGCCAGCATCGGCTCGCGCAGCACCTCGAAGACGATGCCCAAAGCCGTGCGGCGCGCCGTTTGCGGCAGCGCATTGGGCCCGTCGGCGGCAAGCCGCTTCTTGGCTTCGGCGGCGCTTAGACCCGTGCGTTCGGCGGCAGGTGCGGCGGCCATAGGAGGCAATGTCCCTTCGGAATGTCGGCGCGAAGCATGAAGCTTGCCGAATTCGCGAAGGCGGCGCTTTGCTCTACCGCAAAGCAGACGCGAGGCGCAACGTGGGATCGGGCGAACTTGGTAGATTCCGATCCCTTAATGCGGCACGCCAATCAGGGTGCCGACAACTTGAAACGGCAATATCTTTCCCGCATGCTTTGCGTCTACCAACAAAAACCGGAGATTAGGCAATGAAAATTCTGTTCACGGCGCAGGCGACCGCGATCGGCGGCCGCAACGGCCATTCCGAAGCGGCCGACAAAAGCGTTTCGGTGGATCTTTCGATTCCCAAAGAAATGGGCGGTCCCGGCAAGCCCGGCACCACGACGCCCGAACATCTTTTTGCGACCGGCTACGCCGCCTGCTTCGGCAGCGCGCTCGACTATGTGGCGCGCAACAGAAAGATCGACGTGGCCGGTGCGACGATCACGGCAAAAGTCGGGATCGGCCAGCGCGACGGCGGCGGTTTCGGCCTCGCGGTCGAGCTCGAAGCCTATCTGCCCGGCCATGCCCAGGCGGCCGCCGAGGCGCTGGTCGCGGAGGCGCACACCGTTTGCCCCTATTCGAACGCGATTCGCGGCAATGTCGAAGTCGCGCTGGCGACGCGGGTCTAGGCTGCGGCGACCTCGGTCAGGAACGTATCGATCCGCTGGCGGAGTGCCGCCGCCTCCTGCGTCAGCGCGTCGGCCGCCACGCGTACCTGGTCGGCAACGCGGCCGCTTTTGTCGGCTGCGTCGTTGACCCCGGTTATGTTGGTCGATACCTCGCGCGTTCCGTCCGAAGCCTGCAGAACATTGCGCGAGATCTCCTGCGTCGCCGACGTCTGCTCTTCGATCGCGGCGGCGATCGCCGTCGTGATTTGGTCGATCTCCCGAATGGTGCCGCCGATCGAGCCGATGGCCGCGACCGCCGAGGTGGTCTCTTCTTGAATTTCAGCAATCTGCTGGCCGATTTCGTCGGTCGCCTTGGCCGTCTGGCTTGCCAGATTTTTCACTTCGGAAGCAACGACGGCAAAGCCTTTGCCTGCGTCGCCCGCGCGCGCAGCCTCGATCGTCGCATTGAGGGCCAGCAGGTTCGTCTGGCTCGCGATATTGTTGATGAGCTGGACGACCGCGCCGATACGCTGGGCCGCTTCGGCAAGCCCCTTCACCTTGGCGTTGGTCTGTTCGGATTCTTCGACCGCCTTGCGCGCGATTCCCGACGACGAGGACACCTGCCCCGATATCTCGCGGATCGATGCCGTCAGCTCCTCGGTCGCCGAGGCGACGGTTTGCACGTTCGCGGACGCCTCTTCGGCTGCAGCCGCAACGGCGACGGCTTTCTGCAGCGTGTCGCCGGCGGTCGTATTCATCGACTCGGCCGACCCGTTGAGCCCGGAGACGGACATCGAGACCGTATTGAGGCGCCCCGAAACATCGGCGCGGAACCGCTCGATCAAGACCATTAGGTTTTTTGCGCGCGCTTCGCGCTGGGCGACGTCGGCACGTTCTTTTTCCTGCGCATCGCGTTGATCGATCAAGCTTTGACGGAATACCGAAACGGTTCGGGCGATCATTCCCACCTCGTCTTTCCGTTCGATCCCTTCGGCGGACACATTCGTGTCGCCGGCTGCAAGCTTCTCGATCGTCGTGCCAAGTCGATTGATAGGGCCCGCGATCGCCCGGCTGGCGGCAAACAAGGCAAAAGCAAGACCGATCGCGATCAAGGCGAGGGAACCGACGAGCAACTGGGCAAAGCGAGTCTGGTAAAAATCGGAAAGCTCTTGGTCGAGTTTCGCGATCAGGATCTGATCGGCGCTCGCCACTTCTTCAATGAACTTGTTCAAGGCTTGGCGATTGGCCCGGTTCGCGTCGTTGTCACCAAAGACGCGCGCAGCGGCAGGGCTGACTTCGCGGCCAAGGCGGGCGAGTTCCGTCCGTACATCGATAAACTTTTTTGTTTCCGCGAGCGCCTTTTCAAAAAGGGCGCGCTGTTCCGGCTCAACGGATTGCCGCCATTTTTCCATTTCGGTTTCAAGCGATTTGAGCACTGCAGCAATGCCTTGTCCGAAGCGGGTCGCTTCCGCCGTGGTCTGCGACATATAGACGCCGCGCGACTCCATAACAGTGGCGTTGATGAGCCCATTCACGCGTTCCGCACTCAAGGCACGGCGCGATGCCGCGACGGTCGCGTCGTTGTAATCATTGTATTTGCGCATCGTGTCGATGGCAAAAACCGCGATTCCCAACGACACGAGCGCCAAAAAGCTCGCAAGAAACGTGATCTTCGCGCGGATGCGAAGATTGACGAACCAGACCATTGTTCCCCCAACAAAGTTAAACGACGACCGACTCTTTGAAGCGGCCAGAATCCGCTTAGAGTGGAGCTGCGATCGGTCTAGTTATAAGGATATATTGTTAATACTTTGTAACTGAGCCCACGAACCGTCGCGCGCAAAAAAACCGCCGACTCGCGTATGCGAATCGGCGGTTTTTTAGTGTTGGTTGCGGGGACAGGATTTGAACCTGTGACCTTCAGGTTATGAGCCTGACGAGCTACCGGGCTGCTCCACCCCGCGCCAAAACGTTCGATCCAAGAACTTCGATGCCGCCCAAAAGACAACGCCCGCACGAAGCGGGCGTGTCGAACATGGATGGAAGAGAGATCGAAGCAACGTTCCGGTCGGAAGGCCCGGCGGCGACTTACTCTCCCGCGTCTTGAGACGCAGTACCATCAGCGCTGAGAGTTTTCACGGCCGAGTTCGGAATGGGATCGGGTGGAGCACCTCTCGCTAAGACCACCGGGCCGTCCGACCGGAACGTTGCTTCGAGATATGTTGATCGTGTTTTCGATCGAGATTTACGTGCCATCGAGAATTCAAGCGAGCGGGCGAGTTCCCGAAGGGAAGCTCGACGCTGCGCGCGATATAACGACGACTAAGGAGATCAAGCCATTCGGATGATTAGGACCGGTAAGCTCAACGCATTACTGCGCTTACACACCCGGCCTATCAACGTGATGGTCTATCACGATCCTCAGGGAAGCCTTGTTTCGAGGTAAGTTTCCCGCTTAGATGCATTCAGCGGTTATCTTTTCCGTACATAGCTACCCGGCTATGCCGCTGGCGCGACAACCGGTACACCAGAGGTACGTCCATCCCGGTCCTCTCGTACTAGGGACAGATCCTCTCAAGCTTCCTACACCCACGGCAGATAGGGACCGAACTGTCTCACGACGTTCTAAACCCAACTCACGTACCACTTTAATCGGCGAACAGCCGAACCCTTGGGACCTGCTCCGGCCCCAGGATGTGATGAGTCGACATCGAGGTGCCAAACGATGACGTCGATATGGACTCTTGGTCATCATCAGCCTGTTATCCCTAGAGTACCTTTTATCCGTTGAGCGATGGCCCTTCCACGTGGAACCACCGGATCACTATGGCCGACTTTCGTCTCTGCTCGACCTGTCGGTCTCGCAGTCAGGCGGGCTTATGCCATTGCACTCGAGGGCTGATTTCCGACCAGCCTGAGCCCACCATCGCGCGCCTCCGTTACTCTTTGGGAGGCGACCGCCCCAGTCAAACTGTCCACCACGCAGGGTCCTTATCCCGGATAACGGGACGAAGTTAGATATCAGAAAACGTAAGGGCGGTATTTCACCGTTGCCTCCACCAGAGCTGACGCCCCAGCTTCATAGGCTCCCGCCTATCCTACACATCCATTTCCTAATACCACTGCGAAGTTACAGTAAAGGTTCATAGGGTCTTTCCGTCTAACCGCGGGTACTCCGCATCTTCACGGAGAATTCAATTTCACTGAGCCGGTGCCGGAGACAGTGGGGAGATCGTTACGCCATTCGTGCAGGTCGGAACTTACCCGACAAGGAATTTCGCTACCTTAGGACCGTTATAGTTACGGCCGCCGTTTACTGGGGCTTCAATTCAAGCCTTTCAGCTCTCCTTTTAACCTTCCAGCACCGGGCAGGCGTCAGACCCTATACGTCCACTTACGTGTTCGCAGAGCCCTGTGTTTTAAGTAAACAGTCGCCACCCCCAATTCTGTGCCACCCGTCAATGCTTGCGCATAGGCGGGTCCCTCTTTTCCCGAAGTTACGAGGGTAATTTGCCTAGTTCCTTCGACACCGTTCTCTCAAGCGCCTTGGTATACTCTACCAGTCCACCAGTGTCGGTTTCGGGTACGGTCTATACGCTGGGGCTATTTCCTGGAAAGCATCATCCGCCCGCGGAATCCAATAACCGCAAACAAACTTACGCTTCCGTCAACACCCAGCAGGCCCTGGAATATTAACCAGGTTCCCATCGACTACGCCTTTCGGCCTCGCCTTAGGGGCCGGCTTACCCTGCGCGGATTAACCTTGCGCAGGAACCCTTGGACTTACGGCGACAGGGTTTCTCACCCTGTTTGTCGTTACTCATGTCAGCATTCTCACTTCCGATACCTCCAGCAGACCTAACGGTCCACCTTCACAGGCTTACGGAACGCTCCGCTACCGCGTGCTTGCGCACACTCGCATCTTCGGTGCCTGGCTTGAGACCCGTTACATTTTCGGCGCAGGACAGCTTGACCAGTGAGCTATTACGCTTTCTTTAAAGGATGGCTGCTTCTAAGCCAACCTCCTGGTTGTCAAAGCCGTCCCACATCCTTTCCCACTTAGCCAGGACTTGGGGACCTTAGATGGCGATCTGGGCTCTTTCCCTCTCGGCAATGGACCTTAGCACCCACTGCCTGCCTGCCGAGCTGTACTCCTCGGTATTCGGAGTTTGGTTAGGTTTGGTAAGGCTCGCGCCCCCCTAGCCCATCCAGTGCTCTACCCCCGAGGGTAATCACTCGACGCTCTACCTCAATAGATTTCGCGGAGAACCAGCTATTACCGGCCTTGATTGGCCTTTCACCCCTAGCCACAGGTCATCCCCTGCTTTTGCAACAGAAGTGGGTTCGGTCCTCCAGTGCGTGTTACCGCACCTTCAACCTGCCCATGGCTAGATCGACCGGTTTCGGGTCTAATCCCAGTGACTATTCGCCCTATTCAGACTCGCTTTCGCTGCGCCTACACCTAACGGCTTAAGCTCGCCACTGAAACTAACTCGCTGACCCATTATAC
>VYKU01000061.1_pt1:0-2500 | contig 50405 bp, 37 predicted proteins | sample 5114491 | NCBI WGS metagenome assembly VYKU01 (sample SAMN12291796, study PRJNA351875) | freshwater metagenome | isolation source: freshwater lake | place: USA: Michigan, Gull Lake | collected 2011-07-05 | reverse complement strand
GTCTTCGACCGTGGGCTCGGCCACAAAAACCGGCTGGAAGCGCCGTGCAAGTGCGGCGTCCTTTTCGATGTGTTTGCGGTATTCGTCGAGCGTGGTCGCGCCGACGCAATGCAGATCGCCCCGCGCGAGTGCCGGCTTCAGCATGTTCGACGCATCCATGGCGCCGTCGGCTTTGCCCGCCCCCACAAGCGTGTGCAATTCGTCGATAAACAGCACGACGTCCCCTTGGGCCGACGCGATTTCGGCCAAAACGCCCTTCAAGCGCTCTTCGAATTCACCGCGGTACTTGGCGCCTGCGATCATGGCGCCAAGATCGAGCGACAAAAGGCGCTTGTCTTTGAGCGATTCGGGCACGTCGCCATTGACGATGCGCTGGGCAAGACCTTCGACGATCGCGGTTTTGCCCACCCCCGGCTCGCCGATCAGCACCGGGTTGTTCTTGGTGCGACGCGCCAGGACCTGGATCGTGCGCCGGATCTCTTCGTCGCGGCCGATCACGGGGTCGAGTTTGCCGTCGCGGGCCGCTTGGGTGAGATCGCGCGCATATTTCTTGAGCGCTTCGTATTGGTCTTCGGCACCGGCCGTATCGGCTTTGCGGCCCTTGCGAAGGTCCTCGATCGCGCGATTGATGGCTTCCGGGGTCGCTTTGGCTTTGGCGAGTGCGTCGGCCGCCGGCGTGCCCTTCTGCAGGGCCACCGCCAGCAGCAAGCGCTCGACCGTCACGAACTGGTCGCCCGCCTTTTTGGCGATCACTTCGGCCTGTTCGAACACTTTGGCCAATTCCGGCGCCAAATAAACCTGGCCGGCGCCGCTGCCTTCGATCGTCGGCAATTTGGCAAGGGCGGCATCGTTTTCGGCCGTCGCAGCGGCGACATTGCCGCCAGCTGCGGCAACGAGCCCGGCTGCAAGCCCTTCGGGATCGTCGAGCAAGGCCTTCAGGAGATGCTCAGGCGTCACGCGCTGATGCGTGCTGCGCTGGGCAAGGGTTTGCGTGTTCTGCAGGAAACCCTTGGCGCGGTCGGTGTATTTGTTCAAATCCATGGTCGCGGCGTCCTTCTGAAAAATCCCCCATCGCGGGCGGACAGGCGTGCCGGGAACCCCTGTGCGAGCGTCCCCAAAAACCATATGGCGAGTAAAAACCGGGCCGCAAGTGCGGCTTTCCGAAGCGGCGCGCCTATTCGGTTGACGGCGGAAAACCCCCATGTAGGGTAGCGCCATGGGTTTTTCCGTCGATCAAATCTACCGTTATCCGGTCAAGGGGCTGAGCCCCGAGAAGCTTTTGCGCACGGCGCTTGTGGCGGGCCAAGGCATTGCAGGCGATAGGCGTTTTGCGATCGCGCACGGGTCGACCCCGTTCGATGCGCAAGCGCCTGCCTGGATGCCCAAGCACAATTTTCTGATGCTCGCCAAGAACGAGCGTCTGGCGCTGTTGCGAACCGTTTTCGACGATGCGACCGGCACCTTGACCATCGAGCGCAACGGCCGCCAAGTCGTGCGCGCCGATATTTCGACGCAGACCGGCCGCACGCTGGTCGAGCAGTTTTTTGCGGCCTTCATGGGATCGGAGTCGCGCGGCAGCCCGAAATTGGTCGAAGCGCCCGGCCATATGTTCTCGGACACGGCGCGCAAGGTCGTGTCGCTGATCGGGCTTGCGAGCATTGCCGACATCGAACGCGTGGCGCGGGCACCCGTCGATCCGCTGCGCTTTCGCGCCAATCTCTATCTTGCGGGAACGCGCGCTTGGGAGGAGTTCGACTGGCTCGGGCGCGAAATCGTCGTCGGCCAGGCGCGGCTGCGCGTGCTCGACCGCATCGACCGCTGCCCTGCGACGAGTGTGAATCCCGCGACTGCACAGCGCGACATGAACGTGCCGCGCCTGCTGCAGGACGGCTTCCGCCACATCGATTGCGGCGTGTTTGCCGAAATCGTCGCCGGCGGCGAAATTGCCCCCGGCGACGAAATTACGCTTGCCTGATTAGCCGCGGCCTTCGTCGGGCGGATTGCCCATGAAGGACGGGACAGGACCTGCCGCCTGCATGTCGCCTTGCGGCGGCTGCGGCTGGTTCGTGTGCACCACCACCGGCCCCGGCATCGTGGGCTGCGGGCCAACACCGGGCAGTTCGCCCGTGGGTGCATTCTGGCCGCCGTTGCCGGCATTCGGATCGCCCGTATAGGCAGCCTGCTGCTGCAGCCCGCCTTGCGGACGCTGCGGCGGATAAGGCTCCTGGTTGGCATTGATCAGGCGGAAATAATGTTCGGCGTGCTGGTAGAAGTTTTCGGCCGCAATGCGGTCGCCGCTGGCCGACGCATCGCGCGCCAGGGCGAGATACTTCTCGAGCACCTGATAGGCATTGCCGCGGATGCGCACGTCCGGCCCGTTCGAGTCGAAAGTCTGGGCGCGAAACGGCACGTTCGAGCGATTGCCGCCGCCCCCACCACCGCCGCCGCCACCCCCACCGCCGCCGCCGCCGCCGCCACCTCCGCCGCCGCGATAATTGTT
>VYKU01000060.1_pt1 | contig 50939 bp, 41 predicted proteins | sample 5114491 | NCBI WGS metagenome assembly VYKU01 (sample SAMN12291796, study PRJNA351875) | freshwater metagenome | isolation source: freshwater lake | place: USA: Michigan, Gull Lake | collected 2011-07-05 | reverse complement strand
CCCACCGCCACCCCCTCGGCCGCGCCCACCGCCACCTTGCTCCCCGACAGCACGATCTGCCCCGGCGCATTAAAGTTCGCCGGCACCAGCACCTCGCCGGGGTGTGCCGCCAGCGTCTGCGCACACACGCTCTCGGCCTGCGATTCATCGGCCCCGATCAGGGCGATCATTCCCGAAGGCGTCCCCTCGGCGGCCTCCTGCATCGCCCGGCCGCGCAGGGCGACGAGGTTCAACCCCTCCTGGAACGTAAACACACCCGCAATCTGTAACGCCGAGTATTCACCCAGCGACAAACCCGCCGTCGCCGCTACACCAGCATCCTCCGCTGAGGCGCACCCCCACCGCGCCAGCAAACCGCGCCAGCACGCGATCGTCGTCGTATATATCGCCGGCTGCGAAACATCCGTCCGGTTGAGCACCTCCGCCGGGCCGCCAAAGCACAACTCCGACAACTTCTGCCCCCCCGGCAGCCTTCCCGCAAGCACCCCGTCGGCCTCAACAAAGACCGCCCGCGCCTCGGGCGATGCATCAAACCACGCCTTGCCCATACCAACGACCTGCGCCCCTTGCCCGGGGCAGAGAATGATCCTTGCCATAGCCGCAAGCCTACAGACGATCGGCCCGCTGATCCACTCACCGCCCCCTGGCGCCCAGCACCATCTCCACCGCTAGACGGATCGCGCAGACCATGCTCGTCGCATCGGCCTTCCCCGTGCCGGCGATATCAAAGGCCGTGCCGTGCGCCGGGCTGGTCCGCACCACCGTCCGCCCACCCCACCGCAGGCCAACGGTCATATTCACGGCACTTCGGCCGTCGAGGAGTTTGACGGGGATCAACCCCTGGTCGTGGTACATCGCCACCACCAGGTCATACGCCCCCCCCGCCGCCGCGTTAAACACGGCATCCCCCGGCAGCGGCCCGCTGACATCGACCCCCTCCGCCCGAGCCCGCGTTACTGCCGGGGCGATCAGCCGGGCATCCTCATCTCCGAACAATCCACCCTCCCCGGCGTGCGGGTTGATCCCCGCCACCGCGATCCTCGGCCTTGCAACCCCCAGGTCCACGCACGCGTGCTGCCCGAGCATGATCTTCTCATACACACCCCGGGCCGAGATTGCCCCGGGCACCTCGCGCAGCGGGATGTGTACCGTCGCCAGTATCACCCGCAACCTCGGGCCGACAAACAGCATCCCGCTCGCCGGCGACGCAAACGCCTCGGCCAGCAACTCCGTGTGCCCAGGCCAACGCGTGATCCCCGCCGCGTGCCAGGCTTCTTTGGAAATCGGCCCAGTAACAACCGCATCGGCAACACCGGCTTTGACCGCGTCGATCGCACCCATCACCGCGTCGAACGATTGCCGGCCACCCTCGGCCGTCGGCCAGGCCGGGAACGCCTTGCCCGTTTCACCAAAGAGCACAAACTCCGCCAAGGGCTTGACCGACGCTTCCGCGAGTGCCGCACGCGTGATCTCCGGCCCGATCCCGCCCGGGTCGCCAACAGAAATCGCAATCCTTGGCTTGGTGCGTCCAGTCGCCATGCACGCAAGCGTAGTGCCCGCGCGCTAAACTCAATGCATGGACCTCTTCCCCATCATCTTCGGCTCAGTCGTCGTCCTCGGCGGCGCGGGGGTCTTCATCTGGTGGCGCCGCCAATATGGCGTCGACCGCAAAGACGACTCCATATCCCAACCCAAACCCCCACACGACCCCTACAACCGCAAGCCATAACACACAGCCACGCCTTTACCACTCCTCCCAATCCACGTCCCTCCGCCACCCTTCGCCCCCTCCGCGAACCTCTTCTCTTCATCACCCCAAAAACAAACCAGCCCGCGAAACACGCGGGCCGGGTGAAGGTTATCTGCTAGCGACTCGACCACACCCTCAGGCGTTCTCGATCTTGAGATTCGCCGCCACCGACGCCAGGTCCTTGCTGATCGAAAGGTCAAACGGCATCACCCACGAAGCCCCGGCCACCACGCGGGCGATCTTGCCACACTTGACCCGGCTGGTCCAGTCGCGGTTGCCACGGATGTAGACATTCAGCGTCTGCTGGCGTTGGTTGTGCGCTTTCTTGAGCCCACGCGCTACCACCGGGTTGCGACGCATCAGCCGCTCGATGGTGTCGATGCTGTCGCGCTTACGCGGCAGCGAGGAAACGGTGCACTTGATGTTCTGCCCAGGCTTAAGTGATTCGATCATGGGTCGCTCCGATACCAAAGAACCATGCCCAATCCAGCCGGGCACGGCCTCGATGATAGGCGCACCACCCCGCCCAGTCATGCGGCCCACTCGCCACGCCTGCTGCCACCATCCACCTTTGCTATGCTCCCCTCCCATGGCACAGCAGCCCCAACCCTTCCCCCCCTTTGACCCCAAGGCCGAGCACCAGAATCGGCCGCGTTTGCGCCCTGTTCGGGGCTTCCCTGCAAACGCCCAGAACGAAAGGGGCGAGCAGGTGCAGATGCTCGGGCTGGCCGACGCGACGCAAATCTCTGACAAGGTCTGCCTGATGGCCCCGGCGGTGCAGCTGGTGTTGCCCCTGATGGACGGCACCCGCGACGTCGACCAGATCATCACGCAGGTGGGCAAGGGCCTCAACCGCACGATCATGGAGCAGATCATCGCCCAGCTCGACGACGCCGGCCTGCTCGAAGGCCCGACCTTCGAGGCGATGTTCGCCACGATGCGCACGCAGTTTGACGCCAGCGAGACGCTCCCCCCGGCCAGCACGGCGTCGTTCGTCGATGCCCTTGTGCAAGAGGGCATCCAGGCCGGCAAGATCACTGCCGAGGCACCCGAGGCTGAGCGTGAGGCCTTCGGCGCCAAGCGCATGCGCGAGGTCTTTGACCAGTTCATAGCTGAGGCGCTCAAGGAGGCCAAGGACCCGAGTTACACCGCCCTGCCCAAGGCGATCGTTGTGCCACACCTGGACTACGGGCGCGGGTGGATCAACTACGCCAGCGTCTACGGCCGGCTGCGCGTTGCCGACCGCCCCGACCGCGTGATCATCCTGGGCACCAACCACTTCGGGCGTGCCACGGGCGTCTGCGCCTGCGACAAGGGGTACACCAGTTCGCTCGGAACGTGCAACGTGGACACGCAGGCCATCGCCGCCCTGCGCTCCAAACTCGGCGTCGAGGACGGCAACAAACTCTTCGAGCACCGCTTTGACCACGAGCGAGAGCACTCCATCGAGCTGCAAATCCCCTGGATTCAGCACGTCTTCGGCACCGACGCCAGCGGGGACTACCCGAGGGTCCTGGGCATCCTCGTCCACGACCCGGCCGTCAACAACGGGGAGAGTTACGACGGCAAGGGTGTCGCGTTGCAGCCGTTTGTCGATGCCCTCAAGGGCGTTGTGCGCGAACTGCCCGGGCGGACGCTGCTTGTCAGCAGCGCGGACCTCTCGCACGTGGGCCCGGCCTTCGGGGACCAGACCCCGCTCGCCGGCGAAGAAGAGCCCGCCGCCTCGGCACGCAACAAGGTCTTCCAGCACGACAACGAGCTGCTCAACCACCTGGCCAACAGCCGGGTGCCCGAACTGATCGCCGCGATGGCCTGGCAGCAGAACCCGACGCGCTGGTGCAGCACCGGTAACCTCGTGGCCGCGCTGCTGGTAACAGAGCCGGCGGAGGTCAAAGTCCTCAACTACGCCGCCGCCCTTGACCCACAGGGGATGAGCATGGTTACGAGCACAGCCGTGGCGATGAGTTAGAGGCAGGCAATAGGGAATGGGCAATAGGCAATGGGCAATAGGCGCAGTGGGCCGTGCGTCGCCGAATGCACTATTGCGCCCATTGCCTATTGCCTATTGCCCATTGCCTCCCCCCAACAGCGCCAACCACTCCAGATTCCCTTCCTTGTGTTTGCCCCCCGCGCCCCGGATCGGCGATGGTGCCGAGGCGAGAACTTGAGCGCCGAGTGTGGGCATCGCATCGAGCGTTTGCTGCGCAACGGCGTGGGCCTGCTCGTCGCTGAGGATGCCGCGTGCGTGGCGGTCGATCGCGCTGCGTTCATAGTGCGGCTTGATGAGCGTGATGATCCGCCCGCCCGGTTTGAGCCAGCGCAACGCCGCGGGCACGGCGTGCTTCTGGACCGTCCACGACAGGTCGCAGACGACCAGATCGCACGCCTGGGGCGGGTGTGCGTGCAGGGCGTTGGTGCGTTCCATGACGACGACGCGCGGGTCGGTGCGCAGGGCATAGGCGAGAACGCCGTAGCCGGTGTCAACGCTATAGACGCGCTCGGCCCCGGCCTGCAAGAGGCAGTCTGTGAACCCGCCGGTTGAGCACCCCAGGTCGGCGCAGACGAGGCCGTGCGCGTGGACGCCAAATGCCGAGAGGGCGTGTGCAAGTTTGTCGCCTGCGCGCGAGGCGTGGGCCATGGTGCAAGGTAGCAAGCCTGGGTCTGTTGTCGCGTGCGCAACTCCAGGAATCTGCGATCAAATGTGGAGATGCCCGTGCGTGGCTCAGGGGGCGTTCGGCGGGGTCGGGGATACCTCTGGAGCCTCCCGGGGAGCGACCCGGCAGCCGGGCTTCTAGGCACCGCCGTGGGGGTCGGCGCAAGCGGACGGAGTTTGCAATCCGGGTATCCAAGCGGGGGTATCCAAGAATTTCACTCGGCTGGGCGGGCGTTGAGGGCGGGCATGTGTTCGAGGTATTGCTTAGCCGCGGGGACGTCGGCCAGCAGGAATCGCTCGTAGGGTCCGTCAAAGACGACGATGCCGCCGTCGAGCATGACGACCCTTGGTGAGAGCCTGCGGAGGAGTTCGCGGTCGTGGGTGATCATCAGGCTTGTGCGCACCTCCCCTCCCTGCCTGGGGCGGTTGTGGGTGTTCCAGATCAGTTCGTGGATGTTCCCGGAGACGACGGGATCGAGGCCGGTGGTCGGCTCGTCGTAGAAGATAACCGCCGGGTCGGTGGCGACGGCGCGGGCGATGGCGACTCGCTTGGCCATGCCGCCCGAGAGCGACTCGCGCGGCTTATGAAGCACGTCGTCGACGTCGAGCTTGACGCTGGCCAGGGCCTCGCGCACGCGGGCGGTGATCTTGCGTTCGTTGAGTGTGGTGTGCTCGCGGAGCCAGAGGGCGCAGTTGTCGTAGACGGTGCCGGTGAAGAGGGCGTTGTGCTGGAAGACGATGGCCCAGTGCAGTCGGATCTGGTCCTTGCGGTCAGAGTCCAGGCCGATCATCTCGATGAGGGGCCTGTCAGCGCGGGAGTGGTCGACGACGCGCACGGACCCGGCGTCGGGCTGCAACAGCCCGGTGAGGTTGTCGAGCAGGACCGTCTTGCCGCAGCCAGAGTGCCCGACGACAGCGACGATCTCACCTCGGCGGATGGTTACGTTGATCCCGCGCAGCACGGGGCGGTTGTTGAAGGCCTTGCTCAGCGAGGTGGCGACCATCTCTACGGCGGTCGCCGCGACGGGGGTGGGTTGGTGGTTGGACAGACTCATGCGCGTACGAGCGTAGGGGAGTGCCCGCGAGCGGACCCCAAGACACCCTGAACGTACACCCCGGGCAGGCCCGGTGGCGGGCTTGCTTGGCGGCGGACGGGTGGGTCACGCGGTGAGTTTCTCGATGACCTTTTTCAGGTCGCTCCAGACGAGTTTGCGGTTCTCGGGTGTGTAACTACGGAGCAGGTACGCCGGGTGATAGGTGGGCATGACGGGGACGGTGCAGGCTTTGGACGCGTCGGGGTGTGTGAAGGTGGCCCACTGGCCGCGGAGTTTGGACATGGGCGAGTCGGTGCGCAGGATTGTTTGGGTGGCCGGCAGGCCGAGGGTAACGATGACCTCGGGCATGACGGCGGCGATCTGGTCGCAGAGGTAAGGTGCCGAGGCGTTGCGTTCTTCGGGTGTGGGTGTGGCGTTGTTGGGTGGTCGGATTTTCAGGACGTTGGCGATGTAGACGTGCTCGCGGGAGAGGCCCATTGCCGAGAGCATCCCGTCGAGGAGTTTGCCCGCGCGGCCGACGAAGGGGCGTCCGGTGCGGTCTTCCTCGGCACCTGGGGCTTCGCCGACGAACATAAGCCGGGCGGCGGGGTCGCCCTCGCCGAAGACGATGTTGGTGAAGGAGTAGCCGAAGGCCTCGTGGGGTTTGTGGGCGAGGTAGCGGGCGTGGATGGCATCGAGGGCCTGCTGGTGGGCCTGGCGGTCGCGGCCGACGGCGGGCTTGATCGGTGTCGGTGCGCGTGGGGCGGGTTGCGGCGCGGCTTGGAGTGTGCGGTAGCAGGGGACAAAGTCAACGCCGAGGAGGTTGGCGGTTTGGGCGTGCTGTGCGATGAGTTTGTGCAGTGGAGCGTTGCTCATGGGCGGGTGGTGAGCGGGTGCCGCATGGAGCGCAGGCGGGGTGGGTGGTGAGGGTCAGGGCTTTGGTGCCGGGGCTGGGGCGGGTGCTGGAGTTGGTGCGGTGGTTGGTGCGGTGGCGTTGCGGGCGGCCGTTTCTGGGTTGTTTTCCTGGCCTGGGAAGACCGGTGCGGTGTTGCTGGCCTGGCCGCCGGTGGCCTTGGTGGGGCGCGTGGTGTTTTCCATCTTGCTGGAGATGAGCGGAGCCATGAAGGCCCCGGCCAGTGCGCCGACGATGACGCCAAGGGCGAGGCCGCCGGCGAAGGGGACGAAGGTGGACTTGTTGGCGGGTTGTGAGGTGGTGTTGCCGGCGTGGTCTGTGCTGGCGGCGGCGTTGTTGGGTGCTGGGTCGGACATTGGGTGTTCCTGTGGGTGGTGTGGCCGGGCTGTTCTATTGTCGGCCCCTGGTGGCGTGGGACCGCAAGAAAGGCAGTGTATCCCGTGATGATCTGGTTGCTCGGGGCTGGGTGGGCTAGGTGCCCGCGGCCCCAACGCGCTCGATGCGCCCCCCACTGCCGGCGCGGGTGATGACGCGCCAGACTTCCAGCACCGTCAGCTCGGCGGCGATGACCTGGGGCTGCAGGCCGGTCTCGCGAACGAGGGCGTCGAGATCGAGTGGGCCTTGCAGGGCGCTGACGATTGCCCGCTGGGCGGGGTTGAGGGTGAGTGCGCCTGGCCGGGGTGCGGGGGTTTGGTTGGTGCTGGCCTGGGGGGTGTTGAAGAGGGAGTGGTCGTAGCGGCTTTGGTGTGTGCCGGCGTGTGCGTGGCGTGCGGGTGTTTGCAGGGCCTCGATGATGTCGCCCGGTGAGGTTACCAGTTGCGCCCCGCCGGATTTGATGAGGTCGTTGGTCCCCTCGCTGGCCGGTGAGTCGATGCGCCCGGGCACGGCGAAGACCTCGCGGCCTTGGTCGTCGCCGGCCAGGCGTGCGGAGATGAGGCTGCCCGAGCGTGTCGCGGCCTCGATGAGCAGGACGCCGAGGGAGAGGCCTGTGATGAGGCGGTTGCGTGCGGGGAAGTTTTTGGCGTCCGGCTCGGTGTTAACGGGTAGTTCGCTGATGACGGCTCCGTGCCCGTCGGCGATGCGGTCGAAGAGTTCGCGGTTCTCGGGTGGATAGGCGCGGGCGATGCCGCAGCCCAGGACGGCGATGGTGCGCCCGCCGGACTGGATGGCGGCCTGGTGGGCGGCGGTGTCGATCCCGCGTGCGCCGCCGGAGACGATCGTGATGCCGGCGGCGGCGATGAGGCCGGCGAAGCGTGCGGTCTGCTCACGGCCGTATTGGGTGCACGCGCGTGAGCCGACGACGGCGAGTGCGTATTGGTCTTGGTCGTGGGGCTGCAGGTTGCCACGGACGGTGAGGATCGGTGGGGGGTCGTCGATCTGGCGAAGGAGGGGTGGGTAGCCGGGGTCGTTGATGCCGAGGATGGTGGCGCCGGCTTTGGCGATGGCGTCGGCCTCGCGTTTGGCGGCGTCGGTGGCGTTGCGGCGGGCGCTGATGAGGGCCTCGATGCGTTTGTCGGACAAGCCCTGGATGAGGCGGAGTTGTGCAGGCTCGGCGTGCAGGACGGCCTCTGCGCTGCCGAGGTGCTTGACGATGCGCCCGATGAGGACGGGGCCAAGGCCGGGGATAGCCGTCAGAGCAAGAAGCCCGAGCGCGTCGGTGGAGGGTGGAGGGGTCAGTGGAGGGGGCATGGTGGAGTGTATTGGGGGGAGAAGAAATGGCCAAATTGTCAAATGGTCAAATGGTCAAATGTTTCAGTACGGGTGCATTTGGCAATTTGACTATTTGACTATTTGACCATTTACCCGGCCCCGGGGATGATCGCATCGACGCCGGCGATCTGGGCGCGGGTGAAGTTGATGCCGAAGACTGGGGCGAGATTGGCTGGGGTCAGGACGGTTGTGCTTGGGCCTGTGGCGGCAATGCGGCCGTCGCAGGTGAGTATTGCCGCGTGTGTGGCGTAACGTGCGGCGAGGGTGAGATCGTGCAGGACGACGCCGACGGCGGTGCCCGTGCTGGCGAGGTCGGCGAGGATGCCGAGGGTGAAGAGTGCGAAGTGCGGGTCCATGGAGCTGACGGGTTCATCGGCGAGGAGGACGGCCTGTGCCGGGGTGGTGCCGTCGAGCTGGGCGAGGGTGCGGGCGAGGCTGGCGCGTTGCTGCTGGCCGGCGGAGAGTTCGTGGACTGGGGTATCGGCCAGGTCGGCGAGCTGGCAGCGTTGCATCGCTCGGCTGACGGCGTCGGGGTTGCGCCCGCGTGCGTGCCGGCCGAGGGTGGTGAGTTGGCGGACGGTCATCGGGGTGGCGACATCGGGCTTCTGTGTGAGGTAGGCAAGGTGCTGAGCGCGGGCGTGGGGAGGGATTAGGGCGACGGGTTGGCCAAGGAGGGTGGCCTGGCCGGTGGTTGGGCGGAGGACCCCGGCCAGGAGGCGTACGAGTGTGCTTTTGCCCGCGCCGTTTGGCCCGACGATAGCCAGAAGCTCCCCTGGGGCGAGCTGGAGGCTCACGCCGCGAAGGACGGGGGGTCTGCCTGGGTAGGCGAAGTGGATGTCGTTGGCTGAAAGCACGGGTGAAGATAGCCTGGGGTGGGCCTGGGGGGACTTGTGCTGGCCGGGGGTGGAATGGGGTTACACTTGCATATGCCCAGAATGCCGGCTGCAATGTGGATGACCGGGGTGGTGCTGTGCTTGTGCCTGTGCTTGGCGGGGCCGGTGCTGGGTCAGCAGCGGTCGTTGAAGTTGTCGCGTGAGAAGGGTGTGGTGCTTGCTGAGGTTGTTGCTCAGTTGAACAGCGATGACTTTGCCGAGCGCGAGCGTGCGGGTGAACGGCTGGCGGGTGCGGGGTTCAATCAGAGTGAACTCGAGGTGGAACTGGCGCGTGCGGACCTCTCTGCCGAGCAGGTGTGGCGGGTGTCGCAGGTGGCGTTCGTGGCGTTCTGCAACTCGCCGCGTGGGGCGCTGGGGGTCTCGTTTGGTGGTGGGAACGCGACGATCGAGGGTCTGGAGGATGGGTTCCCGGCGGGGAAGGTGCTCAAGATCGGGGACCAACTCGCGGAGATCGGCGGCGTGCCTGTGGCTGGAAGGAACCAGTGGGACAGCATCTCGGTGGTGCGGCCGTTGATCATCTCGCACAACGCCGGGGAGATTGCAAAGGTGGTGGTGGTGCGGGATGGGCGTCGCCTGAGCCTGGATGTGCCGCTGGGGAGTTTTAGTAACTTGCGCAACGCGATGATGAGCCAGGAGGAGTTGATGGGCGCGTGGCGTGTGCGGCTGGCACGGATCCGCCCGGCGGTGATTGAGCCGAGCGTGCGGGCGCGGGCGCCGGAGGAGGGCTGGATGCCGACGGGGGTCGGCGTGGCGACGGCTGAGGAGGAGCGCCGGCTGGAGGGTGGGCGTGGGCTGCACGCGGTGGTGGTGGCCGGGGGTTTGGCGGGCGCGCGGCCGCGTGCGAACAACGACCCGAGCGAGCGTGCGTGGAACAACTCGGGGCAGGGGCGTGTGTTTGTGAACCCGAACGTGCAGGGGATGAACCAGATTGTGATCCAGCCGGGGGCGCGGTTTGTGGTCCCGCAGGGGAACCAGCGCGGATTCAAGGGGAAGATTCTGACGGTCAAGGAGGGTCGGGCGTTAGCGGCGAAAATGCGTGCGCAGGCGGCGGACCTGATGGAGCAATCGCAACTCGCCCAGCGCAACGCGATCGACCCAGGGTTGCCGGCACCGACGCGGCGGGCCGCCGAGGAACAGGTCGCGCGGCTGGGACGGGAGGCGGTGCAGAGGTTGATGCAGGCTATGGAACTGGAGGCGACGGCGGACATCCAGGAGATGCAGGAGAAGCCTGGGGTGCCGTGAGGGGTGGGGTGGGGGTGGGTTTGTGTGCAGTCTATCTTTTGTGGAGCACGACATACGGCTCACAGAAGATAGATTCCTCTGGATCAGATAGATAAATCGCGCCCGTGCTGAACGCAATTGTCTTGCAGTTGTGGATGCCGATAGCGTCTACAAACTGGTCGACAATCTTTCCATCGACAATGCAATCCTCTCTGGTATTTGGGGATCGACCAGATGTCGAGAAAGATACCACGGCCATAGACGTGGGGTTTGCGCGTCCGCTAGGTGGCGGGCATAGTGATGTATAGGTGTAAGAGAGTTTGCCACTTCCTTAGACAGGCTGAACATGGGAACGTTCCCGTGGCGGGGGGCGTGAAGTGCGGGTTTGTGAGCCTGAACGACGACCGCATCCACATGCACCTGCCGATGGCAACCGCCCGCGAACTTGCCCGGCAGCGGACCGGTTGATCGTTGCGTTCGATGACCAAGATCAGGCAGCGGACCGGGGGTGTGGGGTCGGGTATTGGTGCTCCTTCGGCGGTCGGAGACACCGCTCGAGTGTGCACGGGGATTCGGGAGTGTCGCGCGGGGAGTGACTGGCCTTTGGATTCACGTCGCCGGGGCCGGGCTCCGCTCAGCCGTCCGGACAAGCCCTTTGAGCATGCCGCAGAAAACGATCCCGTGCAGGGGAAGCACTGCGTACCAGTAGGCGATGCCCAACAGGCCGCGCGGGCGGAACCTTGCCGTCATGATGAGTCGTGTTTGGCCGGGATTAGCCAGCGAGGGTTCGACGTTGAATGTCAGCGTGGCGACACCGGGCAGTTTCATCTCGGCGGTCAGCTCGAGGTGCTGTGGTGGGCGGATCGCGGTTACCCGCCAGAAGTCGAGCGCGTCGCCGAGACGCAGGTCTTCGGGGCTTCTTCGCCCGCGTCGAAGTCCCGGCCCGCCGCCGAGCCGGTCCATGATCCCGCGGAGCCGCCAGAGCCAGTCGACGGCGTAGTACCCGTGCTCGCCCCCGAGGGCCGTAACGGCGGACCACACCGCCGTGGGGTCTGCCCGCGTTGCCACCTCGCGGCGATCGACAAAGACCGTGCCGCCCGCCCACGACGGATCGCCGGGCATCACGCCCGCGTCGGACCAGGCGGTCTCGATCTCGCCGGCCTTGATCTTTGCGAGGGCGGCGTCCATCGCCTCTCGGATCGTCAGGCACTGGTGCGGCATCAGCCGCAGCGCGTCATCGTTCCGGCAGACGACGCGGTTCTTAAGCCCCTCGGCCAGCGGCCGGGCGATGCTCGAGTGCAGCGGCGTGACAAGGTGTATCCACAGCGAACTAAGCCTGGGTGTCAGGACCGGGACGGGTATGACCAGGCGTCGCCGCAATCCCAACGCCGAGGCCATCTCACGCATGACCCTTGCGTAGGACCAGACGTCGGGGCCGCCTATATCGATGGTTTTGCCGACGGTCGCGGGCGTCTGCAGTGCTGCCATGAGGTAGAAGAGCACGTCGCGAACGGCGATCGGCTGTGATTCGGTGCTGACCCAACGGGGCGTGATCATGATGGGCAGCCGCTCAACTAAATAGCGCAGGATTTCGAAGGACGCAGAACCCGAGCCGATGATCATGGCCGCACGCAGCACCGTTACCGGCACGCCGCCACGTTCCAGCGCGACTTCCACCTCTCGCCTGGACGAGAGGTGCTCGCTGAGGCCTTGACCCGTCTCGCCCAGGCCGCCGAGGTAGATGATCCTGGGCACACCGGCCCGCGCGGCGGCACGCCCGAAGGTCTCCGCTAGCGAGAGATCGCGTCCGCGATACCCCGCTCCCGTGGCGTCCATCGAGTGCACCAGGTAGTATGCCGCAGCGCATCCTGTCATCGCGGCGACCAGCGGATGCTCGTCGCTCGCGTCGCCCTGGACCACCTCCACGCGTTCCTGACCCGCCCACGGGCGAGCCCGCAGCTTGGCCGCACTGCGGACCAGACATCGCACCCGATACCCGCGTTCGACCAGCCGCGGAGCCAGCCGGCCGCCGATGTAGCCTGTTGCACCGGTTACAAAGATCGTCGATGGTGCGGCTGAGTCCATGCGGATGGATGATAGTGAGGGCGAAGGGCTTGCTATATAGAACCATCGTGAACTCTTTCTCTCGGGCCTCCTGGTCCGATCGAGCCCGTTGCTGCTGGTTAACATGGCTGGCGCTAGCAGAAACGCTGTTGGCGGGTCTTGGCGGTCGATGCGGGGCTTGGTCTTGGACGGCCCGGTCCGCTGCCGAAGGCGGCTGTGTGGCGTGCTGCGAAACTACTGCCGGGTTGCCGCGTGAGGTATGGAGACACGCAGAATGGCGAGGTTGGGATAGTTGTGCAGGGAGGGGGTTGTCCGGTGTGCTTTCGAGCCGATTGGCTCGACGATTGAGTCAGCCTGTTGCGGAGATGCTGCGAATGCGAGACTCCGCCGCACGGGCGTGCCCCTCGAGGCCTTCGAGCCGTGCCAACGTTGCCGTCTGCCGGATGAGATCCTGAATCGCGCCAGTTTCGGCCAAGGCCGCATGGGCTCGGTAGTACGTCTGGAATCTTAAGAAGTGCAGCACGCTGAGACCCGAGGCGAAGCGGGCCGAGCCGCTGGTGGGCAGCGTGTGGTTCGGGCCGATGCCGTAATCGCCAAAGACTTCCGCAGCACCCGGTCCGACGAAGAGGCCGCCGTAGCTTGTCAGCAAAGGCAGAACGCTCTGGCAGTCGGCGATAAGCAGTTGGAGGTGCTCGGGGGAGAGGACGTTTGCCAACGCCACGGCCTCGTCGGTGCTGCACACGCCGACCGTAAAGCTGCCTGCCAGGGCCTTGCGGGCGGTTGGTGCGGTGGGGAGCGTCGCGAGCTGTCGTTCAAGCTCCGCCTCGACCTGTGCGAGCAGCGCACCGTTGGCGTCGCCAACCCGAACCAGCATCGCGGATGCATCGCCGTCGTGCTCGAGTTGCGCGAGCATGTCGGCGGCGATAAGCTTTGGGTCGGTCGCGAGATCAGCGATGATGAGTACCTCACTAGGCCCGGCGAGCATGTCGATGCCGATGGTGCCGGTGAGCAGTTTCTTAGCGGCGGTGACGTAGCGATTGCCGGGGCCTACGACGACGTCGCAGCGCCGAATGGCTACGCCGTGCGCCGCGGCGGCGATGGCCTGGGGACCGCCGATAGGCAGGAGGGCATCGGCACCAGCGATGGCGCAGGCGGCGAGGATCGCTTGGCTGGGCCGGGGGCAAAGAGCAAACACCTCGCGAACGCCTGCGGCCTTAGCCGTCAGAATGGTCATGAGTGCGGTGGACACAAGGGGGTATTGACCAGCGGGGACGTAACAGGCGGCCCGCTCGACGGGTGTGATGCGGTGGCCGACATGTCCGCCAGGGACCGGCAGGTTGACGTCTTGCAAGCTCTGGCGCTGGGCCTGCGCGAAGGTGCGGATGCGGCTTGCCGCGGCTTCAAGAGCGGTTCGGGCCTCGGCGTCCAGGTTTGCCATCGCATCGGAAAAATCCCCCGGCGTGAGCAGCGCGGGCAATGCGCTGGTGGAAGGTGGTACATCGCCGAGTTGTTTGGCGATCGTGAGCAATGCCTCTTCGCGTCCATCGCGAATGCGGGCGATGATCGCAGCGACATCGGCCAGGGTCTGCGGCGTGAGTGGGTCGGCCCGCTTGCGGAAGGGGTCAACTTCGTCTGGGCGCAGCTTGGTGAGCGCGACGCGGGTGATTGGTTGCGCGGAGCTCATGGGGCCTCCTTGGCGGCGGGTTTAGCGTCGCCAGCGCGGCGGGTGAGCTTGCGCGACCGTCGGTCGAGTTCTCGTTCCACCGCGGCCAAGGTGATGCCGGCGGAGGCAAGCTTGACGAGTGTGAAGTACAGCAGGTCGGCCGCTTCGGAGACGACCCGATCGCCAGGGCTCTCGGCCGCGAGCTCGGCGGCTTCCTCTTGCAGCTTGGCCGAGAGCAATCGCTCATCGCTGAGGAGTCGATGTGTGTAACTCTTCGATTCGACCGCGGGCACTCCGGCGGCAAGGCTGATCGTCTGCTCCAATCGGCTCAGCCCCGTGGACTTGCCGAAGCACCCGTAGCTGCCGGTGTGGCAGAATCCGCCGCCGTCGTTGCTGGGGCGTTGACGCACGGTAAATCGCAGGGCATCGCGGTCGCAGTCAGCGTCGATCCGCAGGAGTTCCTGCGTCGCCCCGCTGGATTCACCCTTGCGCCACAGGCCTCGCGTGCGCGAGTGGTAAACGCCGGTGCCGGTCCGATACGCCTCGGCGAGCGACCTCGCGTCGCTGTAGCACAGGCCCAGGGCCGTGCCCCTCTCATCACAGACGACGGTGGGCCAGAGGCCATCGGGGCGGTCAGATCGAAGGCAGGCGGCCAGCGCCAGCGATGGGTCGATCTGGCCTTGGTAGACCGCCATTCCGACTTGTGCATCGACGCCGATTGCATCGAGTGCGGCAATCTCCCCGGCTGTACGAACGCCGCCGGCGACGGTGAGCTTGCAGCCAAGAGATTGAGCAAGCACCGCGAGTTCCTGTGCACGCTCGACGCCAAGCCCGGCCAGTGTGCCTTCGGTCTCGACGAACGTGGCAAGGAACCCGCCGGCCCACTGGGCCAGTTCACGCATCCGGTCGGCCACGCGAGCGCCCGTGCTCTTGGTCCAGCCCTCGACTAGCACGTCGCCATCGCGAGCATCCAGCGCGACAATCGTCCGGTCTCTGGGCAATGGGGCAAGCACCTCTCTGCTAGCCGCGGTACCGATGATGACTTTTGCGGCACCTCGATCGAACCACCAGATGGCACGCTCGGCAGAGCGTATCCCCCCGCCGACGCGGCAGTCGCCCCGGTTGAGCAGCGGGACGATGAGGGACTCGTTGCTGCCAACGCCCTTGGCCGCGTCCAGGTCAATCACCGCAACCTCGCCGAGCAGGGCGAAGCGGCACAAGTGCGAGAGTGGATCACCCGCGTTGAGGATCAGTTCCTGGCCCTGACGGAGCTGGACCGTTTGGCCTGCCTGGATGTCGATGGAGTTGATGATCATGGTCTGGGCTCGTAAGTGGCTGATAGCTCGGGTTTGGTCAGCCGCGACAGGGGGCTGGCCGGCTCGGGGAAAGCCTCGCGCGGAAACAGGCCGTGCTTGCGCAGCTCTTGTTTGATTCTGGCAAGCGAGGAGTCCTCTGGCTTCTCGGAAAGATCATCGTGAAAGATGCTGGCGGCGAGCACGGCGTCTGCGCCGCCCATCAAGAACGCCTCGGCCATGTGCCTCGCGGAGCGACCGCCGCCCGAAGCGATCACCGGCACGTTGCAGGCCTGGGTGACCGACAGCAGCAAGTCGGTGTCGTAGCCGAGGCCTGTGCCGTCGCGGTCGATGGCGGTCAACAGGATCTCACCAGCGCCAAGCCTGGTGCCCTCGGCTGCCCACTGTGGGGCGATGCGGTCGGTTGACCGGTGCCCGCTGGAGACGACGACACGGTACATTCCTGCGGGCTCACGCCGCGCATCAATCGCCAGGACGACGCACTGGCTGCCGAAGCGGCCGGCCAGTTCGGCGATGAGTTCGGGTCGCGCGACGGCGGCAGAGTTGACCGCCACTTTGTCCGCGCCTGCGTCGAGCATCGCCTTGGCATCCTCGATTGTGCGCACTCCTCCGCCAACGCACAGCGGCAGGGCGATCCGGCTCCGGATCGCCGCGATGGTCGCAATGCACGCTCGCCGCCCCTCAGGCCCGGCCGAGACATCGAGCATCACCAGTTCATCGGCCCCGCAACGCTGGTAAAACTCGGCGCGGTCGGCCGGGTCGCCGGCGTCGCGCAGGTTCTCAAACCGAACGCCCTTGACGATGCGGCCGTCGCGGACATCCATGCACGGGATGATGCGTTGAGGGGGGACATCGGGATCATCCTGCCCGAACGGCCGACTGGGGCATTGCACGGGTCTGCACGGCGCATCGATCTGACCAAGTGAGCCATCGAGCCACGCCGAGAGCAAGGACTGGCCGGCAGAACCCGAAAGCTCTGGGTGGAACTGGGTCGCTAATACGAGCGGGGCGGCGCGACGCTGGGCGATGGCAACGAAGTCGATCCCCGCAAAGCGGGTTGTCGCTGCGGCCCACTGAGCGTTGTCAAGAGACCGGAAACGCGCGGCATCGAGCGCGTAGGAGTTCGCGTAGTACGCCATAGCCGGCCATGCGGATGGGAGGGGGCCTGCCCCGCTGGCGCGAACGGTTCGCCAGCCCATGTTGGGGATGTGCCAACTCCCGCCCGCGTTGGACTTCAGGCGTGTTACGGGGGTTCTTATGACGCCAAGGCCACCGGCACCGGTCGATTCCTCGCTGGTGGCCGCGAGCAACTGAAGGCCAAGGCAGATGCCAAAGGTGGGTTGGCCAGCGAGCACGCGGCGGCAGAGCGCATCGGCCAAGCCGGTGGCCCGCAGCGACTCCATCGCGGGGCCAAAGGCGCCGACGCCGGGCAGCACGACCCGGCCAGCGCCAGAGACCAGTGCTGGATCAGCCGAGAGCACCGGCATGCCGCCTGCCCGCCGCAGGGCTGCGCAGACCGACGCCGTGTTGGCAGCGCCGGTCGCCACGACCACAACGGGCTTTCCGCCGCCGGGGTACAAATCGCCAATCGGGCCCATCTAGAGAACTCCCTTGGTGCTGACCCCGCCCCCTCGCGGGTCGAACTCGATCGCCCCACGCAGGGCAAGGGCTAGCGACTTGAACGCTGCCTCGGCCTTGTGGTGGTCGTTTTCTCCTTTGAGCACGTCAACGTGGAGCGTCAAGCGGCCGGCGAAGGCCATTGACCGCAAGAAGTGGGGAAGATTTTCCGTCGCGAGCGTGCCGAGCGTTTCGCGCTGCAGCCCGAGCCGGACGCTGGCGAAGGGACGGGTGCACAGGTCGACGACGCTCCGGGCCAGGGCCTCATCGAGCGGTGCGTATGCGCTGCCGTAGCGGCGGATGCCGGCGCGATCTCCTAAGGCCCCGCAGAGGAGCTCGCCGAGGACCAGTGCGCAGTCCTCGACCGTGTGGTGGTCATCGACATGCAAATCGCCCTGACAACTCAGTTCCAGGTCGAGCCGGGCGTGCGCCACCAGGGCGGTGATCAGGTGATCGAGCATGCCGATACCGGTGGAGACCTTGGCGACTCCGCTGCCGTCGAGGTTGAGCACGCCGTGAATCTGGGTCTCTTTGGTTTGCCGGGTGGCGGTGGACGTTCGCATCACTGAAGCTCCTTGATCGTGTCGGTCATATCGGGCTTGGTAACTTCGGTCAGCGCGTTGACAAGCCGCAAGAACGAAGCGTCATTGCCTGGGAGGGTGATACGAAGTGCGGCGGCCAGAGGGCCGTCGGCTGGGTATGCGCGGATCGCGATGCCGCGGCAGGCTAGGCCGTTGCGAATATTTTTGGCCAAGGCGGGGTCGAAGCGAACAAATACGAAGTTCGCATGGCTCTCTACTACCTGCCCGCCAAGCTGGGCCAGGAGGGTGCCCAGCGCCCGCCGCTCGATCCTGACACGCTCGACAAACGATGCCATAGACCGCTGCCCCGCCTTGCGCCACCAAGCGCCAAACGCCAAACCCGGCCCGCTGCTCGGGTAGGGTTGCCCGGCCGCTCGCATCCATGCGATGATGCGTGCATCACCAATCGCAAACCCCAACCGCAGGCCCGCCAGGCCCCACGCCTTGCTCATGGTCCGCGTGATGACCACTGCCTCCGAACGCAAGAACGGAGTCGTGAGATCGACCTCACTAAACTCTCCATACGCCTGGTCGATGCACAGGGCCTTGCCCGCTCGCTGGCAGACCTTGGCAACCTCCGCTACTTCCTCGCGGCTTGCCGTTGCCCCGGTGGGGTTGTTCGGCAGCACCAGGAAGACCGCGCGGATCGTCTCGTCGCTGTTGATGCGATCGGCAATCGCCTGAACCGGCAGCAGCCCCGAGATCCACGCCACGGTCTGGCACCGCCCACCCCGCAGCACCGCGTACCGGGCGATCATCTCGAAGGTCGGTGTGGTCGACAGAATCGACTGCCCGTTGGTGCCAGAGAGCGCGATCGCTGCCACCCGGTCGAGGGCATCATCGGCCCCGCCGGTCCCGATCACCTGCTCGGGCGCGACGCCAAACTCGTCTGCGATGGTGCGCTCAAACTGCGCTGCATCTGGGTATCCCCTTGCCCGCGACGCGAACTTAGCCAACTGCGCGCAGGCCTCCTCCGGCATCGCCGGGCCCTCGTTGGCGTCGAGGTACAAGTCGATCGCGGGTCCGGCTGCTGGCTTCACATACGGCCGGTTGGGTATTGCCGGGGCGGGCCGGAGCGTGCACTCGGTGCTGATCGCAACTGCGGATGGTTCTCGCTCGGTCATCATGGCACTACCTGTGAGAGAGGAGAGATGATCACATCCGTACCGCCCCGCTGCTTGAGGGCCGGGATGAGCTGGGCCAGGCCCTCGCGGGGCACAGCCGCTTTAATGGCGTACGCCAAGACGCCACCATCGCCGGGAACGCTGGCCAGCTTGGAGATCGTCGGGCGCTTCATGCACGGCAACACCTGCACCACGGCATCGAGCAGCTGCTCGGTAACGTTCAGTTCGAGCATCACCCGCTGGCGGGCCGAGAGCACCGAGCAAAGAACCATGGCCAAGTCTTCCAGGGCGGACCGCTTGGACGGATTCGCCCACGCCGACCGGCTGGCGTACAGGCGGGTTGATGATCGCTGGACCGTTTCGATGATCGCCAGCCCGTTGGCCCGCAGCGTCGCCCCGGTGGCCGTTACATCCAGGATCACGTCTGCATCCTCCGGCGGGAAGACCTCCGTAGCACCATACGAGCGCACAAACACGTCACCTTGCCGGCGGTTGGCGATCCAGGCCTGGGCAAGCCGGGCGTATTCGCTGACGACCACCAGCGGGCGGGAGGGCAGGCGGCCATCGATCAAGAGTGATTCCGGTGCCGCGGCTACGACGCTGACTTCATCCAGACCGGTGTCGAGCACCTCAACAACGTCGGCTTGCAGCTCGGCAACCCAGTCGGCCCCGGCAAAGCCAGCGTCGCGTGTTCCAGCCGAGAGCATCTCAAGGATGTTCTGCGGCTTGAGCAGCTTGGCCTCAAAGCCCGGCAAGTTCATCTTGGGCCGATAGCCGCGGTCGGAGACGCTGATGCGGATCCCGGCGTCGGCAAAGAGTCCGATGACGCCCTGCTGCATGCGGCCCTTAGGCAGGCCGATTTGTACGGTGTTGTTGGGGATAGTTACCATGCGTGTTAAATCCAATCGGTCAGGTTACAAGGGCGGGAAGAGGTGGAAACGGGGGAAACGGGCAAGGAGGCGGAAGGGGGAAAGAGGGGCAACCGGCAAGAGCTCAAACAGGCCAAAGGGTCGCATGTAGCCAAAAGGAAAGCGACCCCGGGATGAGCCGGGGTCGCTGGGAAGACTCAGTTTTAGAAGAGCCAAGCCCGCAGGTCACCAAGCTCACGTCAGGACGTGGTGGGAATGGTGGACATGATGGTGGCGGGAGTTGGACAAGGCAGAAAAGTATTACACGCCAAGAATGCGGAGTCAAGGCCTTCCCCCAGCGAAACGGCTTCGGACTTCAGATGCCGTTCTGAGCGTCCCAGAGGGGGCGCAGGCCGATTCCTTCGCGATCTGAAAGCAGGGTGCCGATCGGAACGGTGGCGGAACGACGCGCTACTCGCGTCCTCTCATCGCAGTGGCCCGCGCTCGCACAGCACCTGGATCGCACCTCGACCGCGCGACTGCCGCCTTTGCCATGGTCGTCGGCGCTGCGCCGGCCAGATGCAGGCTAGTTCCTTCCCTCCCGTGGATCGCTCAGTCGCTGAAGTTCGTCTCATACCAGCCGCTCGATGGCAGCACGCTTGCCGTAGGGTGCATGGGTAGTCCCGAGAACCGCTTGGCCAGGCGTGCGGTCGAGGACATGCTTAGGTCGAAATCGATCCGCGCTCCGCCATAACGCCCGTGTTTCGAAGATCGACGAACGCGATGCGTCCATCGGCAGCGGCATCGATGGCCCGCGACAGGCTGTCTGCCGTTGAATCATCCACGATGTCGGATGGGTGTCGTGCACGGTCTTTGAAGTTGTGCCTCTGCTCGAGCCGTGCGCCGAAGCAGGCGAGGCTGAAGATTCGCTTCGACGATGAGGTTCATTGCTGATTCGATCGAAACATTCACCCTCACCGGGCCCGCTCAGAACTTCAGTCCCAATCGCAAGCCCAGGATGACCGCGCTGTCGGCATTTGGCAGCGGGGAGTCAACGACCTGGACGTCGAAAGACAAATTGGTAGCGGGCGTCACGGATAAGTTGTAATAGGCCTCGAAGCCCTGGGCGTGATCGCCGACGCCAACCCTGTCGATCAGCCGATCCGGCTGCACGCTCAAGTAGAAAAAGCCCGCCCCGCACGTGTCGCGCTCCCTGCCGGGGATAATGCCCTTGCCCCCCACGCCCCCGTTGGCGGTCCACTCGATCGTGTTGGTGTCCCTGTCCGCAAAGCCGAAACGGGCAAACAAGCCCAAGCCCTGCCGGTCCTGCTCCCCGTTCATCAGATTGATCGGCGCATCGCCGGCCTCTTTCACCCACACGTATTGCCACGCGCTCCAGTACGCAGCCCAAGTAGTCTCCTTCGTGGTCGGCGCAAGGCCTTGACCAGGCTGGAACACAAGGCGCCCGCCGAGGTCGGCAAACTGAGAATCAAACGCGTAGCCGAAGCCCACGTTCTGCCCCCCCGGCAACGCGCCCAGGCGATACTGAAACTGAGCCTCCGTCAGCCACGCCGCTCCGTCACCGATGTCGCCGAAGCCCGATGTTGTAGACGAGTCGGTGATGTTGTACAGAATGCTCGTGACGGTCACGCCGTGCACAGGCTGCACGATGATGCCCACCCCAAGGGTGCTGTACGGTGCCATCAGGATCGGCGAGGTGGGGAATACGAGATTGCCGTTCATGAACTGCGAGGTGCCCCGCCCGGAGGCGAACTCGTTGGGGTCGCCGTCGATGGTGTCGAACTTGCCGATCAGGAATCCGAAGTGCTCTGACAGCAACTGCGTGTACGAGAGGGTGGTGACCGTCAACGGGATGCCCTTGTCCAGCTCGCGTGTCAGCGGGAACGAGCCGTCGGTGTTGACCGGAAGCAACGTGCCAGCGATGTCGTTGACGGACCTGCCGTATCTCGACTCACCGCGGAACTTGACGATCGCCCCCGACAGGACGCCCATGCGGTGCAGGTCGAGAACGAGGTTGTAATCAAGCGTCCCGCCGTAGCGTGTGCCCGTGTCCAGCCCGCCATCGACCACCGACTGCATGATCTGGGTGAAGTTGATATCGAACTGAATGCCCTTGTTGGCCCAATCCGTCCGGATACCACCAAAGTCCCCGAGCAGACGCCGGCGCACCGAGAGCTCGCCGCTGTAATCAATCAACGGCACCAAGCCCGCCGGCGTGTGCGGATCCGCCGCCGCGGCCGGAGGCTCCCCCTCGGCTCGGGGTTGCGTGGGCGTCGCGGGGGTGGCGTCCCTGTCTTGTGCCCAGACCGCCGGCACCGCAAGACCGATGGCGATCAGCGCGAGAATGGTATCGATTTTCTTGCTCGGCAGCATAAGCGAGGTCTCCTGAGTACCCAAGCCGGGATGAGCAGTTGTCTCTGCGTAGGAAAGAGTGCGTCGAGCGATCGCCCAGTGCGCTGACTTGGCGTCGCGGGGTGGGCTAGGGATCGCGAGGCGAAAAAGGGCCGGCATCAGACTCGATCACGCCGTTGGTCTTGACGTACTCATCCCAGAGCTTGAGCATCGCATTGCGTCTTGAGGCCTGCTGCGATGAGAGGTCGTGCATCTCGGCAAGATCGTCTTTGATATTGAAAATCTGCCACTGGCCGGTCCCGCCCGCCGGTTTCAGCAGCGACATCAGCTTCCAATCCCCCTGACGGACCGCCCGATTGCCGAAAAGCTCCCAGCCATTCCAATCCGTGTCCTTGCGGACCGAGCTCTCCCGGTTGGCCAGCACCGCCAGCAGCGATCTGCCTTGGATCGGCGCAACATCCAAGCTCTTTCCATCTGCCGGATGCTCGACGCTCGCCAGCTGCAGGAGCGTCGGAGCGATATCCATGATGTGCAGGGGCGAGTCGTTGATCGCTCCCGCGTGATTGACGCCCGGCCCGGCCACAATCAAGGGTGCTCGAATGCCCCCTTCGGCCACAACGCCCTTGAACTCGCGGAACGGAACATTACTGACGTGTCCCCACGCTTTCCCGTAGTCGATGAACGATCCCGGGCGACCCCAGTTCTCAAAGCGGTTGTCGAAAGACTTCTCGAAGAAAGGCTTGGCCTGTGGGAAGAGCTCAAGCAGCATGCCCGCGTGGTCCTCCCCGTTGGCACCATTGTCGGACATAAAGATGATCAGCGTGTTCTCGTACTGCCCCGTGGCCTTGAGGTGGCTGATGAGTCGGCCGATCTGGTCGTCCATGTGCCCAACCATCGCGGCATAAATCTCCATCCTCCGCGCTGACTCACGCTTCTCCTGCGCCGACAGGCCAGCCCACGCGGGAACGCCCGCCGGCCGAGGGGCACGCGTGGCCTGCTGCCCCACGATCCCCATCGCCTTCTGGCGAGCCAGCCGATCATCCCCAATCCGGTCGTACCCGGCGTCGTACATGCCGCGGTACCTGTCGATCCACTCATCCGGCGCCGCGAGCGGGCCGTGGGGCGCCTGGAAGGCGACATAGGCAAAGAACGGCTGTCGCTTGGTGCGAGCCTCCTCCAAACACTGGATCGCAAAGTCAGTAAAGTGAGTTGACGAGAAGTACCCCGGCGGCAGCGTGTCGAGCCGCTCACCGTTAAGCGAATAGTTCGCCTTGGGCTGCTTGGGGTTCAGCGCTTTCATGTCCTCCCAGTGGCTACCCATGCCGTCAATCAGCGTAAAGTTGCGGGCGAACCCGTGGGCCGCGGGCCATGATCCCGGCTCCTCGCCCAAGTGCCACTTGCCGGCCATGAATGTGAAGTACCCCGCCCGGCTGCTCAGCAGCGTGGGAACCGTAACCACGCGGGAGCTCAAGTGCCCCTCATAGCCCGGCATCCCCCTCTGCGTCGGCCCGAGCCACTCGGCCATGTTGCCCAGGCCCGCGATGTGGTTGTCCGTCCCCGTCAGCAGCATCGCCCGAGACGGCGAGCAGGTCGGGCTGACGCAAAAGTTCCTTGCACGCATACCCCGCGCCGCCAAAGCGTCAAGGTTGGGCGTCCTGATCTCCCCGCCGAAACACCCCAAATCCGAGTAGCCCAAGTCGTCCGCCACGATCAAAAGGATGTTCGCACTGGGCCGGGCCACTTCCGCCGCCGTGGAGGATGACTGTCCGGCATCACAACCGACCACAATCATAAACAGATACAGAATCGAGCGTACTCTGTGCATGATTTCTACTCGCGGTTAGGCAACTCTCCGAACCTCATTGACTCACCAACAAGCAGCAGTCCAGCACAACGGCGGGCTGCAGGGTTATCCAAAATCCGCAGACCTGCACCGCCCCAAAAACAGCGCACGCCTTCAACTGGACTCACTTGTTCGCCCCGCTGCTCACGCCACTGTTCTCACTCGATCCCGGCGTCGTCCACACCGTCCATGACTTGGGGTCGCTGCCCAGCTTGCGACCCAGGTCCGTCAGCGATTCCATCGTCTGCTTCTGGAAGTCGCCCGCTACAGGCGGACGCCAGTCATTGGGGATCGTTGCGACGCGGACTTCGATGTCCGTGCCGTACTTGGTGTTTACATAGTCGGCCTGCGCCGCCAGCCAACGCACCTCGGCTAACGTCGCTGAGCGGATGGCCGCCGCGAGGCTCGGGCCGATCACCTCCGGCCATTTGGCCTGCACCGTCTTGGGAATGTGGCTGGCCTGGTTGTTGATGATGACCCAGTAGCGGATCTTGGGAAATGGCTTATCCGGGTGCGCAGCCCTCCAACGCGGAAAAAACGCGCTGGGGTTCCGAATCTCCAAGCGGAAAAACACGTTAGCCGTCACGCCACCGTCGCCGTAGATCGATTCGCCGATCTCGATGGGTGGAAACACCGCAGGGATCGCGGCCGAGGCAAGCATGATCCGCTGCACACGGTCGTAGTCGCCGCTCACGACCGCCGCCTCCGACTCGGCACCCACCTCCCAGAACTTCTGCCGCCCAAGGTCCAGGTCCGTCGCACTGATCGCAAGGAGCTTGCCAGCACGCGACTGCTCGGCCATCTGGGCGATCATCTTGGCATCGACCACGGCACGGATGTCGCGCTCCAGCCCGGGAATCTTCATGAACGATGGGTTCGACGGCAGGAAGAACAGCAGCCCGCTCTCCTGGACCCAGTCCTTCTTCGGGTTGCGATAGAGCGATTCCACCGCCAGACAGGCTTCGTCGCTGCCCAAGTATGCAAACGGAGCCAGCAACGCACCGGTGCTCACGCCCGTAACGATGTCAAAGTCCGGACGCCGCCACTGGGGATCCGTGATCGAGCCCCAGCCAACCAAGAACCCGGCACCGAAGGCTCCATAGTCCCCCCCGCCCGACATCGCCAGAACATGCATGGTCGGGACTTCACCAGGCGACGCCTCCGCCCTGCGCTCAACTCGGGCGATGACCTTCGTGATCGCCCCTTCAATGGCCGTCGCCATCTGGGCCTGATCCGCCACGGCCCGCTCTTGCAGCTGTGCCTCCGTCAGTGTCGGGCGCGACGGCCCGGCGCAGCCAGAGAGCACCAATGCTGCCAGCAGACCAAGCTCCCCAAAGATCCGTGAAATCTTCGCGCCAACGTCGATAGAACAAAGAGTACTGGTAGGGTATCGAAACATCGACCGTACTCCGTTGAATCAGTTGAACGCGTTGGCGACGAAGGCGCACATCATATCCTGCCGATCGCGCCCCAGAGCCGCTCTTATCAAATCGCCCGAAACCAAACCAATCCGCTCTGGATGCGACCATTCACATCACTGGAACGGCCGTTGAATGGATAACGCTCTGGACATCATCAAACGCTTTGTCGGTTCGTCCGTGCGATAGACGCTTAGCGCGTTGTCATGTATGCACATGCGCTACTGACGATCCTTCCGAGGCCGACAAATCCGCTACCCCGCAGCTGCACTAATGCTGACCCAAAGCCCGGATTGCCTCTCTCGAGCCGCTCTCCGCTTCGAATCAAAGTGCTGGAGCAAGAATTCTGCCGCAGCGCAAAGTCGCGGAGCGACTTTGAGGCCCGATCGCCTGATCCGCCGCCGCACAAGGCACAGCGTCGCGGCATTGTTACCAACCAGAACCGATTCACATCACCCCAAGAATCCACCCCTCGATCCTCCCGGCCGCACGCTCTGCCGCTGTCATGCGCGGACTGAAGTACTCGGCCAGCGTTCCATTCCTGTCCGCACCCCGCATCCACTCGCTGACGCTCCAGGCATCGTGCTGGTCAGCAGTGCGCCCTTGCGATGCGAACCGACGGCTCCACAGGGCCGGATAAATCTCAGCGATCACCGACCTGCCCGCAGTCGGCACCCAGCCATCAAACGGCCAGAAGTGAACACGCCCCTTCGCGTGTAAACGGATATACCTCAGCCAGGGGAGCCCGGCGTGGGTCGACTTGGCAACCGAACCCTGCACATCAAAATGGAACACCGACTTGGCCGCCCCCGCCCGCACTTCTGCCACACGCCGCCACCGGCTGTCGCCGGTTCGGGCAGCCCCATCACCAGCCGCGCCATCACGCACAAAGTCAACACGCATATCGTCCTCATCCGTTGGCCAATGGCGCTGGAAATCATCCAGAAACTTCGCCCAGTCCTGCGAGAGGCCGTGTCGCTCGAAGTACCCGAGCGGGAACGAAAACCCATGGTCGATGCCCACAAGCGTGGGCCGGTCCTCACATAGCCGTTGCACAAGCCACTCCGCGACGACACGGCGTGTCCAGTACTTTTTTCTGCTCGTCGGCGGCAGCACCTCAACGGGCGAAGACTGCGTGCCAGCGACATACACACGCAACCCCTTCAGACTCGATGTCGGCGTCCTCGCCCCCGAGTAGTCGATGCCGATGTATTGATCAAAGGACAACATAGCTAAATGGAACCTGCTTTGTCCAGAACCCTGGCGCAACCGATGCTGATCGCCGTGCGAATAGTACGGCATGGCCAAGCCAAGTCGTGAGCGTGGGCTGTTCGGGCAACCGGTCAGCCAGGCGGGTGATCATCAGATCGTGGGCGTCGTAATGCTGGCCGTGCGTCTGGCGCGGCGTCATCTCGCCGACTACGCGCACTTCAACGCGCCCAGGAAGTTCACCCAGCCACAGCTCTTTGCATGCCTGATCCTCAAGGCGCACATGGGCTGCACCTACCGCAAGTGTGAGCAGTTGCTGCTGCTCATGCCAGCCGTGCGCGAGGCGATCGGGCTCGAGCGGGTGCCACGGTTCACCACGCTCCAGGCCTTCGCGGACCGACCCGAGATCATGGCGCTGATCGACGCGGTGCTGGCGAGCATCGGCCGCGCGATCGCCAAGAACCAGCCACAGGACGCGGCGATCGACGGCACCGGGCTCGAAGCCACCAGTGCGTCGGCGCACTTTGTTTCTAGGGCCGGACGCAAACGCACGAAGTTCGTGAAGGTGATGCTCGGCGTCCTCTGCGCCGCGGTCTGCCCCGTCGCGTTGGTGGTGGACTGGGGCCCATCGCACGACATGAAGCAGGCGTGGACGCTGCGCGAGAAGATGATGGGCACATGCACGCCCACGATGCTCTGGGGCGACGGCGCGTTCGACAGTGAACCATGGCACAAGGCCAACTGGGAAGACTGGGGCGTGCCGAGTTACGCCCCGACAAGAGTGATGAACGCGGACGGACATGTCAACGGCCTCTACCGCAACCTGTTCCAGCACCCGGTCAAGGAGTACGGCCGGCGCTGGATGTGCGAGAGCGTCAACAGCGGCATCAAACGCACCAGCGGCAGCACCCTCCGCAGCCACAAACAGAACACCCTCTTCGCCGAGGCCGCACTCAAGGTCGCCGCCTACGCCATCAAGGTGTAGCAATCATGACGGGAGTTGGGGGCTTCTGGACTGAGCAAATGGAACCCACCCTCTGCTTTGAGATCTATTGCAACGTCCTCATAGGACCGGCCAGACATCGCCGAGCGTCTGTCTACTGCCGATCGTCCGTTCAGTCTATCTCTAGTCCGTCGATATTCCCCCCATCCAATGGCCGCCGCGATCTCTGCAACAGCCTTACTCGCGTGCCGTGATACCGATTTTTCTGCGGAGTATGTCCGCATCGATAGTGATCTGTGTGCGATTCTCGGCCGTCATCCGCTCCACGCTCTTGAGGATCATTGCCATCCGCTGATTCTGGCCCAGCTGTTCGCGTGTGCGGATCAGAAAGTCCCAGTAGAAGACTGTAACCGGGCAGGCCGACGCGCCGCTGCGCTCGGCAGGGTCATATCGGCAGCCCGTGCAATAGTTGCTCATCCGCTGGATGTACTTCCCGCTCGCGGCGTAGGGCTTGGTGCCCACCAGCCCGGTAACGCCCTTGCCAGCACTCTTACGCCGATCCGCGTGCATGACCATGCCCAACGCGTTGGGCAGCGTGACCCAATCCACCCCGTCAACGAACATGCCCAAATACCAATCGCTCACGGCCCGAGGGTGCACACCGCTGATCAGGGCAAAGTTGCCGGCGACCATGAGCCGCTGGATGTGGTGGCCAAAGCCCGTGTCGAGCACTTGACCAACGCACGCCTTCATGCACGCCATGTCCGTGTCGGCCGTCCAGTAAAAAGCCGGCAGCTGACCGTGCTGATCCAGCCCGTTCCGATCGGCGTATGTTGGCCCCTCGAGCCAATAGACCCCGCGGATGAACTCACGCCAGCCGATGATCTGCCGCACAAACGCCTCGACGGACTGCAGCGGTGCGGTGCCCGCGTGGTACGCCGCGATCGCCCGCTCGCAGCACTCACGCGGGTTGAGTAGTTTGAGATTCAGCGAACAAGAGAGCGTCGAGTGGTAGAGCGTCGGCTCGCTGCTCCACATCGCATCCTCAAAGGGCCCAAACTTGGCAAGGCGGTGCGCGACAAAGTCTTCAAGCCCAGCCAGGGCCTGCTCGCGCGTAACGGGCCAGGCGAACGACTCAACAGCACCGGGCAAGTCGGGGAGCACGCGCTTGATCGACTTCAGCGCGCCGCGGGTCGTCTCATCGATCTCGAACCTCAACGGCGACCGCGGCCGCGGGCTTGGGCCTTGCTTGCCAAAGGGCAAACGGTTCTCCTTGTCAAAGTTCCACACGCCACCTGCCGGCTTGGCACTCTTGCCCTTGCCTTCCATGAGGTAGCCAGTCTTGCGACGCTGCTCGCGATAAAAGAACTCCATCGTCAACGCGCTCCGGCCATTGGCCCACGCGGCAAACTCGCTGCTAGACGTGATGAAGTGCTCGTCGGGCAGGATGCTCAGCGGGATGCCAGTCGCTTCGCAAACGCGTTCGAGCATCGACAGCACACGCCACTCTCCAGGGTGCGTGCAGACAATCTCTGATGGCCCAAGCACCTCGGCCGCACGGGCGATCTCCGTCTCGAACGCACCAGTATTCTCGCGGTCGTCCAGCGCGACGTACCGCACAGGGATTGCCCGCCGGGTCAGCTCCCCGGCAAAGTGCCGCATCGCAGACAGGAACAGGGCCGTCCGCTGCACGTGGCTGGGGACGTGCAGCGACTCGCTCGCCACCTCCATCATCAGGACGGAGTCGCCGGGCCTGAGCGAGCGGATCAGAGGGGCATCCAGATCGAGTTGATCGCCAAAAACGATCGCAAGTCGTGCCCCGGTGTGCATTAGCGGCGGACGTTTCGAGGAGTCAGCGGAAGTGCGCGGCATCGTGGCACATCATACGATCAACAGCAGAGTTCGTAGCCGCCCGAACCCGCAGCCGCCACTGAAGGATCGTTTCGTGCCCAACCATCACTTACCCACCAAGCCCTGCGCCCACTGCAAGCGAGAGTTCGCGTGGCGAAAAAAGTGGGAGCGCGATTGGGCACACGTAAAGTACTGTTCCAAGAAGTGTGCCGCGGCAGCGAAGGCGACAGGCAGTCCACCCAACGCGCGGTAACAGACCTCTTCGATGCGGTGCTTACTCCGGCACATGGAAATATCGAAAAGTTCGACATCGCCCCAGGCTTCATCGACCTCGGCCACAACACCACTGCCCATACTATTACATCATGGCTCAACACCCCGTTCTTTCCAAGCGAGTGGTGATCTTCGGCGGCAGCGGCTTCCTGGGCATCGCCCTCGCACAGCACCTTGCCGCAGCCGGTATGCAAGTCAGCATCGTCTCCCGCGCAGCGCCGCGCGCCGATGGCCCGTGGCAGCACCACGCATGGGACGGCCGCACACTCGGCGATTGGACCACCACGCTAAATGGCGCCGACGCCATCGTCAACCTCAGCGGCCGCACGGTCGACTGCATCAAAACCCCAGACCACTGCGATGAAATCCTTCGCTCGCGTGTGGAGTCAACGCACATCATCGGCCTCGCCTGCCGCCGGGTCGACCGCCCGCCACAGGTCTGGGTGCAAATGTCCACCGCACACATCTACGGCGACCCACCCTCGGCCATCTGCGATGAAGATTCCCCAACAGGCTACGGCCTTGCCCCAGACGTCGGCCGCGCGTGGGAAGCCTCGCTCCACCAAGCCCGCCTTGAATCACAGCGATGGGTCGCGCTGCGCACCAGCTTCGTCATCGGCCGGGCCAACCCCGGCGGCAAAGGCGCCCTCGGCAAACTCGGCCTCCTCTCCCGACTCGGCCTCGGCGGCGTCGTCGGCGCCGGCACACAAGGCATGAGCTGGCTCCACCAGCACGACATGAGCCGAATCATCGAACGCGCACTGACCAACCCCACCATGACCGGCACCTACATCGCCTCATCACCAAACCCCGTCAGCCAACGCGACTTCGCCCGCACACTCCGCCGACACGCCGGCGGCCTCGGCGCGATGGGCCTCGGCCTGCCCGCCACCACCCTCATGGTCCGCCTCGGCGCACCACTGGTGCTGCGCACAGACCCAGAACTCGCCCTCTACGGCCGCTACGTCATCCCGCGAAGGCTGCTGCAAGAAGGTTACGAGTTCCACTTCCCAACGCTCGACTCAGCGCTCGCCAATCTCTACAAGCGCTGATCCAGATTACCTATGTTTCTTGTGCCGAACCCCTCCGCCAAGGGGCAGTGGCAGGGGTGGAGTTGGCTACTTCGGACACACGACATTCAGTGGTGCTCCATCCGAGGCATGCTGCCGTCCGTGCGTGTTCAGCCACCCGACAGGATGCCAGCCCAGATCACCCACGCCGCGCACCCCGGCTGGCCACACACCAGCTCCGAGCCTCACCCATTATCGTCGCCGACCGACTCACCTCGCCCCTCAAACACAGCGGCTGTTTCTTCAATCACCGCAACCATGTCCAACAGCTCGTCGCCGAACCCCCAGCCGATGTCTTGAGCGGCTTCGGCAACGGCGCGTACTCGGGGCAAGAACACGCCGGCCCACTTCTGCCCGCTCTTGTCCCGGCACAGATTCCATGTCTCCTCGGCCACTAGGCCCATGCTGTTGTACGGCCGGGCGTCGTTCCAGCCGATCTCTCTCGAGTAGCTCGTGCCCACCTCGATGAAGTGCAGCCCAAGGTCGATCGTACCGCGGATATCAAATCCGCCGGGCAGCTCGGGCGCCGCGGTAGCACGGCGATAGTCTTTGATAAGGCGTCGGCACAGCGCCAGATCACACCCACCGTTGATACGAGGCGATCCCCGAGTAAAGAACTGAGCCGTGATCTTGTTCTTGTACCTGTTCAGCAGTTCGACCGATGGACTCTCTTCCCCGGTCCGTGCCAACAGGAACGCGCGGTTCTCTGGCGAAAGCTTGTAGAGGTCATGCACCAGGCCACGCAAAGACCGTTCGTCCATATGCTCAAGCATGCCGGTGATCTTCTTCCAGAGTTTAAGTTCGGGTGAAACGCGGGTGGGCTTGGGCATCGGGGGATTATAGATTCTCGATGAAACGATGTAACCCCCTGTCGAGAACCCGCACGGGGCTCTCGACTCCACTGCCACGCTTGTGCTCCAGGGCCCTCATGCGCGGCAAGATCACCACCCCACTGCCCCCACCCGTCTTACGATCCCCCATGCCCCGCATGGTCCTGCTTGAGCATGTCTTTCCCGACGGCCAGAGCCACTTTGACTGGCTCATCGAGCCGATCGGCCTTCGGCGCACCAACCTCACCGAGCCGCTCGACCCCGATGCACGCGTGCTGCTGGCCTTCCGCTTAACCGAACGCATCGACAGCAACGCGGCTGACTCGTTCGTTGCCGTGCGCCTGCCCGACCACCGCCGGCGGTACCTGAACTTTGAGGGTGAAATCTCGCCGGAGAAGGGGTTCGTCATCCGGCAAGCGCACGGGCGGGTCAAGTATGTCAAGGTTGAGCCTGACGACATCGAGATCGGCGGGCAGTTTGTCCTCCGCAGGCAGTGCGTTTGGAAGGGCCGGCGCGACGGCATCGGCTGGCTCTTTACATGCTCAAGCAAGCCGATCGCGCGCGATGACGACGACGATGACTATGACCTGTAAACCACCGGCGTGCGCATCTCCACCAAGTTGCAATCAGAAATGGAGATGCACGGGTTTGGCTCAGGAGCCACACGGCGGGGTCGGGTGGACATCTGGAGCCTCCCGAACGCACGCCCGCCGGTGAGGCTGTAAACGTCGCCGTGGGCATTCTGGGCGAGGGGGGGTTTTGGGATCGACGACAATTTGCGCCCAAGACGACCGGCCCGGAGGTCCGGGGTACCCAAGACCGGGGTACCCAAGACTCGGCTTAGCGCGCTGCGGGGAAGGGTTCGCGCTTGGTCGATGCGAGCATCATCATCAGCCCGCCGACGACGGCACCGAGGATCGACACGCCCATGAATGGGAGCGTCCAACCCATGCCAGGCTGCGAGCCCGAGCCGTCGATGGCGTCGGTCCTGAAGCGGTACCGGCTGACCTGCGCGCGGGGCATGCTAAAGAGGCACGCTTGCCACTCCCAGGTGCGCTCCTGGATTTTCTCGATCCCCATGTCGAGGGGACCGTCGGGAAGTGTGCGACCCTCGGCGGCGGCCTCACGCCTGGCGTCCACCTCGGCCGGCAGCCGTCCTCGGCGGTCGGGGAACTGCATCTGGCGCTTGGTGATCGTGCCATCGGCGGTCAGCTCGAAGACCTCAAAGACCCAGTCGCGCACGCGCACGTTCCCCCATGTCTCCTGCTGCCAACCCTCGGGTGTACGCCGGTTGACGACCACGGCTCGCCAGTCCTTGTCCGAGTAGGGGTCCGCGGTTTTCTGACCTGCTTGCAGCGGCTGGAACGAGAGGACCGTTACGTGCTCTTCATACACCGCTAGGTCAGCAAAGTTGGGCACGCTCGGCGGGTGGACGCGGAGGGTTGCAGTCGCGTCGCCGAAGCGGAGAGTGAGAGCCGGCTGGCCGTCGGGAGTTTTGGAGTCTTGCAGCGAGACGGGCTTGCCGCGGAAGAAGAACTCGCGTGCGAACTGGCGTTCGAAGTGGAAGAGGTCGGGGAGTGTCTGGTTGAAGGTGGCAGCTCGCCGGGCCATGGCGACGCCACTGATGCCTGTGCCGAGCAGTGCGAGGAGGAGGATCAGGAGTCCTGCGGTCTTTGGTTTCATGTTTGGTGCGGAGTTCACTGCGCTGGGGTGGTGCCGGGGTTACCGTGCGGGGCGGGGCCGGCACCTGCGGGGAGGAGCTCGGGGAGGGTGATGCCCGCCCGTGGGCGTGCGGCGTTGGCGTTGCTCGCGGCGGTGGCTGCGTGGGCGTGGCCGCCGCCGTGGGAGGGCATGGAGGCGAGGACCTCGGGGTGCTTTTCGAGATAGGCGGTGAAGATTTCAGGCACGGGCTTGCCCTGGGCGTGGAGTTCTTCGACGCGGTGGACGAGGCGCTGGGCGAGGACCTTGGTGAGGGTCTGGTTTTCTTTGAGCATGGTGTCGATCGTGGCATCGGCGCGCTGGCGGACGAAGTAAGCGACGGAGGTGCCGGTGGGGACCTGGACCCCGCCGGCAAGCGGGACGCCGCCGACGCCGCCGGGGACTTGTTGTCCGCCTTTGTATGAATAGAGGATCGGGCGGGTGCCCAGGTCGAGCATGGTAAAGCCGAGGAAGAAGGTCAGGACCAGGATGCTGAAGAAGGCGACCATGGTGTTGAGGGGGTTGTCGTAGCGGAGTTGCATGAAGTATGCCGCGACGATGATGCTCTTGACGGCGGCGATCGAGAGTGCGACAACGACGTTGACCCAAGCGGGCAGGGTGATGCCGAAGGCGTGGGCGATGGCCAGCTCGAGGTTGGCCACCGCGACGGTCAGGCCCGTGAAGACCATCAGTATGACCAGGACTGTTACGAGTGTGCGCAGGGGGATAATGGTGTGCCCGTGCCCGGCGTGCCCCTGGTGCTGGCTGAGGTGGTGCGGGTCGTCAGGATGGGCGTGTGCGCTTGCCATGAGTTGCTCTCGGTTGGATCGGGCGTTGCGGCGGGTGCGTTTGCGTGCGTTGACGGGTGCGTGGTCCTAGTGGATCAGGTAGAGCATCGGGAAGAGGAAGATCCAGACGATGTCGACGATGTGCCAATACAGCGCGACGACCTCAACGGCGTTGTAGTGCTTGGGGCCAAAGTGCAGCTTGGTTGCCCGGCGGAAGAGCCAGGCGTATAGGAAGATGCCGACGATGACGTGCGAGGCGTGCACGCCCGTTGCGCCCCAGTAGAGGCCCCACCAGAGCGGCTCGTTGGGGTCCACCCAGTTGGGGTAGTTGAAGAACTTGCCGGGGAGTTTGCCGTCGGCGATCTTGGGGAGGTACTCGAAGATGACCTTGATGGCCAGGAAGGCGACGCCGGCGAGCAGGGTGAAGGCGAGGTTGACCTTGAGCCAGAACTGGCGGTTGAGTTGTGCATCGCGCACGGCGGCGGCGGCGGTGTAGCTGCTGGCGAGCAGGACGACGGTGTTGATCAGGCCCCAGCGCCAGTCCAGCAGCGATGAGCCGTGCGCGAAGGCCTCGGGGTGGAGCATGCGCATGATGCCGTAGAAGACGAAGAGGCCCGAGAAGAGCAGGACTTCAGTTGCCAGGAAGAGCCATGTGCCCATCTTGACGGCGTCGAACTCGTGGTCGCTGCTCTTGAAGTGGTGCGCGGCGTGATAGCGCTCGTGGTAGGGTTTGTTTGTGGGCACGCTCGCGTGGGGCTTGTCGGTTGGGAGTGTGGTCATGGTGTTTGTCGCTCCGGCGGCGTGTGTTGCGGATGCGTTGGTTTAGTGGGCCTTCTGCCCGGGCTTGAGCGGCTCGGGCATGGCGAACTCGCCGGGCTTGCACTGGGGTGGGTAGACGTCGTCAAAGTCATATGGCCCGTGCTGGACGACCGGCTCGTGGTGGAAGTTGTGCGTGATCGGCGGGCTGCTGGTGTCGGTCCACTCCAGCGAGAGGCCGCCCCATGGGTTGGGCGGTGCCTTGGGGCCGGCGACGAGGGAGTGAATGAAGTTAACGAGGTGGACAACGAACCCGGCGGCGAGGATCAGGCTGCCGATGGTGCTGATCTGGTGGTAGATCTGGAACTCATCGACGTAGCTGGCGTAGCGCCTAGGCATGCCGTGGGCGCCCATGATGAACTGGGGGAAGAAGGTGGTGTTGAAGCCGATGAAGACGAGCCAGAAGCCGGCCTTGCCCCAGAACTCGTTGTACATCTTGCCGAACATTTTGGGCCACCACATGTGGATGGCGCCGAGGAAGGCGATGATGGTGCTGCCCATCATGACGTAGTGGAAGTGTGCGACAACGAAGTAGGTGTCGTGCAGGTGCAAGTCGACGTTGAGGGCGCCGAGGTAGACACCGGTGAGGCCGCCGATGGAGAAGAGGAAGAGGAAGCCCAGGGCATAGCACATGGGGGTTTTGAGGTCGATGTTGCCCTTGTAGAGGGTGACGATCCAGTTGAAGACCTTAACGGCCGAGGGGAGGGCGACGAGGAAGGTGAGGGCGGAGAAGACGGTAGCGGCGACTGCGCCTTGGCTTGTGAAGAGGTGGTGGCCCCAGACGATGAAGCTGATGCCCGCGATGGCGAGGCTGCTGAAGGCGACGGCCTTGTAGCCGAAGATTTTCTTGCGTGTGAAGACGGCGATCATCTCGCTCATGACGGCCATGCCCGGCAGGATCATGACGTAGACGACGGGGTGGCTGTAGAACCAGAAGAAGTGCTGGAAGAGGACGGGGTCGCCGCCGAGGCGTGGGTCAAAGATGCCGATGTGGAAGAGGCGCTCGAAGACGAGCAGCAGGAGCGTGATGCCGATGACGGGGGTTGCAAGGACCTGGATGATGCTGGTGCCGTAGATACCCCAGACGAACAGGGGCATGTCGAACCAGCCCATGCCCGGGGCGCGGAGTTTGTGTACGGTGACGACGAAGTTGAGGCCTGTGAGGATGGAGCTGAACCCGAGGATGAAAGCGCCGAGGATCATAAAGACGATCTGCCAGTGCCCGTGCGCGGTGGAGGTTGAGTAGGGGGTGTAGAACGTCCAGCCGGTCTCGACGCCGCCGCCGATGGCGGCGATAACGGCAAAGAGTGAGCCGAAGAGGTAGATGTACCAACTGAGGAGGTTGAGTTTGGGGAAGGCGACGTCCTTTGCCCCGACCATGAGGGGGAGGAGGAAGTTGCCCAGGGATGCGGGGATGCTCGGGACGATGACGAGGAAGACCATGATCAGGCCGTGGAGGGTGAAGATGCGGTTGTAGAGGAGGTTTCCCTCGTTGATGCTGGTAGCGCCGGCAGCGGCGAACGCCTGCCCGACGACGCGGGTGGTGCCGTCGGCAAGGAGCTCGGTGCGTGTTGGCTCGAAGAGCTCGATGCGTACGGCGATGGCGGCCGCGCCGCCGAGGAAGAACATGAAGAGGATGGCGAAGAGGTACATGACCCCGATTTTTTTGTGATCGACGGTGGTGGCCCAGTCGGCGATGGTGGCCCACATGGTGGCCCTGGGTGCGAGGTAGGACTCGTCATGGGGGTCGTTGCCCGCTTCGTTGATCTTGGTGCCTGGGATGGTGGTCATGTGTGTACTCCCGGTGGGGTGCCTGCGTGGGGTGGTCGAGGGGGGTGGTGTGTTTACTTTTTGGGGATGATCTTTTTGTCGTCGTCGGTGGTTTTGCCGGCGAGGTCGCGGAGGTAGGCGATGACGCCGAGGATTTCGGTCTCGCTGAGTTGGCCTGCGAAGCTGGGCATCTGGTTGGCGTAGCCGGCATGGACTTTGGCGGAGGGGTTGAGGATGGACTCACGGGCGTAGTTCTCGTCATACTTGACGGTTCCGCCAGCGGCGATGGGGACATCGGTGCCCCAGGCACCTTTCCAGGTCGGGCCGGTGTTTTTGCTGCCGTCGATGGAGTGGCAGGTGGCGCACCGTTTGGCGTAGACGATTTTCCCGGCGTCGATGAAGGAGCCCCCGCCGTACTGGTCGCCCCAGTTGGTGAGGGTTTTTTCATAATCCCCAACGCTCATGACGCGCATGACGGCGGCCATCTCGCTGTGCAGTTCGCCGCAGTATTCGGCGCAGAAGACGAAGTGGTCGCGGCCTGGGAGCTCGCCGGGAGCGGGCTTGATGCTCCCGGCCTGGTCTTGCCCGACGGCTGACTGGGGGACGAAGGTGAGGCTGGTGTAGCGGTTGGGGAAGAGGTCCATTTTGATGCGCATGTCGGGGATGTAGAACGAGTGCATGACGTCGCGGCTGGTCATGAGGAAGCGGACGGGTATTTTCTCGGGCACGGCGATGACGGGCACCTGCGTGTTGCCGCGGGGGCCGACGCTCTTGGCGTCGGCGTTGGGGAGGGTGTTGTCGTCGAGGTAGACGGACTGGCCGGAGCTGGCGCCGTTTTTGTACTTGACATCCCAGGCCCACTTGTAGCCTTGGAGGTTGATGGTCTCGGCGTCGCCGCGTGCGATCTGGCTGCGGATGTACCCCTTGAAGCCCCAGAAGAAGACGACCATGAGGACGCCCAGGGGGACAACGACCCAGGTGACTTCAAGGATGGTGCTGTGGTTGGGTGTGCGCTGTGCGGGGACGCCTGGTCGGCGGCGGTACTTGAACATCCAGTAGACCATCGGGACCATGCACAGGAGGAAACTGATGATGCAGACCCAGGTAACGAACATGAACAGCCCGTCGACGTTGTAGTCGCCGGTTGCCAGGTCGCTGTTGCCGGGCTTGAGTAAGATAGATTTGAGCCACTCGTTCATCCTGCTGCTCCGGCGACGCTTGGGGGTGGGGTATTGGTTGGTGGTGCTGCGCTGGTCAGGGGCCTGTCTGCGGTGGCCGGGTGTTTGGTGCGCCTGCGTCTGTGCTCGACGACGAGCATCGTGGCGATGAGGCCCCCGACGCCGAGGACCATCCCGCCGCTGGCGACTTGCATGACGCGGAAGGCGGTGAGGCTGTAGCTGCCCGAGTTGGGGTCAAAGTGGAAGCAGAAGAGCATGATCTTGTCGATGGTGTTGCCGATTTTTCCTTCGCCGGCGTCGAGGAGGGCGAGGCGGAGGTCGCGTGTGGGGGTGTCGATGCCGTAGAGGTAGCGGCTGAGCATGCCGGTCTGGCTGAGGACGAAGGTAACCGTCGGGTGTGCGTACTCGTTACTGGCCGGGAGGTAGCGGTACTGGAAGCCAACTTGGTCGGCGAGTTTTTGTACCTGACCGGGGATGTTGCTGCTGAGCCAGGCCCAGTTCTCGGAGATTTTGTCGGCGGGGGTGCGGTCATAGTTGAGCAAGTAGGTTGCTTTCTGTGCCGCGGCATCGCTGGCCGACTCGGTGGGGTCGAAGGAGACAACGACGACGTTGAACTCTTTGCCGATGGTCCAGTCGAGCTCGCGGAGGCGCTGGTTGAAGCGTTGGAGCGTGAGTGGGCACTGCATGGGGCAGCGGAAGTAGACGAGCATGAGGACGACGGGCTTGCCCTGGTTGAAGTAGTCGCCGAGGCGGACGGGCTTGCCGTCGGAGTTGTTCAGGACCATCTCCAGGTCGATCTTCTGGCCGAGGCGCTCGACGACGTCGAGGCCCTTGATCGCCTCGGGCATGGTGTTGGGCACACCCGGCTGGCCGATCGGCCCGAGCGTGCCGCCTAGCTGGGCCGGCGCGGGCGCGGCGAGCGCCAGCAGTGCGATGGCCGAGGAGGCGATACGCCTTGGGTTGATCGACGGGTTGGAGGCCCATGACCTGAACAAACCGGACTCCTGTTGCGGTGCACTTTTGCGTTGATGAAACGACGGGGTGCTGATACTTCTACTTTAGGTGGGTGGGTTAGGTGGGTGGTGGTGGTTTTAGCGTTTGTTGTAGCGTTCGATAACTGTCTGCATTGCGCTAGACATCGGCAGGCGGACGGCGCCGGTTTCGATGTCAACCCACTCAGACTGCGCACTGGTAAAACTACTGAAGGCCGTGGCGCGGGCGGCGAGGGCGTTCTGCTGGATGGCTGCGCTGCTGCCGCCGAAACGCTCGGGGAACTCTTCACTGCTGATCTGGAAGGTGTTGGCGTAGGTAACAAAGTAGATGACGACGACGATGACAACGGCGACAACGGCCATGTAGAGCACGAGGCCGTAGCCTGCGACCTTGAGTGCGGGGATGGACTCGGTGCTGGAGTCCTGCGGGTGCCCGTGGGCCTGGGCGTGGGTGTGCTGGTGCGGGGCGGGGGTGTGGGCGTTGGCTGTTGGGTGGTGGGTGGACATGGGAGGCTCGGGGTGTGTTCGGCGCGGGGCAGGCCCGGCACGGTCAGACATAGTTCTTGTGGTTGAGCGCTTCGCTCAGGCGCGGGTCTTTGATCGGGATCAGGGGTGACCGGCGGACCATGAAGATGATCCCGGCGGCGAAGATGGCGACGGGGCCGATGATGCCGGTGAAGTCAACCCAGGCCAGGCCGACCTTGCCGGCGGATACGGGGTTGCCGCTGTCGTAGGTCATAAAAGTGATGGGGCGGATTTGCCAGAAGAGATCGACAACGTGCATGAGCAGTTGCCAGCAGGCGAGCAGGACGAGGATGCGCATCTTGGTTTTGACGCTGCGGAAGAGGAGGATGAGGAAGGGGAGGACGAAGTGGCCGAGGATGATGACCAGGCCGACGTTCTGCCAGCCGTTGTTGGTGCGGACGAGCATCCAGGCGGTTTCTTCGGGGATGTTGGCGTACCAGATCAGGAAGTACTGGCTGAAGGCGATGTAGGCCCAGAAGATGGTAAAGCCGATGAGGAGTTTGCCTAGGTCGTGGTAGTGCTCGCGTGTGATGAGGCCCTTGAGCCTGCCGGAGGCGCGGAGGATGGCGGTGATGAGGATGACCAGTGCGACGCCCGAGAGGATGCTGCCGGCGAAGAAGTAGACGCCGAACATGGTGCTGAACCAGTGAAAGTCCATTGACATGATGAGGTCAAAGGAGAAGAACGCTGCGCTGAGGGCAAAGAAGAGCAGCCCGGGCATGGCCCAGAACTGGGCCTTGTTGGTCAGGGCCTTATCGCCGGTGATGTCTTGCTGGCGCGAGAGAGTGAACTGCTTATAGGCAAAGAAGCAGAAGACCAGGACGTAAAAGATGATCCGCCCGGCAAGGAACGGTTCGTTGAGGTACCAACTCTTGGCGAGCAGGAGGAAATCGCCCTTGCTCTCGGGGAGCATCCACTTCCATACCTTGGGCGCAAAGAAGAGGTAGGGGAGGAGGAAGAGGGCGAGCAAGGGCATGAGTGCGGCGACGTTTTCAGACTGCCGGCGGAAGGTGGTGCTCCAACCCGCCTGAACGGCACGGGAGATCATCACCAGCACCAGCGAGCCGAGCATCATTGTTGTTACAGCCATGACGCCGACGTGGTAGCTGAGCACGGCGTGCTTGAGGCCCTTGGCGTCCTCGGCGCTCCACCCGGCGTAGGCCGTGGCACCCAGGCAGAGCAGGCCGAGGGCGAGCAGGAGGAGCATGGGGCCGTTGGCCCAGGACTTGGGGACGGTGGTGTTGGCCGGCGAGAGGTCAATAGGCCCAGTGTGGCTGGCGAAGGTCCGGCCGAGGTTGCTGGCCGAGGGGTCGTTGATGGTGTCGGCGGGGAGGGCGGTCATTTGGAGCCTTCCTTGTTAGGTGCTGGGGCGGGCGCGGCGGGTGGTACGCTCAGCGGGTGCCCGGGGGGCAGGGGCGTTGGTGCCACGGGGGTGGAGGACGCGGGCGTGGTTGCCGGTGCGGTGGTTGGCGCGGTCTGGTTGGTTTTGAGTTGCAGGAGGCGTTGGCGTTCGGCCTCGGGCAGGTCGGTGAGTTTGCCTTGGCGTGAGGCCTGGAGGGCGCGGAAGTAGGCGACGATGTTCCAGGCGTCTGCGGGTGTGATGTTGTAGGCGTAGCCGGGCATTTTTGCAGCGCCGTCGGGGCCGATGACGCCGTTGCGGATGGTGTGGAAGATGTACCCATCGCGTGAGCGCATGGGGTCGGCGTTGGGGTCCCAGTATTTGGGGTCGTGGAAGTTGGGCAGGGGGTAGGACCACTGGATGCCGACCTGTCCTTTGCCGAGGCCGTCGTAGCCGTGGCAGGAGGCGCAGAAGACGTTGAAGCGGTCCTGGCCGCGCTGGATGGCTTTGGTGTCGATGACGGCACGGAGCGGGATTGATTGCAGGTAGGTGCCGTCGGCGTTGATGCCGCGGAAGTAGGCGTCGTCCTCGCGGAGGAAGCGGTCGCGTGCGGGGAGGGGCGCGTCCTGGAAGAGCATGGTTGCGCCGGACTGCTCGCTGGTTACGACGCCGACGTCCTGGAGCATGCCGAAGGCGACGGTCCCCTCGACGACGGGGCGCATCGACCGGCTGTCGGTGAAGAACTCGCTTTTGGTCTGGGGCTTGAACTTGGGCGAGTCGTCCATGTCGGGGAAGAACTGGCGCGGGCGAGCGGCGGTGCGGTCGCCCCGGCATGCGCCGGCGACGCCCGCAAGCACAACAGCCCCGGTGAGGGCGACGACTTTGACTTTGCTTGCTCTGCTGCTCATGGATGCTCTCGTTGACTGGGGCGCGGACCCCGCTACATACTCACTGCTGACTACTCGTCGCTCATCGCTCATCACTCGTCGTTCACCGTCTCGACCCGTGTTGCCCCGGCATGCAGGAGGAGTTGTTTGGTTTGTTCGGGGTCGAACTTGGCGTCCTTGGCCTCGACGGCGATGATGAAGCGGTCGTCGCTGACGCGGAGGAAGCGTTCTTTTTTGAGCAGGGGGTGGAACCACATCGGCAGGGCGTTGAAGGCGAGCATGCCCAGCAGCGCGCTGAAGGCGGTGAAGATGACGCCGAACTCGAAGGTAACGGGGACAAGGACCTGCCAGGCGGATGCGGGCTTGCCCTGGTGGACGATGGCGTAGTCGGTGCGGACAAAGAACTGGAAGGCAAAGCCGAGTGCCGCGCCGGTGAGGCCGAGCAGGCCGACCATAAGGGGGAGTTTATTGGGCTTGATGCCCATGGCTTCGTCGATGCCGTGGATGGGGAAGGGGGAGTAGACGTCCCACTTGGCATACCCGGCATCGCGGACGACCTCCGCGGCGTGGAAGGTTGTGGCAGGGTCGGGGAACTCAGCGATGATGCCGTAGGTGCCCTGGGCGGTGCCGGCGTTGGGGGTGCCGGTGATGGTGGTTGTGCTGCTCATGCTTCACCTCCGGTGGTGGGCGTGTTGGGAGAGTGCTTGGTGGCGGCGTGGGTGCCGCCGGCGTGATGGTCGTCGTGCGTGTGGTGATCGTGCCCGTGGGCGTGCGGGTTGGCCTGTGGCATGACGGCCTTGATCTCGCTCATGGCGAACTGCGGCAGGAAGCGCATGAAGAGCAGGTAGAGCGTCAGGAACGTGCCGATGGAGCCGACGAAGGTGAGGATGTCCACGAGCGTGGGGAAGAACATGTGCCACTCGCCGGGGAGGAACGCGCGGTGGAGGCTTGTAACGATGATGACGAAGCGCTCGAACCACATGCCGATGGTTACGAAGAAGGCGACGGCGAAGATGACGGGGATGGACTGGCGGCCGCGCTTGAACCAGAAGACCTGGGGGGTGACGACGTTGCAGAAGATCATGGCCCAGTAGGCCCACCAGTAGGGGGCGTAGCGTCCACCGCCGAGGGTGTCGGCAAGGAAGGGTGGCATGAGACGGTTGTAGACGAAGACGTCGGTCTCGAACTTGTTGCCCGAGTATGCGGCGATGAAGAACTCCATGGCGTAGGCGAAGCCGACCATCATGCCGGTGAGCAGGATGATTTTGGCCATGTTTTCAAGGTGCCGGCGTGTAACGATGTCTTTCATCCCCGGGCAGAGTTCCCGGCTGGGGATGATGAGCAGGAGGACCATGGCAAAGCCCCCGAAGATGGCGCCGGCGACGAAGTAGGGCGGGAAGATGGTGGTGTGCCAGCCGGGGATGACGGAGGTGGCAAAGTCAAACGAGACGATGGAGTGGACGCTGAGCACCAGCGGGGTGCTGATGCCTGCGAGCATGAGGTATGCTTTTTCGTAGTTGATCCAGTGGCGTGTGCTGAAGCGCCAGCCCATGCTCAGGAAGCCGTAGACGCGGGCGCGGATCATGTCGACGCTGACGTTGATGATCGGGAGCCTCTGGCCCCCAGTGGGGTTGAGGCCCAGGCGGAGTGCGGCGCGGTCGCGGAGTGTGGCAAAGTCGGGGATCATGCCCATATACCAGAAGAGCAGCGAGACGGTGGCGTAGGTGCTGACGGCAAAGACGTCCCAGAGCAGGGGGCTTGAGAAGTTGCTCCAGATGGCGTTGCTGTTGGGGACCGGCGCGAGCATCCAGGCCATCCAGACGCGGCCGATGTGGATGCCCGGGAAGGTGCCGGCGCAGATGACGGCGAAGATCGTCATGGCCTCGGCGGCGCGGTTGATGCTGGTGCGCCACTTCTGCTTGAGCAGGCAGAGGATCGCGCTGATGAGCGTGCCGGCGTGGCCGATGCCGATCCAGAAGACGAAGTTGGTGATGTCCCACGCCCAGTCGACCTGGTTGTTCAGGCCCCAGACGCCTACGCCGGTGATGATGAGGTAGATGATCATCAGGGGCATAAGCCCGGCGACGTGGGCGGCGATGAGGAAGGCGGGGTTCCACCAGCGGCCGGGGCCTTTTTCGACGTACCCGCAGACCGTCTCGGTGATGGAGTGGAAGTCGCGGTTGCCCAGCACCAGCGGGGCGCGCTGGGCGGGGTCGTTGACCAGGGTGCCGTCGCCTGTTGCAGGGTCCCACGGCACCGCGCCGGCCAGGGGCTGCTGGAGCCCGGCCAGTTCGCGTGCGGCAGATTCGTCAGGACGAAGAACGCTCATGCCTTCCCTCCCAGCACCGACAGCGATAGCTTGTAACCATCCTCGGCGTGCAGCTTGGACCGATCAAAGAACGTGTGCCCGGCGGGCTTGCCACCCTCACCACCACCCTCAACACCACCCTGGTGCCCACCACCCTGGTGCTCGCCGTGGGTGCCGAAGGGGTTGTCGTTGTTGGGGCGGATTTTGGGGTTGGGGTTGTTGACGCGGACCATGTAGGTGGTGCGCGGGCGAACGGCCAGGTAGCCGAGGAGGGCGTAGGTGCGTGTGTGCTCGCGCATCTGGCGGACGATCGAGCCTTTGCCGGCGTGGCTGGTGGTGTCGAGGATGTCGCCGAAGGTGATCGCGCCGGTGGGGCAGGCCTGCTGGCAGGCGGTCTGGACGTACATATCCGGGACGCCCTCGCTGTTTTTGCGGAGGCCCTTGAGTTTGAGCTCGATTTTGGCTTCGTTGGTGCGTTGGATGCAGTAGGTACACTTTTCCATCACGCCGCGGGAGCGGACGGTAACGTTGGGGTTCTTCTCGAGCCTGGTGATCTCGTCGAGTTTTTTACGAAGGCGTGGGGGGATGAGGTTCTGGTTGGCGGGCAGGTGGTTCTCGATGACGGCGGGTGTTACGTCGCTGATGCCGTCGGTGAGGCCGCCGTTGAACTTGGTTACGCCGTAGTCAAAGAAGTTGAAGCGGCGGACCTTGTAGGGGCAGTTGTTGGCGCAGTACCGGGTGCCGATGCAGCGGTTGTAGACCATGTAGTTGTGGCCTTCGGGGCCGTGGACGGTGGCGTTAACGGGGCAGACGACCTCGCAGGGCGCGTTCTCGCAGTGGACGCAAGCGACGGGCTGGTAGAGCATGCCCGAGGGGTCGTTGCGGTCGTCGCCGGTGAAGTAGCGGTCGACGCGGATCCAGTGCATCTCGCGCCCTCTGTTGACCTCGATCTTGCCGACGGAGGGGATGTTGTTTTCGCTCTGGCAGGCGATGGTGCAGACGTTGCACCCGATGCATGCCGAGAGGTCGATGGACATGCCCCACTGGGGGCTTTCGGCAAAGGCTGGCTGCGGGCGTGTGGCCTCGGCGGCGTACTTGGGGTTGTGGAACCCGGCGGCGGTGGGGTCGACGTCGAGTTTGCTGCCGTTGTAGGGGTTGACATACGCGCCGACGAGTGCGGGCATGTGGGCCATCTCGGAGCCTTCGACGCGCTCGCCGAGGGTGAGTTTCATCTCCCGGCCGTAGGAATCTTTCTGGACCTTGATGGGGTCATCGCCGAACTTGGCCCAGGCTGCTGAGTCGATTTCGCGGATGATCGCTCGGCCTTCCATCGACCCGTGCAGCTGCGTGCTGCTGACCTGGTAGCGTTCGCCGGTGCGTGCGACGCCCTCGGCCCGCGCGGCAAAGGTGCCGTGGGGCTTGATGGCGAAGGTATCAAAGCCCACGCCCGAGCCGACGAGGCCGCAGACGCGGCGGCCGTAGCCGAGGGGGAGGATGACCGCGTCGTCGGCGATGCCGGGGACGACCCAGGCGACGATGCGGAGTGTCTGCGTGCCGAGCTTGATCTCGATGACGTCGTTGTCGGGCTTCTTGGTGGTGTAGTCCTGGGGGTTGATGCCGAGTTTTGTGGCCGTGGCCGGGGAGATCATCGCCGGGTTATCCCAGACGGTGCGGCCTGCGGGGTCGGGGAGTTCTTGGAGCCAGGCGTTGTTCATCCATCGGCCATCGCCCATTGCGCCGGGGAGGAAGACGAGTTCATACTCGCCGGGGTTCTGGGCGGGGACGCCGACGAGCGATTCGGCGACGCGGGGGGTGCTGAGCGTTGCGCTAGCCGGGGGTTTGGAACCTGTGCCTGCGAGCAGGCCGTCGTAGAGGGCGCGGCGCCAGGCTTTTTCAAAGTCCCCGGCCGTGGGGGCCTTGATGGTTGCGCGCCAGGTGTTGCGGGTGAGTTCGTAGCCGTCGGTTACCTTCAGGCCGGCGATGATCGCCAGGGCCTCGACCTCGCTCTTGCCGGCGTAGAGGGGAGCGATCATGGGCTGGATGGGGCTGATGGTGCCGTCGCCGGCGACGATATCCCCCCACTGCTCTAGGTAGGTCGTGCCGTTGAGTCGCCAGGTGCTTGCCTGGACGGTCTCGGTGTCCTCGACGCTGAGGGTGATGCGCTGTGGGACTTTGAGGAAGGCGGCCTCGAAACCTGGAACGTTGAAGCAGGGGTTGACTTCGGAGCAGACGACCGCCTTGACGGTGCCGGCGTCCATCGACTTGACGAGGTCGGCCAGGGCCTTGGTGCTGTCGATCGCGCCGTCGCCGGCGAGGGGTGCGTAGCGCACGGTGTTGCCGAGTGCGCCGAGGTGGGCGTTGATGGCGGCGGCCAGGGCGTGCACCCAGGCAGGCTGCGAGGGGCCGACTATGACAACGGCGTTCCCCTTGGCCGAGGTGAGGTCGTCGGCCAGGGCCTCGACCCAGCCGGCGGGGGCGGGGCTGGTGCCGAGCTTAGCCTTGACGGCTGAGAGGCCCGCCGCGAGCGAGCCGGGGAGGGCGAGTTTTTCGGCCAGGGCCACCAGGAGGGCGGCGGTCTGCGTCGGAGTTGCCTTGAGGCGGTGGTCGGCAGATGCGCCGGTGTTGGAGAACGTCGATTCGACGACGTAGAGGCGGTTCATCGCGTCGGCGGCTTTGAGCACCTTGCGGGCCGCGGCAAAGTCGCGGGCCTGCTTGAGCGCGAGGCTCTCGAACTGCATGAAGTCGCGCCCCAGCGACAAAATGACCTTGGCTTTGGAGAGGTCGAGCACCTCGCGCACGGGCTGGCCGAAGGCGGCTTGGAGGCCGGCGAACTGCTGCGTGTCTTCGAGCGCGTCATACGCCACCCACTTGGCCTGTGGCCAGCGGGTGAGCACCTCGGCCTTGATGGCGTCGCGGGTGGGGCTGCTCTTTTTATCCACGACAAATGCCAGGCCCGCGCCCTTGGTGGTATCAAACTGGCCGGTGTTCTGCTTGCACCAGGCGGCAAAGTCATCCCAGGTTGCGGCCTTGCCGGCTGAGGAGCCGGGGCGGACGATCTCGGGCTGCTTGAGGCGGTCGGGGTCGTAGAGGGCCAGGATGGAGGCCTGGCTCCAGAGTGTGCTTTTGCCCTGGTTGACGGGGTGGAGCGGGTTGCCCTCGACTTTGGTTGGGCGTGCGCCGTGGGTCTCGATGAGGAGCCCTTCGCCCCCGCCGCCCGGCAGGGGCATGGAGGTGGCATAGAAGAGGGCCTTGCCGGGGATGACGTCCTCGGGGACCTTGGCTGAGTATGGGAGGATCGGGTGCTCGGGGCGCCGGCATGCGGGGATGGTTGCCGCCCCGGCGAGTGCGAGGCTTGCGCCCATGAGCTTGAGGAACGTGCGGCGGTTCTGGCCACCTGCGTCGAGTTCGCTCGCTCCCGCGGGGAACTCGCGCTCGAGCCAATCGCGGAACTCGGGTGTGTCGGCGACTTCTTCAAGCCCGCGCCAGTATGCCTTGCCCGAAGCAGCGGTGCTGGCCACCTGAAGTGCTCGCGCACCGACTGGGGTCTGGTGGACGGGCTTTCCTTCCTTGCGGCTTGTGGGGCACTGATCGTGGTTGCTCATGTGTTGCTCGGGCGTTGTCAACGGGCTTGTGCGGGCCCGCCGTGGATATCTGTGGCTCTGCGCGGAGGTGCTGACTTAGTAGTGGCAAGCACCGCAGTTTTCAGGGCTTGCGATGCCGCGTTCTTTGTAGAGTTCAGCGCCGCGTTTTTGCATCGCGGCGGGGTCGGTCATCTCTTGCTCGACGACGAAGAGTTGGGTGACTTGGTCCTTGGGCACCAGGTTTTTGTCGGGTGCGCGGTGGCAGTCCAGGCACCACGCCATGCTCAGGCTTTCGTGCTGCCAGACGACGGGTAGGCGGGCCATGTTGCCGTGGCAGGAGATACACGAGACGCCTGCGTTGACGTGTGCGTGGTGCGGGAAGTTGCGGACATAGTCGGGGAGTTTGTGGACGCGTGCCCACTCGATGGAGGTATCGGTGGCGTATGCGGTGCGAATAAACTCGGTTTTCTGCTTGTGCAGGTCGCTTTCGTTGTACTTGGCGAGTTTGCCAGCGGAGTGGCACCCGTAGCAGGTGGATACCGGCGGGATGTTGGCCTCTGCGGAGGTTTCGACGTGCGAGTGGCAATAGCGGCAGTCCATGCCGAGTTTGCCGGCGTGAATCTGGTGGTTGAACCCGCCGCCGGGCTGGTCGGGCATGTAGCCGACTTCCCAGAAAGCGGGGGTTGCGTAATACCAGACGCCGGCGACGGCCAGGCCTGCGGTGCTGACGGCACCCCCGAGCAGGAGCGGGGGCAAGGTATTGATCCACTTGGGAAAGATGGTCGACATGGTCGCGCCTTAGCACTTGGCAGACGCCGGGGGGTTCCCGGGGGTGGGGGCGTGGGACGAACGAAAAACTGACGAACCGTAAAAAACCAAAGTAGGTCCACTTCTTGCCAGACCGCAAAAGTTCCGGTCTGAGCATAGGATGGAGTAATCCGTGTTTGCAACTGTATACATCGTTCCCAAACACGACCCGGCAAAAGGGCTTATGCCTTCCTAAAACCTCAACAGCAGACCCTTGATCGTTCAGGAACCCGCTCGATGAGCACAAATACAAACCAGTCCCCATCCCGCTCCCCCTTGCCGGGTGGTATAACCGTTGGGTTTGGGGTGGCCGTGGCGATGTGGGTGTGTTGGTTTTTGCTGCACATGCCGGTGGTGGTCCACCACTTTCCACCATCCGTGGCGGGGCCGATGTTGCTGGGGGTGTTGGTGGTTGGTGTGGTGATCGGGCTGCGGTGGGTGCCAAGGGGGGGCCGGGTGGTTTCCGGTGGTGTGGCCGGGGTGGTGGCGGGGGTGGTGAACTTGATGGTGATGGGGTCGAAATTGAGCGTGGCGGGGGCGGGTGGTGAGGCATCGCTGGTGCCCTCGGCGGGGTTGATGGTGGCGGGGTGGATCGCTTTGTGCGTGGTGCTGGGGTTGGCCTCGGGGTGGGTGGGTCGCTTGGTGTGGAAGGGAGAGGTCGAGGCGAAGCCGGGGGTTTGGTGGCTGGGGAGATTTGCGTGGGTGAACGCGCTGGCGATTTTGCCGTTGTTGGCGCTGGGGGGTTTGGTGACGACGGCGAAGGCGGGGTTTGCGGTGCCGGACTGGCCGGGGACGTATGGGAGCAACATTTTTTTGTACCCGATCGCGATGATGGGTGAGCCGAGGATTTTTCTGGAGCACACGCACCGTCTGTTTGGGACGCTGGTGGGGCTGACGACTGTGGTGCTGGTGGTCTTTGCGTTGCTGGACTCGCAGCGGGGGTGGATGAAGGCCTTTGCGTGCGTGCTGCTGGGGGCGGTGGTGGTGCAGGGTGTCATTGGCGGTGTGTGGGTAGAGGAGAAGCATTTGTGGCTGGTGCTGTTGCACGGGGTGCTGGGGCAGTTGATCTTCGGCAGTGCCGCGCTGTTGGCAACGGTGCTCTCGCCTGGGTGGCAGCGGTGGGCGGGGGACTCGGCTGCGGGGGCGAGGTTGCGGGTGCCGAGGGTGCTGTGCTTGGCGCTGTTGGGCACGCTGCTGATGCAGTTGATCTTTGGGACGTTGATCCGGCACGCGGGGAGCTCGCACGCGTTGTGGAGCCATGTTGGATTTTCGGTCGTTCCGGTGGTGTTGGCGGTGATCGCCGGGTCGATGATGATGCGGAACAAGCACGACGCGGCGCACGGGCGGTCGCTGTGGCTGGTGGGTCATGTGCCGATGATCGTGGTTGGGTTGCAGTTTGTGCTGGGGTTTGTGGCGTTGGTCGCGTACCTCAATGATGAGACGCGGAAGATTGCCGCACCTGTGGCCGAGACGCTGGCGGCAGCGCCGGCGATTGACCCGCTGAAACTGCTGGCACGGACGGTGCACCAGGCAAACGGGGCGGTGCTGCTGGCGACGGCGTTTGTGCTGGCCGGGTGGGGGCTGGCGCATGGGGTGAGGAAGCCAGTTGGAAGCGACGAGTGATGAGTGATGAGCGATGAGGAAAGGCAGGCGAACGGTTTGTCTTGGTTTTACTCGTCGCTGGTCGCTCATCACTCGTCGCTTCCAACTCGTCGCTTGCTATTCGTCGCTCGTCGCTATCTGGCCCCCCGCCGTGCTATATTCCCCCCCTTGGCCGGCGTGGCGGAATGGCAGACGCAGCGGATTCAAAATCCGCTTCCCGTAAAGGGAGTGTGGGTTCAAGTCCCTCCGCCGGCATTGTGAGGATCGATCGCGGTGCAGCACGCATGACGTCCGAACCCCACAAGCCCAAGGCGAGCACCAGCACCCCCACCGCTGGCACGGCGAGGGCCGGGGATGCCTTGCCGAGGCACATTTTTTCGCACACTCCCGAGACGCTCTCGGCGTGGTGCGTGCAGCGCGGGATGCCGGCGTTTCGGGGGGCACAGATACTCGAGTGGGTGTACCAGAAAGGAGTCATCGACCCCGCGGCGATGACGAACCTCTCGGCACACGACCGGCAGACACTGGCACGCGAGATGGATTTTCTCACCGGGCAGATCGTTCAACGGCAGTCGGCCAGCGATGGGACAGAGAAGTTGCTGATCGCGTGGGACCAGCCGGGCGTGGGGGCCGAGGCGAGGCAGACGACCGAGTGTGTGATGATCCCGAGCGAGGACCGGCGGACTGCGTGCGTGAGTTCGCAGGTGGGGTGCCCGGTGGGGTGCAAGTTCTGTGCCTCGGGCCTGGGTGGTCTGGAGAGCAACCTATCGAGCGGGCGGATCGTTGAGCAGGTGTGGCGGCTGCGTGAGATGCTGCGGGACGGGCAGGGGGCGGGGAGGCCGGTGTCGCGGTTTGCGCGTGATTTTCCGCGGATAACGAATGTTGTTTTTATGGGCATGGGTGAGCCGTTGGCCAACTTTGCCAACGTGCTCGGGGCGGTGCGGACGATCTGTGCGCTGTGGGGGCATGGGATCTCGGCACGGAAGGTAACGATCAGCACGGTGGGGCTGCCGGCTGCGATCGAGCGTTTGGCCGAGCAGTGCGAGCTGCCGATCACGCTGGCGTTGAGCCTGCACGCGCCGACGGACGCGATCCGGCGTGAGTTGATCCCGTGGGCGCAGTACAGCACGATCAGGCAGTTGCTCGACGCGTGCGCCAGGTGGTTTGCCAAGACTGGCCGCGAGATCACGCTGGAGTACACGCTGTTGCGGGGCGTCAACGACCGGCCCGAGCACGCGGAGGAACTTGCGCACCTAGCCAAGAGCCTGCGGGCGAACGTGAACCTGATCCGTTACAACGAGAACAGCGGGCTGCCGTTCGGGAGGCCTAGGGATGAGGACGTGCACGACTTTCAGCGGCGTCTGCGGGAGGCGAGCGTGAACTCGCACATACGGGCTAGCCGGGGGAGGGATATTGCCGCGGCGTGCGGGCAGTTGCGGCATGAGGCGCGGGGT
>VYKU01000068.1_pt1 | contig 51259 bp, 36 predicted proteins | sample 5114491 | NCBI WGS metagenome assembly VYKU01 (sample SAMN12291796, study PRJNA351875) | freshwater metagenome | isolation source: freshwater lake | place: USA: Michigan, Gull Lake | collected 2011-07-05 | reverse complement strand
TGGGTCAGCAGGATGGTGATGTTCAACCGGTATCTGATGCCGGAGGGGTGGGGTGGGCGGGGGGGCGCCACGCGGAGCGTGGCGGTACCCGACCCCACGCGGAGCGTGGGGGTACCCGGGGAGCTCCCCAGCGGCCGTGGTAATGGGCCGGTGCCGTTCCGGGACGTGGTCATCCACGCCGTGATCCAGGACGGCGAGGGCCGCAAAATGAGCAAGTCCCTCGGCAACGGGATCGACCCGCTGGACATCATCGCAACGCACGGCAGCGATGCGATGCGCTTCATCCTCGCCCAGATGGCCACGCAGACGCAGGACGTCCGCCTCCCTGTTGAAAAGGACCCAACCGGCCGCAACACCAGCAGCAAGTTTGACCTGGGCAAGCGCCTGTGCAACAAACTCTGGAATGCCTCGCGCCTGGCGCTGAGCAAGTTGCCACGCGGCGGGCAGGATACAAACCCGCCGCACCCGGTGCACGCACGCGACCTTTCACTTGTTGATCGGTGGATGCTCGCTCGGGTGGTTGCGACGACGCAGGCCGTCGATGCGGCACTGGCGAACTATGAGTTTGCCCAGTACGCCACGGCTGTTTACGACCTGCTCTGGCGCGACTTTTGCGACTGGTACCTCGAAGCAATCAAGCCGACGATCGACAACAACCCGCAGCAGCAGGCCGTGCTAGCGCACACGCTGGAGGTGATCTTGCGGCTGGCGCACCCGGCGATGCCGTATGTAACCGAGGCGATATGGGAGCAGGCCCGGCAAGTGCGCGTCGCGCCGATTGTGGGCCTGCACCTGCCCCCAGCCCGGCGTGATGACCTGCTGTGCCTGGCCGGCTGGCCCGAGATCGACTTGCACCTGCGTGATGCACAGGCCGAGGGGGCGTTCGAGCGGCTCCGGGAGGTTGTTGAGGCCGTCCGCGAGGTGCGTGCGGCCCAGCAGGTGCACCCCAAGCGCAAGATTACGCTGCACACATCGCCCGCGCTGGTAGCCGAGTTTCACACTGCCGGGGCGCTGGTGCCGACGCTGGCGGGGCTGGGTTCGGTCATCGGCATCACCGACCTGGTTTCATTCGTGGCGCCCCACGGGTCGCTGAAGATGCGATTGCACGGCGAGGACGCCTGGCTCTCAGACCTGGCCGACGCCGTGGACGCCAAGGCCGCCGATGCGATGACGGCCAAACGGATCGCAGAGCTAGAGAAGCAGCACGACACGATCACCACACGCCTGAACAACCCCGGCTACGCCCAGCGTGCCCCGGCCAAACTGGTTGAAGAGTCCAAGGCGCAGTTACAGGCCATCAAGGCTGAACTGGCGGTGCTGCGTGGGTGATGCTTGCCGCTGCACACGGGGTGCTGGCGTCTGGCTGCTGATGTTTGCCGGGGTGGCGGGTCTGCTCGCGTGCACAAACCCATCGACGACATCCACTACCACCACAAACCCTAAGCCCCCCACTGCAACTCGTGCTGATCCAGCCGCTGTCGTTCCGGGCTCCGTCGGCACCGAATTGATTCTCGACGTCCAGCCCTGGGCCTTCGGCGAGCAGGCCGGGCAGGTCATCCGCACACGCCACTATGCGATCCACACCACCGAGCGTTCCCCGGCCATCGCCGAGCGGTTGCCCGGGTTTATGGAAGCGGCCCTGGGGCACTACCGCAGCGTGCTTACGACGCTCCCTGCGCCAACACCGGTGCTGGAGACGTTCGTGATGGCCGACCGCAAACAGTGGCAGGCGATGGTCCGCCAGGTGCTTGGCCCGCTGGGTGAGCCAGCGACGCGGATCCGCCGCGGGGGCCTGACGTACCGCGGCAGGGCAATGCTCTTTGACATCGGCGCCGGCGACACGCTCAGCATCGCCTCGCACGAGGGTTGGCACCAGTACACGCAGACAACCTTCCGCCAGCCGATGCCCGTCTGGCTTGAAGAAGGGATGGCCACCTATGTGGAGGGGCACCGCTGGGTCGGGCGCACCGTGGTCTTTGGCCCGTGGGCCAACGTCGCGCGCTATGACCGACTCAAGCAGGCCTTCGCCCAGAAGCAACTCCGCCCGCTGGAGGAGCTGCTCACCAACACCCCAGGTTCCATGCTCGGCATGGACTGGCCGGGCAAACTCACACCCGAGATGCTCAACAAGCCCGTCCCCTCTCAAGACGCGCCGGTGATCTGGTATGCGCAGGTCTGGGCGCTCATGCACTTTTTAGCCGAGGGCGAGGGGGGAAAGTATCGCTCCGCGGTGATCCAGGCACTTACCGATGCCAGCACAGGCAACTTGCGTCAAGGCACAGCCATCAAGCCGGGCTTGGACACGGACCGGCAGGCTATCGGCCTGCCAGGGGGCTTATTGGTTTTTCGGGCGTACTTTGGAGAAGACCTCGCGAGCCTGGATGCGGAGTACCAGCGGTTTATTGCCGAACTCTCTGCAAACGGCGTCCGTACGGCTATTGTCGCCGGGCGGTCCCCTTTGGCAACCGCCAAGCCGGACAAGGCGAATAGGACCGGCGAGTAGGACCCGAATAGGCATCACCGACCGATAAGTCTTGTTTCCGCACAATCACCCGATTTTTTACGTGGCTTTGGCCCGATTTGGGCTTATGTTTATGGCACAGCACCGGCCAATTCTTGGCACGGGTAGTAGGAGTGATCGATGCTTTGTGATCCATGCACCCATCGGTGCAGAGCACCGCTGTCCCTGGTTGCCGCCGTGCTTGCCGCCGGTGCATCTCTATTGGCTCCCTGCCGCGCGTACGGGAACGACAACCCCGTTATCCTGCAGTGGTTTGACACCAGCTGGAGCAGCATCGAGGTGCGCACGCCCGACCTGTTCATGGCCGGGTATGGTGCCCTCTGGATACCCCAGCCCGCTCGCGCCAGCGACGGCTCCGTCGGGTACGACGTCTTTGACCGCTTTGATCTCGGCAGCGGCGACAGCCCCACAACCTTCGGCACCGAGGCACGCTTTCGCCAGATGATCGGCGAACTCAAGGCCGCGGGAACCGCGGTCTATCCCGACCTGGTCTTGAACCATAACGGCGCGCGCACCAACAACGCCGCATTCATCGCCGCCGGGGGTTGGCCCGGGTTCTACCTCCCAGGCACCGGCACCGGTGCGGCGTTCTGGGGTGACTTCAACGACGGCACCACGCAGTCGATCGACCCCGGCGCACCGGGGTACAACCTCTGGAACGGAGACCTCGTCGGGCTTATTGACATCAACCAGGCAAGCAACTTCAACTTCATCCGCCACCCCGTGGCCGCTAATGCCCAGAACATCCCCCCCGGCACCGTGCGCAACCGCCCCAACCCGGCCAACGCTCGGCTCTATCCCGACCGCGCCCTCACCCCAATCACCTTCACCAACCCCGGCAGGTCAGGGCTTTCCGGCACCAGCAACTGGACCATCTACCCCTTCAACCGCACCACCCCAATGGCCGGCGACCCGGTTGTCGAGAACGCAACGGGCATGATGATGCGCTCGGTGCAGTGGTACCTCGACGAGTTCCAGGTCGATGGCTTCCGCCTCGACGCGGCCAAGCACGTCCAGCAGTGGTTCTGGGATACCTACTTCGACGCGATCATGTACCAACGCCGCACACTCCCGAGCGGGCAGAAGGCCACCGCCTTCTCCTTCGGCGAGTCCGTTGCCGGCAACGACTTTGTCCAGACCTATATCCGCAAAGACGGCTTCGGCAACCGCGATGCGCTCGACCTCAACGAGGCCGGGGGCCTACGCGATAACCGCAACGCCAACGGCCTGGGCACATGGAGCAACGTCCTCTCACGCTCGCTTGACAACCAGGACGACGGGCAGAACAACGGCACACAGGGCGTTCACCACGTCTACTCACACGACAACGGCTCGGTAGGCGATGGCGGTTCCGCGCCGGCGCTGCCCGGGCCTGACAGGTACGCCCTGCCGCAGAACGTCTACGTCCTCTTCCGCTCCGGCATCCCCCTCGTCTACTACAACGGGCGCGAGATGCACGACCGCTACCAGAACCGGGGCTTCTGGGCACGCGAGGGCAACCCCACCGCGCTGGGCAACTATGACACCAACCTCTCACGCCTGATCCGCGTTGCCAACGGCTACGCACGCGGGGCGTTCACGATCCTCAACAGCACCGACAACGTCAACCCCTCACTCAACGACGTGCTCATCTTCCAGCGGGGCGGCGCGGGCTTCAACCAAGGCTCGATCATCGTCGCCGTCAACGACCGCTACGACGCGGGCACGCAGACGCGCAACGTCGCCACCAACTTTGCACCCGGCACACGCTTGTACGAACTCTCCGGCGCCGCCGCCGACCCCGTCGTCAACAACCAGGGCTTCATCCAGACCTTTGTTACCGTTGACAGCAACCGCCGAGTTACCCTGACGATCCCCAACAATGTCAACTCCTCGGGCGTAACCCACCACCGGGGGTACGTCCTCTATGGACCGTTGTCCCCGGTGGGCACACTCACCGTCTCGGGCGGGACGGGCACGATCCCGGCTGACCCCACGACCGTCCCCCTCTGGCGCCGCCGGAACACACCCGTTGAGATCGTTACCGCACCCACCTTTGACCTGACGCTCGACACCATCAAGGGCGACCCGGCTGACTCGGCCTTTGATGACTTTGCCGTCTTCCGCATCAACAATGGGTGGTTCGATTACAACAGCAACGGGGTGGTGGATCAGCAGCCCCCGTCGGCCGGGATCGACGCGGGGTACGAGCGATTCCTGACTCAGAACGAGCCGATCAGCTCCACTGCGGGCAACAACGGGCAGGGCCTCTACCGCCAAACCATCAACACCGATCTGCTCCCAGAAGGGATGAACTACATCAACGCCATCGCCTACCGCCGGCGCACCGACGGCGGCCCGGCCATCTATGGCGACTTCCGCAAGGTCATCTATGTCGATCGCCAGCCCCCGGCCGTGCAGCTCGTCAGTGATACCAACGTCTCAACCGGGAACTTCTCCTTCGTCGTCAAGGCCCAGAACACAGCGGGCGTCCCCGACCGCACTGTTACAAGCGTCTACATGCTCCCCAACCTCGCCGTGGGCGTCGATCCGATCCCCCTGCTGAGCACCAGCAACCTGGCGACGCAGTTTGACCGCTTCGAGTGGCGGCGGAACATCGGCAACCTCCCGCCGGGGGTCAACTCGCTGACGATCGTCGCCCTCGAGACCTCCGGGCGCTCCAGCATCACACGCATTAGCAACATTGTCGTAACCCTCGGCTCCGGCGACGTGAACCTCGACGGCCTGGTAACCATCGACGACCTCTACGCATCTTGGACGCTCACCAGTTACCTCGGCGAGGCGGACATGAACCGCAACGCGGCGCTGGACGTCTCCGATCGGCGCATCCTGGAACAGACCAACCTGCGAGCAGCAGAGGCCGCCGGCATGGCCGGCCCGCAGCGCTGAGTGAGGCAACATCCCCCGCCCCTCACGCCCCAGTGCCCAGCGCGTCGAGGAACGCGTGCATCGCCGAGGCAAATACTTCCGCACCCTCGGCCATCGGCACGTGCCCGCACTTGTCGATCCAGACGAGCTTGGACCCAGGGATCAGCTCGGCGAATGAAACGGCCGCCTTGGGCGGCGTAACAACGTCCTGCTTGCCCCAGACCAACAGCGTGGGTGCCTTGATCTGGCCGACCTGCCCGCGCAGCACGTCCCGCCGTGCCGAACGCGAAAGCTTGACCATCGCCCGAACGCTGCCCCGCTGGCTCAGCGCGGCAAAGGCCCGGTCAACGTCCTGCTCACGCACGTTGCTGGGGTCAAAGTAAAGCTCGGCGATCTTGGCGTGCAGCCACCCACGCGTGGGCCTGATCTCAACGGTCGAGACGATCGATTTCTCGATCAGCCCCGACGAACCGGCCAGCACCAACCCCTTGAGCATCTGCGGCTGCTGGATAGCCAGCCGAAGGGCCACATGCCCACCGAACGAGTTGCCAACAAGCACCACCGGCTCGCCGACCTCCTCGCGCAAGAACCGCTCGGTCAACCGGGTGATCCCCTCGATCGAGCAGTCGTGCGCCGGCGTTTGTAGCAGGGGCAGTTCCAGGCAGAGGCACCGGGCGCGGTGCTTGATCTTGTCGACCAGGTCTTCCCAATGCTCGTTGAGACCCACCAGACCGTGCAGGAAGACCACCGGCACGCCCGTCTCCGGCCCGTCGTGGAGCACCCGGGCCGTCAGGTTGTGCTCGCTGCCCGGTGTGCCGGGGGGGTAGAGCGTCCATGTGCGGACACGCTGCTCCCGCGTGGCCTGGGCCACCGATGACGCCGAGGATCGCATTTGGCCTGAGGGTATGGGCACGTCTGGATAACTCTACTCGCCTAACTCGCCTGCACGCCAGGCCTGGCCATCGCATCCTGGCAAGGGTAGCAGTATCGGGGCCATGAAGGTACCCCCGACTGTAAACCTGGCGTAAAGACCCCGCCCGCCCTCTCGTCATCCCCACGTTTGGGCCTTCTATGCTCTGTGCAGCCGTGTCCCGGTAGCTCAGTTGGATAGAGCAGCCGCCTTCTAAGCGGCAGGTCGCGCGTTCGAATCGCGCCCGGGACGCTTTGGGTTTTAGTTGTGGGTGCCACCCCAGTCCTGCACCACGGGCAAGGGGAGAAACAGCCACCGCTAGCCCCGATAATCCCCTCGCAGGGCGCCCCCCTCTCCACGGCACTACCCTTGCACATGACACGAACCATCCCCGCCCTCCTGGCCGCGTGCATCTCTGCTTCAAGCGCCTTGGCCTGGGATGCCATCGGCCACCGGGCCATCACCTGGCTGGCCCTGGACAACCTTCCCCCCGATGCCCCGGAGTTTCTACGCCTGCCAGACATCCGCGACGGCGTCGCCTGGCAGGCCGCCGAGCCTGACCGTTGGCGCGGCGTCTCCTCACCGATCCTGCGCCACGAGAACGCGCCGGACCACTACATCGATGTCGAGGACCTTGCCGCCTTCGGCCTCACACTCGAAACCATCAACCCGCTGCGCTACCGCTTCGTCCGCGACGTCGCCCTCGCCCGCCAAGCACACCCGGCCGGGCCTGATGGAACCTACCAGCCCTACAACGCCAAGCTCGACACCGCCGGCGACAAGGAGTGGCCGGGCCTGGTGCTGCACGCGATCGCCGAGCACCACGCCAAGCTCCTAAGCCAGTTCAAAACCTACCGCACGCTCATCGCCCTCAACGACCCCGCCCGCGCACCGCAACTGGCCCAGACCAAGGCCAACATCACCTCCACCATGGGCATCCTCGCCCACTTCGTCGGCGACATGGCCCAGCCACTGCACACCACCAAGCACTTCAACGGCTGGGTCGGCGACAACCCCAACGGGTACACCACCGAAAAAACCTTCCACGCCTACATCGACGGCGGCGTCCTCTTCCTGCACGGCCTCAACTACCACACCCTCCGCCCAACGCAGACCTTCACCACCACCATCAACCCGGCCAGCGCGTGGGAGCCGACACTTACGTACCTCAAACGCACCCACGCCCTTGTCGAGCCGCTCTACAAAATGGAAAAAGACGGCACCCTCGACCAAGAGCCGGGCAAAGAGTTCATCACCGCCCGGCTCAACGACGCCGCCGACATGCTCGCCGCCTACTACGCCAGCGCCTGGGCCGGCAGCGTCATCACACCCAAAGACATCGAAGACTTCCAACGCTACGACGGCTTCAGCCCCGCCCAACGCCCCGCCGCTGATGCCAGCGAGCGGGAGAAAGCCAACACACCCAGTGCCACAATCGGTGAACTGATCCCCGGTCAGCGCGTGCTGCTAGTCGGCATCATCGAGCCAGACGGCAAAAGATCGTGGACGCTCAAACTTGCCGACAAGCAACTGGCCGTGGGCCAGGGCATGGTCTTGGTCCTAGAGAGTTGGAAGCCCGCCGGGAAGTAACGCTGACGACGCTGGTCTGTGCGTCTAGGCTTGGGCCGTTGAGTCGGAAATTGGGGCGGGTAGCTCAGTTGGCTAGAGCATTCGCTTTACATGCGAAGGGTCCCGGGTTCGAGTCCCGGCCCGCCCATTTTCGGAGTCCACCTCCCACATGAACGCACTGGACGCCGCCTACGCCGCACTTGCCGTTGCCACCTGGCCGGCATGGGGGCTTAAACGGCGCAAGGGGTGGGATGAGCGCCTCGGGAAGATCGAGCCTCTCGGCAGCAAATCCCGCCCGCGCATCCTCCTGCACGGCGTATCCGTCGGCGAGGTCAACGCCCTGCGCGACCTCGTCCCCATCCTCGCCGAGCACACACACGTCATCGTCTCAGCCTCAACGGACACGGGCATCAAGCGTGCGGCCGACCTCTTCGGCCCCGCGCTCGTCCGCCGCTACCCGCTCGACTTCTCACGCTCGGTCGCCCGCTTCTTAGACGCCGTGCAGCCCGACGCCGTCGCGCTGTGTGAACTGGAACTCTGGCCCAACTTCATGCACGTCTGCCAGCAGCGCGGCATACCCGTCGGTGTCATCAACGGCCGCCTGAGCCAGCGGAGTTTCAAGGGCTACTGCCGGGCAAAATTCCTGCTCCGCAAAACCTTCGCCCGCCTGACCTTCGCCGCGGTGCAAGACCAGGCCTATGCCGACCGCTTCGTACACATGGGCGTCCCCGCCGCTGCCGTCCACATCACCGGCACCATGAAGTGGGACACCGCCAAACTCACCGACGAAGTGCCCGAGTCGATCCCCCTCGCCCAAGCCCTCGGCATCGACCGCACCAAGCCCCTGATCGTCGCCGGCAGCACCGGGCCGGGTGAAGAAGCCCTCCTGCACGAAGCCTGCCCGCCGGGCGTGCAACTGCTCTGCGCCCCGCGCAAGCCCGAACGCTTTGACGAAGCCGCACAGGCACTGCCGGGCTGCTCAAGGCGCAGTAGATCAACCACCCCCACCACCCCAGGCACATCCCAGCACCGCTTCCTCCTGGACACCATCGGCGAGCTCCGCGCCGCCTATGCCCTGGCCGATATCGCCGTCGTCGGGCGCAGCTTCGGCAACCTGCACGGCAGCGACCCCATCGAACCCGTCGCCCTCGGCCGGCCCACCATCATCGGCCCACGCTACGGCGACTTCACCGCCGTCGTCAATGCACTCAAGGACGCGGGTGGACTCCAGGTCATCGACGCTGCCAACCTGCGCACAACCCTTGGCCAACTCCTCGACCAGCCTGACCTGCGCGCACAGATGGCCCAGCGCGGCCGCGCGTGCATCCGCGCTCACCAGGGCGCAACAACCAAGCACGCAGAGATGATCCTCGCCACGCTGCGCAATCGCTCACAATAACCCGCCCCACACACGGCACACCCGGCAACCTAACACCTAGCCTTCTTACACAGATTCGGATACGCTTATCTACTGCCTGCCCCACCACCACACCAGCGAGCACCACATGCCAACGACCGCGAAGAAGAATAAGTCCTCCAAGCGTGCCCCCTCCTTCCGCACCGAGCACGACCTGCTCGGCAAGATGCCCATCCCCACCTCAGCCTACTACGGCATCCAGACCGCACGCGCCATAGACAACTTCAAGGTCTCCGGCGTGCCGGTCTCCCACTACCCCGACATCATCGTCGCCTTTGCAATGGTCAAACTCGCCGCCGCTCGCGCCAACCACGACTGCCGCGCCCTGGATGCACGGCGGCTGCGCGCCATCGAGAAAGCCTGTAAAGAGATCATCGAAGGCAAACTCCACGAGCAGTTCCCCGTCGATATCTTCCAGGGCGGCGCGGGTACCTCCACCAACATGAACGCCAACGAGGTCATCGCCAACCTCGCCCTCGAGCACCTCGGCTACGCCCGCGGCGCATACGACCGTCTGGACCCCCACGACCACGTCAACCTCTCCCAGAGCACCAACGACGCTTACCCCACCGCCCTGCACGTCGCCACGCTGCTCGGCAATGCACGCCTCATCGCCGTCATGGTCGATCTGGCCGATGCCTTTAAGCGCAAGGGCAAAGAGTTCCGCAGCATCGTCAAGATGGGGCGCACGCAGCTGCAAGACGCCGTCCCCATGACCCTCGGCCAAGAGTTCAACGCCTGGGCCGCCAGCATCCTCGACGAAGTCGCGGCACTCCGCGCCGTCGAGCACTTCCTCTGCGACGCCAACATGGGCGGCACCGCCATCGGCACCGGCCTCAACGCCCCCAAGGGCTACGCCGCGCGATGTGCACGCCACCTCGCACGCATCACCGGCAAGCCCATCGCACTCGCCCCCGACCTCATTGAGGCTACGCAAGACACCCAAGCCTTCGTCCTCTATCACGCCGCTATGCGCTCGCTGTGCATCAAACTGAGCAAAGTCTGCAACGACCTACGCCTGCTCTCCTCCGGCCCCCGCGCAGGCCTGGGCGAAATCAACCTCCCGGCCATGCAGCCCGGCAGCTCCATCATGCCCGGGAAGGTCAACCCAGTCATCCCCGAGGTCGTCAACCAGGTCTGCTTCAAGATCATCGGCAACGACGCCTGCGTCGGCATGGCCGCCGAGGCCGGTCAGCTCCAGCTCAACGTCATGGAACCTGTCATCGCCCAGTGCATCTTCGAGGGCCAGACCCTCCTGTGCAACGCCGGCCGCACGCTTCGCACCCTCTGCATCGACGGCATCACCGCCAACAAAGACGCCTGCCGAAACTTCGTCGAGCGCAGCATCGGCATCGTAACCGCCCTCAACCCCCTCATCGGCTACGAGCGGGCCACCGAGATCGCCGCCGAGGCACTCGCCAGCGGCCGAGGCGTTGTTGAACTCGTCCGCGAACGCAAGTGGGTCACCGACAAACAACTCCGCGATGCCCTCAGCCCTGCCAACCTCACCGGCACCGCACGCTAAAGGCCAACCTCCCACAACCACGGAGCCGCAACGATGATCTGGCTTGAGTTTGTCGTCGTCCTGGCCGCCATCGTCATCGGCGCCCGCGTCGGCGGCGCGGGCCTGGGCACCGTTGCAGCCCTTGGCCTCGCGGTGCTCGTCTTTGGCTTTGGTCTCCCACCTTCCTCTCCTCCCGTTGCAGTCCTGGCCATCCTCGTCTCGGTCGTTACAGCCGCTGCATGCCTGCAATCCTCCTCGGGCATGGACCTGATGATCTCCCTTGCCGACCGCGCGCTCCGCGCAAAGCCCAAGTGGATCACATTTGTCGGCCCGGCCGTCGCCTACGCCTTCACCTTCTGCGCTGGCACTGGGCACGTCGCCTACGCCGTCCTGCCTGTCATCGCCGAGGTCGCACGCAAGGCTGGCACCAGGCCCGAACGCCCCATGTCCATCAGCGTCATCGCCAGCCAGCAGGCCATCACCGCAAGCCCACTCTCGGCAGCCACCGCAGGCCTGCTCGGCATTCTCGGCGCCGCCCACCTGACCATCAACAACCAGCCCGTCCAACTCTGGCACATCCTGGCCATCTGCATCCCCAGCACCCTCATAGGTTGCCTCGCCGGGGCGATCGCCGCCTGCTTCATGGGCAAAGAACTTGCCGACGACCCGGTCTACAAAGACCGCCTAGCCAAAGCCCTTGTCCAACCCCCCGCCCCACTGCCAACGCTCAATGGGCCTGAACGCCGCCGGGCGATCGGCGCCGTCACCACGTTCCTCACCGCCGCGGCACTTGTCGTCGCCTTCGGCATGCTCCCATCCCTGCGCCCCTCCTTCCCGCAGACCGTCGTCCCCGCGGGCACCGCCACCGCCGATGTCATCGAACGCACGATCACCAACCTGGGCGACCCCGAGCGCGCCGACGAACCCGTCACCCGCGAACAGATCGCTCAGCGCCTTGAGTCGCTCCGCGCCAAGCCCGCCGAGATTCAGACCGTCCCCGTCAGCATGACGACGCTGATCCAGATCATCATGTACTCCGCCGCCGGGGTCATGATGCTCTTCTTCGGCGCCGAGCCGGCCAAGACCGTCCGCACCTCCGTCGCCGCCGCCGGGGTCGTCGCCTTCATCTCCATCGTCGGCCTGGGCTGGCTGGGCAACTGCATCTTCGACGGCAACAAGCAGGCCATCGTCAGCGCCCTCTCGGGCGTCATCACCGCGCACCCCTGGGTCTTCGCCCTCGGCCTCTTTGCCCTCTCAATCGTCCTCTTCAGCCAGGCCTCCACCGTCGCGGCACTCATGCCCGTCGGCATCGGCCTGGGCCTCTCAGCCGGCACCCTCATCGCCTGCTTCCCCGCCGTCAACGGGTACTTCTTCCTCCCAACCTATGGCACGATCATCGCTGCCGTCGCCTTCGACACCACAGGAACCACCCGCATCGGCAAATACGTCCTCAACCACTCCTTCATGCTCCCAGGCCTCGTCTGCACCATCGTCAGCGTTGCCAGTGGGTGGGTGCTCGTTCAGATGATCTTTTGATGAACCCATCCCCCAATGGGATAGCCAAGGGTGGGGTTGGCCACCACCTCGGCGTAAACAGAACTTTCGCCCCCACTCACTGGCTCAATATCCGCCAACTCACCGGGCTTTGCCCCCTGTCCAGCATCCGCTCGCGGATCGCCAGCAGCAGCCGCTCGGTCTCGCTGAGTTTCCCCAGCTCCGCACGCCTGGCCAGCATCCCCGCCGCGTTGCTGGTAATCACGCCCCGCACACCCGTTAGCGCAAGCCTGGTGAACGCCGCATCATCACCCACACCCCACACATACAACGGCATCCCCGCCCGGTCAGCACGCTCCAGAAAGTCCCGCGTTGCCAGCCTTGATTCAACCGCCAAAAAGTCTACATCCGCACGCCGCAGGTCCCCCACCGACGCCGCAACGATCAAACCAACAGGCACACCCGGCGCCACCCGCCGCATCTCCACCAGCGCACGCGGCGACAGCGCACTGACAATCACCCCACGCGCCAGCCCACCGGCCGACCCGCCAAACGCCTCCGCCACGCGCTCGGCCAGCAACGCCTCGTCCCCACCGCTGCTCTTGAGCTCGATATTCAGCCTCGTTCGGCTGCCGGCCTCCGCGATCGCCTCGGCCAACGTCGGCACCCGCTCGCCAGCAAACTCCCCCGAGAACCACGACCCAGCATCCACCCGTCGCAACTCCGCCAGCGTCATCTCGCTAACACGCCGCGGGTCCCCGGCGATCCGCCGCAGGTCCGTGTCGTGGAACAACACCACCGCCCCATCGGCGCTCAGCATCGCGTCAATCTCGATCCGGTCGACGCCCAACTTCACCGCCGCCCGTATCGCCGCCAAGGTGTTCTCAGGCGCAAGCGACGACGCACCTCGGTGTGCCGTGATCTCGATGGTGATCTCCCGCCGGGCCGATTCCAGCAGGCCCAGCGACCCCAGTGCCGCAACCCCCACGCCAAACCCCAGCAGCAGCAGCAGCACGATCCTGTGCTTGCGCCTCTGCACCTGAACACCCGGCAGCTTGCCCAGCACGCCAGGCGACAAGTCCCCGGGCGTGTACCTGCACCACGCCGCATCAACAATCAACGCATCACCCATCGCCGTGATGAGCACCACCGAAAAGACGATCAACGCATAGACCACCAGCACGCACCCAGCCAGCACCGCCGTCGTTCGCAGGTGCTCAGCGGTGCTGTGCAGCAACCCCTCCGCCAGCAGACGCGCCAGCAGCAGCACACCGACGCCAACACTACCGCTGAGCACCACCCACGCCCCGCGCGCAACCGCCAGCGACGGCAGCCGAGCACCGATCGCCTCCCGGCTCTCACGCATCGCCGCCCTCGGCCTCCGCCCGCTCAAAACATGCAGCGGGAGCGCCAGCGACCACCCCAGCAGCCGACGCGCAACCATCCTGAAACCAACCACCCCCACCGGCACCACGCACGCCAGGGCGATCCAGAACCGCAACGGCCGCTCGTTGACGAGCCAATAGACATCAACCCCGCGCACCGTTACCCACACCACCAGACCAATAGCCGCAACAAACGGCAACCCCAGTACCCCCGCCAGCAGCACCTTCCGCGCCGCCAGTTCCACGATCACCCCCTCACGCCGCAACGCATCGATAAACGCCAACACACCAGATGCTTGTTTGTCCCGCTCCGCCCGCCGCAACGCCAGCATCATCGCACCGCGACCCATCCCATCAATCGCCAGCGTAACAGTCCCGGCCACCAGCAGCGTCGCCAGACCCACCCACGACAAAAAGAACCGGATCAAATCCTCATTGGCGACGGCATAATGCCCAGACCTGCGGACCATCCAGTTGACCACACCGGCCGTCAACGGGATAAGCACCTGCGCCGCCACCAACTCCGCCAGCGCAAACGCCACCAGCATCGCCCGCGATCCAACCCGCACGCGCCCCCACGCGCTGACCAGCAACGCACGCGACTCAAGCAGTATCCCGCGTAAACGATTCAGCAGAGAACACACTCCACACACCACACCAAACCCGCCGGGCCATCCCCCCACTCACGCAAACGGCGTCGAGGCAAACAGGTTCAGCCCCAGCCGCTCCGAAAGCAACCTCGCAACCGCCTGACCCTTGACACTGTTGCCCGCTCCATCCAGCAGCGGCGCAAACGTCCCCAGCCCGCCCTTGCCCGGCGACACCGTCAGCATCCCCCCACCCACCCCGCTCTTGCCCGGCAGACCGGTCTCATACAGCCAGTCCCCAGACGTCTCGTACAACCCAGCCGTAACCATCACCGCCAAAACGTGCTGGCAGTGGATCGCGTCGATCACGCGCACCTTCGTTACAGGGTTCACACCACCATTGGCCAGCGTCGCGGCCATCACGGCCAGGTCCCTAGCCGTTACGTTCAGCGAGCACTGCTTCGTATACACGTCCGTCGCCTGGATCGGGTCAAAGAAGATCCGCTCATACGCCCGCAGCATGTTGGCAATCCCCTCGTTCCGCTGGTTCGTCGCCGCCTCCGACTCATACACCTCTTTGTTGAGCGACAAGCTCCGCCCGGCAAACTTCGACAACCCCTCGCTGATGAACTTCCACTTCGCCTCGGCCGTCTCGCCCGGTGACAGGCTCGTCGCTGCGATCGCGCCGGAGTTGACCATCGGGTTCGTCGTCCCCGTGCCCGTCCGCTCAATGGCGATCACCGAGTTGAACGGCAGCCCCGTGCTGTTGACCCCCAACTTCTCACGTGCCGCATCCTCCCCAATCGCCTGGCAGACCAGCGCAAAGACAAACGGCTTTGACACACTCTGGATCGAAAACTCCACCTCCGCGTCGCCCGCCGAGTGCACCGCACCATTCACACCCACCACGCACACACCAAAGAACTTCGGTGAGACCGCCGCCAGCGCAGGGATGTAGTCGGCCACCTTACCCTCACTCAACCCCTTGCACTTCTCATACGCCTCGACCACCACCTTCTTGACCTGCTCGGGCGTCTGCCCGCCCGGCACCACACCCAAACCAGGGGTCGATTGAACATTGCCAGTATTGATCCCAGCCATAAACATCTCCTTGATCGTGTTGACAAACCCGCATCCACAGCCGCCGGCACAAGCACGGCAACCATATACTCCCACAACGCACCCAACACCCGCGTTTGCCCACCCACACGCCTCAATGCAGCAAGAAAAACCGAAACAAACCGATCCGGGCACGCCCCAAGCGCCCCCCACGCACCAAGCCGACGCCGTCCCCTCCAAGGACACGGCCAAGGACCCCACCAGAGAAACCTCCACCCTCATCGACTTCATGTGCCGACTCGGCCAGGCCTACCTCGCCAGCGGCGAGCAGACCGCCCAGATCGAACTGCTCCTCCGCCGCATCGCCTCCGCCCACGGCATACGCAAGTCCCGCGTCGTCGCATTCCCTACCGCCCTCTTCGTCAGCGTCGACGACGGCACCGGCGAACGCTTCACACTCGCCGAGGGGCCAACCACATCCCTCCGACTCGATCAGATCGCCGGCGTCTTCACACTCGGCGCAGCCGTCCAATCCCGTGAGCTGACGCCCCAGCAAGGCCTCGAACAACTCACCGCCATCCTCCGCGAGCAGCCCCGCTTCGGCACCCTGGGCATCATCGCCGGCCACACCGTCCTCTCCATCGGCCTGGCCTTGGTCCTTATGCCCACGTGGAACAACGTCCTTGCCGCGGGCATCCTCGGCACCTTCGTCGGCGTCCTCAAGGCCCTCAAGCAAGGCCGTGGCGTGCTTGCCGTGCCACTCTCCGTCGTCGCCGCCGTCTTGGTCTCGGCCATCGTCTTCACCGCCGCCGAGCACGGCTATATGACCGACCCGCTCCACGCGCTCATCCCACCGCTTGTTACCTTCCTACCAGGCGGAGTGCTCGCCATGGGAATGGTCGAACTCGCCTATGGCGACATGGTCAGCGGCTCCAGCAGGCTCGTCAACGGCTTCATCCAACTCGTCCTCCTCGCCTTCGGCCTCGCCGGCGGCGCAGCACTCGCCGGCGTCGGGATGGCCGATCTTGTGGATAACCCCGCCAGCATCATCTCCAGCCCCTGGGTCCCATGGCTCGGCGTCATCGTCTTCGGCATCGGGGTCAATGTCCACTTCTGCGCACCCAAACGCTCCCTCAGGTGGCTCCTGCTCGTCCTCATCATCACGTTCGCCGCCCAGCGGATCTCCGCAGGGATCGTCGGCAGCGAGTTCAGCGGGTTCTTCGGCACCCTCGTCGCCATGCCCCTCGCCTACCTCATCCACCTCCGCTTCCGTGGCCCACCCATCCTCGTAACCTTCCTCCCCAGCTTCTGGCTCCTCGTTCCAGGCGCCCTCGGCCTCATCAGCGTCAAGCAGCTCATGAGCGACCGCGCCGCAGGCGTCGAGGGCCTCAGCACCGCCGTCTTCGTCTTCGCCTCCATCGCACTGGGCACCCTTATGGGCGCATCACTCTACAAAGTCATCACCGAGTCCCTCGGCCTCTGGCAACTTCAAGTCGGCCGCGTCGGCAGATACTTCGGCCGCACGAAGACCAAAAGATAAACAACCCCTCCCCCGAGGGGAGGGGCAGGGGTGGGGTTACCCATCACTGAATGCGCCAATCAGCCGCGCACTCTCAACATTAATTTACCTACTCAACCCTCCAGCGTCGCCAGCGCCACCGCCAACCGGCAACCATCAAAGAACTCCGGCAGGTTCACATACTCGTGCACCGTGTGGATCTCATACTGACCCGCACCGATCGTTACCGTCGGCACGCCGTACTTGACAAACCAGTTCGCATCCAACCCACCATTGGAGAATATCGTAACAGGCTTAAGCCCCATCGACTCGGCCGCACGCTTGGCGTGCCGCACCGCGGGCGCATCGTCCTTGATACCAAACGACGGGTACTCAAAGCGGCTGGTGAACTTCACCTTCGCCGTCTTCCCCTTGTCGTCCTTGACCTGCTTGCCCGCCTTGGTAAACGCGGCCTTGTACCCCGCCGTGATGGCCGAGGCAAACTTCGCCTCCGGGCTGCGCGTCTCACCGCGCACATACACAAAGTCCGTAACCACGTTCGTCGCATTCCCCGCCGCGACCGTCCCATCCTTGCCGCCGAAGATACCAACGTTGCTCGTGCCGCGCTGCTTCCCCTTGACGACCTTCCCAAACCAACCCCCACGCCGAGCCTCGGCTATCGCGATCGACGCGACCAGCGTCGACGAAATCCCCTTCTCCGGCGCAACGCCCGCGTGCGCCGCCTTGCCGTGAATCTCCACATCCCAACGCTCGGCACCCACCGCCCCGGTGATCAGCACCGCCGGCGTCCTGCTGTCGACGTTGAAACACACCGACGCGCCCTTGAGAATCTTCGGGTCCATGAACCGCGCACCCTGCAGCCCGCTCTCCTCACGCACCGTAAACAGCAGCGTGATCGGCGGGTGCGGCAGGTTGTTCTTCAGCAGCGTCTCGACCAGCGAAACAAGCACCGCGCAACCCGTACGGTTGTCGCCGCCCAACGCCGTTGTCCCGTCGCCGACGATCTTCTTCCCGCTCACCTTCGGCTTCGCCCCCGCGCACAACGGCACCACGTCCATGTGCGTCGCAAAGACCATCGGCTTGCCGCCACGCGTGCCGGGCAAGCGCACGTACAAGTTCCCCGTCTGCGTTGGCAGCGGAATCCGCTTGTGCGCATCGTCAAAGCCGATCGCCGACGCCGGCACACCAAGCGCCTTGAGGTCCGCGACAATCGCCTGGCCGATCGCCTCCTCCTGGCCGCTCACACCCTCGATCCCCAGGTACCGCATCAGGCGGTCCTGCGCACTCTTAACGTCCACCGGCGGAATGCTCTTGCCCATCTGTTGCTCCTTACAAATCTCATCGGCAGCGGCCCAACGCCCACCACCTCGGTTTTATATCCACACAACACACATCACCAAGGCCCCAACCTGCGGGCACAACTAAACCATTACAATCCAAACGGAATCCCCAGCATAAACCACAGCAGGAACAGGACCGTCCACAGCACCGAAATCCCGATCAAGAACGGCAGCATCAACGCCACCACCGTGCCCACTCCAGAGTTCTTGTCATACTTCTGGCAGAAGACCACCACCATCGCAAAGTAAGCATTCAACGGCGTGATCATGTTGATCGGCGAATCCCCGACCCTGTATGCCGCCAGAACCGCCTCCGGCGCTACACCAAGCGCCACAAAGATCGGCACAAACACCGGCGCAAAGATCGCCCACTTGGCAATCGCACCAGTCAGCAGCAGGTCCAGCAGCATCACCACGATGATGAACCCCAGCAGCAGCCACACGGCCCCGATGTTCGCATACTGCAGCGTGTCGGCGATGCTCCCGGCCAGGATCGTCGCCATGTTCGTGTAGTTGAAGTAGGCCACAAACTGAGCGATGATAAACAACAGCAGCAGCAGCCCACCCAGCGCACCGAGCGACTTCTCGACCGCCTTGACAATGTCGGTGATCCCCTTCATCTTCCCAGACCCAAGCCCGAACGCCGCACCCGTCGCCAAAAACGTAACCATGATGAACACGATCAGCTGGTTCATGAACGGCGAATCACCGATCACCGCACCCGTGTCCGGGTTCCGCAGCGGCGCGCCCGGCGGCAGCGTCAGCAGCGCAAAGAACGCGATCACACCCAAAAGCGCAAGGCCCGCAAACTTCAGCCCCCGCGACTCCTCCGCCGAGACGCCCGACTCGGCCTTCTCCCCATCGCCCGTTCCCTTGTAAGCCCCCAGCCTCGGCTCGATGATCCGCTCGGTGATCAGCGAGATCACCAGCGTCAGCACCAGCACCGACACGATCGAGAACCACAGGTTCGCCGTCAGCCCGATCGCAAGCCCTTTGCTGGCCGCGGGCAACGCATCGTTGGTAAACTCCGTCAGCACCGCGTCCAGCGGCTTGATGAGCATGTTCACCGTGAACGCCCCTGCCACCGCCGCGAACCCCGCCGCGATCCCCGCCAGCGGGTGCCGGCCAAGACTCAGGAACGCGATCCCCGCCAACGGGATCAGCACCAGATACCCCGCGTCCGCCGCAACGCTCGACAAAATACCCACAAACACGATGATGTACGTGATCGCCCACGGCGGAGCGACCACCACCAGCTTGCGGATCAACGCCTTGACCAGCCCCGCCTCCTCCGCCACACCCGCACCGATCATCGCCGCGATCAAAAGCCCCACCGCCGTGAAACTCATGAAGTTCGGGATCATCGAGTTATACAGGAACCGAACCCCCTCGGCAGACCACAAACTACGCACCGACTGCGTAACCTGCTCCAACTTCCCCGTCGTTTGGTTGTACTGCTCAAACGTCGCGCTCACACCCATCAGCGACAGCACGTGCGCAACGGCCATCGTACCCAAAATCAACAGCAAGAAAATCACCGCCGGGTGAGGAACCCGGTTGCCCACACGCTCGACAACGTCAAGAACCTTCTGCATCCCGCTCTTGGGTCCCGGTATCGCCTCGCTCATAGCCAACACTCCTTGTCAAACGACTGTCCTACACACCTGACCGCGACCTACTTCGCAGGATTCAACGGCAACAACCACGGCACCATCACCACGCAGATCACCATCACTATCAACCCCAACGGCACACCAATCTTCACAAAGTCCCCAAATTTATAACCACCAGGCCCCACCACAAGCGTGTTCACAGGCGATGAAATCGGCGTCATAAACGCCGTCGATGCACCCAGCGCCACAATCATCGCAAACGGCATCGGCGACGCCCCCATGTCGTTGGCCACCGCGATCGCCACCGGCGCCATCAGCACCGCCGTCGCCGTGTTCGAGATAAACAGACCCAAAATCGCCGTGATCGCAAACAAACTCCCCAGCACCACATATGTCCCCGACCCGCTCGTCAGCCGCGTCAACGCATCGGCTGCGATCTCCACCCCGCCCGTCCGCTGCAACGCGATCGAGAACGGCAGCATCCCCACGATCAACACGATCGTCTTCCAACTGATGCTCCGGTACGCGCTGCCAATATCAATGCACCCCGTCAGACCCATCAGCAAACACCCGATAAACGCCGCCTGAACATTCGGCACCCACCCGCTCACCATCAGCACCACCACCACCAGCAGGCAACCAACCGCTTGCCACGCCTTGCCCTGCACCGGCAGCACCTGATCGACCTCCGTCGGCAGTTGCATCACCAGTACGCCCGCGTCGTCGCGACCGAGCGACTGAATCCGCTTCCACGGGCCAACGACCAGCAGCGTGTCGCCGATCTTCAACTTCTCCTCTAAAATCGCACCCTCCTGCGCCGCTGACCCGTGCCGAAGCCCGATCACGCTCACACCAGTCCGGCTGCGAAACCGCGCCTCCACCACACTCTTGCCCACAAGGTGCGAGTCCGCAGGCACGATCACCTCGGCCATCCCGATCTCCTGCGACCGGTCCGCAAAGTACCCGCCCGGGATCGCCAACCTCTCAACCCCATACCGCTCCGCCAGCGCCGCCGCGTCCACCCCAGGCCCGTGCAAATCCAGCAGCAGCACATCCCCCGCACGCAACTCCGTACCCTCGCCAACCTCGATGAGCACACTCCCCCGCCGGCCCGCACGCTCCACGGCGATCACACTCACACCCGAGAGCCCCCCACTCTCAATCTCACCGAGCGTCTTGCCCACCAGCGGCGATCCACCCCGCACGCTCACCCGCTGCTCCCGGTTGCCCAGCTTGTACTCCTCGATCCACTTCGCAAGGCTCGGCCTCCCCTGCACCCCACCACCCCGCGACCCATCCTCATCCTTACGAACCAGCCAACGACCCGCAAAGAGCATGTACACAATCCCCACAACCAAAACCGGCACCCCAAACGGCGTGAACTGGAAGAAACTAAACCCGGCCTGCTCACCACCCTGCCGGATCAACTCCGCGTTCACCACCAGGTTCGGTGCCGTCGCCACCAGCGTCATCATCCCGCTGATCAACGCCGCATAACACAACGGCATCATCAGCCGACCGGGCTGCGTGCCCGTGCTCTGCGAAATCCGCAACGCAACCGGGATAAATATTGCCGTAACCGCCGTCGAACTCATGATCGACCCAAGCCCGCAGACGCTCACCATCAGCAGCACGATCAACTTCGTCTGGCTCTTGCCCGTCTTGGCGATGAGCATGTCCCCGAGTCTTCGCGCCACCCCCGTCCGCACCAGCCCCTCGCCGATGACGAACAACGCCGCGATCAGCACGATGTTCGAGTCGCTAAACCCCGCCAGCGCCTCGCTCATCTTCAGCACGCCCGTAAACGGCAGTGCCGTGATCATCAGCAACGCAACAACATCCATCCTCGGCTTGTTGATGACGAACATCACCACCGCCGCCAAGAGCAACCCCAGCACAAGCATCAGATCAGTGTTCATGGCGTGATACTCATGAATCCGCTGGCCGTGCGGTCTGGAACCCTCGCCCGCCTCGCCCTACGCTAGGCCCGCGGAGGCAGGCCTTCCACGCGAACTCCCAGCGTGGACACTTGGGGCACGCCCCACACAATCTCCAAAATCGAGTCTCCTCCAAGGACTATGCGATAGTTACCAACCACAGGAGTTTGCCGTGATACACACAAACACACCCGCTCACCCCGCCCGCACGCTCACCACACGCCGCGCCGCGATCATCGCCTCGGCCATCCTCCTCGCCGGGCAGACCACCCTCGCCCAAACCCCCACCACGCCGGCCCCAACCCCGGCCGTCACCGCCCCGCCGATCAAACTCACCACCCTAGCACCCTCTACACCCGACAACCTCTACGACGAGGTCTATACCCCCTCCTACCCCACCGAGGAACTTGACGACATCTTCCAGCCCGTAACTCCCTCAATCGACTCCAAGTCCTTCGACTCACCCTTCCAGGCCCTGCTCGACAAACGCCGCTCCCTCGAAGAGGCCATCGGCCTCCGCCTCGGCTTCGCCTACACCATGGTCTTCCAGCAGGCCAGCGCAGGACCCAACTCACGCACCGGAACCTCCGGCGACATCGACTTCATCTCCGACTGGACCCTCATCGGCCGCGGCACCGCCGACACCGGACGCTTTGTCTTCACCACCGAATACCGCTTCAAAGCCGGCTCCGACCCCGCCAGCGCACTCCGCCGAAACATCGGCTCCCTCACCGCCACCACAGGCGGCTTCAACGACCGCGGATGGGTCGTCCGCGACGCCTTCTGGGAACAACGACTCCTCGAAGACCACCTCCGCGTCCAGATCGGCCGCTCCGACATCTCCGACTACTTCGGCGGCTACCGCCTCCAGAGCATCAACAACTCCTTCTCCAACCGCGCCTTCTCCGCACTCGCAACCGCACCCTCACCAGGCCACGGCATGGGCGCGCTCATCACCCTCCGCCCCGCCTCCGTCTGCTACCTCACCCTCGCAGCCAACAACGCCTACGGCCGCACCACCGAGAGCGACTTCGGCTCACTGGGCGAAAACTGGGACCTCTTCTACGCCGTTGAGGCCGGGTACACACCCACCATCGAGGGCATGGGCCGCGGCCGCTACGCCGTCGCCTTCTGGCACGTCGATGCACGCACCGACCCCAACATCCCCCAAGACCAGGGCTTCACCGTCATCGCCGAGCAGGACCTGAACCAAACCTTCTACGCCTTCGCACGCTACCAATACGCCGACACCGCCCTTGAAAACATCGATTACTCCGTCCAGCTCGGCCTGGGCGTCAACGGCCTCCTGGGCAGCCCCGACAACCTCACCGCCATCGCCTACTCCTACGCCGAGCCCGCCACCGACGGCCAACGCGACGAAAAAGTCGTCGAGGCCTTCCACCGCTGGCAACTCACGAGATTCACACAGTTCTCCCTCGGCATGCAGGGCATCTTCGACCCCAGCAACGCCCCCGACGACAACGCCCTGGCCGTCTTCACCGCCCGCTTCCGCATCGCCTTCTAACCCCCACCAATCCCGCGCAAAACCCTTCCCCCGAGGGGAGGAGCAAGGGTGGGGTTCTCTCGCGCCAGTATCGCTGCGCAAACACACCTGTGAAAACCCAGAAGATGTTCGCGGAGGTAGCGGAGTGCAGCGAAGGGACGCGAAGCAAGGCTGCAGGAGAGTGCAATCGGTCAATCAATGACCAACCGAAAATCTCCGCGTTCCTCCGCTGCACTCGGCCACCTTCCCGAACTTCTTATCGACAGCCCCGTTGACTGCGATCACGCCGGCTTCACGCCCACGCCCGTCTGCTTGGCCCGCCGGCCGATCATCGACAGCATCACCCACGTCCACCCGTTAAAGAGCACCTCCAGCCCGATGAACAGCCCAATGGCCCACAGCCCCGACGCCGGCCACTGCCGATAGATCAGGATTCCCAGGATCAGCGAAACAACGCCGTTGAACAGCACAGAGTTGCGCCCCGCCACACGCTCGCTGAGTGCCACAACGATCCTGATGATTCCCGTCGCGATCAGGAAGACCGCGATGATCAGCGTCAGCCTCACGGCGTTGTCCTTCGGCTCGTTCATGAACATCAAGCCGACGAAGAGGTACATCAGCCCAACTAGCACGTGCAGCAGCCGCCCACTCCACCGCCCCGCCCAGAACGCGCTGAGCACCGACGCCACGCCGCCAACAACCAGGAACGCGCCGAAGATCCAGACCGTGGCCAGCGTCAGCGTCGCCAGGCACATCCAACCGATCGCAAACGTCCCCAGCGCGACCATCAGCAACCCGGCGACCAAAAACATCGGCCATTTCTTCCCCAGCAAGTGCCTCTCGGCCGCATCGGACTGAACATCGGCATTGGCGACGGCAGTAGTCATAAACACTTCCTTTACAATCACAGTTGACCGAACCGAACACCTGCATTCTCCCCACACCACCGCCGACAATCAAGTTTTCAACCGCCGACCGACCCAGACCGATACCCGCCGAATCTCCAGCAGATTGTGATCAAAAGTGGAGATGCACCCAGATGCCCCAGGAGCCGCTCGGCGGGGTCGGGTATACATCTGAAGCGTCCCCAACTCGCGCCCGGCAGCCGGGCTTCTAGGCACCGCCGTGTGGGTCGCGCCTGCCGACGAACGAACCCCACACCTACCCATCCCCTCGGGGGAGGGGGGTTCGGAACTACAAACAAAGGCGAACGAGGTTACTGATACGCCGCGAACGCCGACTTGACCCGCCCGGCGTCCTTCCCCTCGCGCAGCACCAGCCCCAGCAGCAGCCGGGCCTTCAGACCCGACAGATACCCCGCCGGTGTCAGCCCGCGATTGATCAGGTCGATCTCCGCACCCGGGTAGCCGTAGGTCTTGGTAAAGACCGGCCCGGTCATCGACCGGCTCGCCAGCACCACCGGCACCTTCGCAGCCAGCTCCCCCAAGATCGGCGCAACATCCGCCGGGACATGCCCCGCGCCCATCCCCTCGATCACCACACCCGCATACCCAAGCCCCGGCAACGCCCCATACACACGCCCATCGTCCCCCATCGCTGCCTTCATCAACGCCACCGGCACCGGCGGGCCACCCTTGGTCGACAGCGTCGGCGTGCGGGCCACGCGCACATAAAACTGCGGCGTCCCCTCGATCACCGTCCCGATCGACCCGACCAGCGGCGACAAAAACGCCGAGGGCAACGCCGTGTGCGACTTTTGCACAAACCGCGCCGCATGAATGTCATAGTTCAGCACCGCCAAGGTCCCCAACCCACGCGACAACGGCGACGCGGCCACGCGAGCCGCCGCCAGCAGGTTCGCCGGCCCATCGGCCCCCGGCGCATCGGCCCCACGCATCGCCCCGGTGATCACCACCGGCTTGTCCCCCCCGACGAGCACGTCGAGCAGGAACGCCGATTCCTCGATCGTGTCGGTCCCCTGGATGACGACCGCACCGTCAAAGCCCTGCGCAAACCCCTCCTCGATCGCCTTGGCAACCTCGACAAGGTGCACATACGTCAGCGAAGGGCTGGGCAGGCGAAAGAGCGACCGCGCCTCGATCTGCGCCACCTCGGCCAGATCAGGCACAGACGCGACCAACTCAGCCGCGCCAAGCTTGGGGGCGATCCCACCCCCGGCCGACGGGACCATCGTGATCGTCCCGCCGAGTGATAAAAAAAGCAGTCGTGGAAGGCTCATGGTGCGCTCCTCATACATCTCTGGGCTACCAGCATCTAAGGGCTACCTGGTACCGGCGGGCTTCCCCTCCCCGGGTTTCTGGTTCGGCAGCCAACCGCACGGAACCAGCGAGAGCAGGGCCAGGCCCGACATGACCAAGAAGCCGATCTTCAGCGACTGGATGCTCGCCTCGTTCTTGATTATCAGGGCAGCTTCCACCTGCTCCGGCGTGGCGTTGGTGAGCGTCTTCAGGCGTTCTTCGACCTGTGTGGCTCGCATGAAGTTCAGGTTGGTCAGGTTGACCTGGTCCTTCAGTTCTTCGGTGATGACGGGGTTGGCGTTCGCTCGCGTCATGATCGCCGCGCTGAGCAGCCCGACGACAAACGCCCCGACCATCGCCGTGCCGATCGCGGCGGCAAGATTCTGTGTAACCCCACGCAGCGACCCGACGTCCCCGGCCATCTCCTTGGGCGAGGACGTAACAAGCACGTTGAACAGCAGCGTAACGAGCGCACCCTGCCCAAGGCCGACGATGAACAAGCCCAAGATCACCGGCGGCGTGCTCCACTCGTTGCGGATGACAAACGCCAGCCACGCCGTGCCGAAGGCTACAAGGACAAAGCCCCCGCGTGCGATCGTGCGTGGTGTGAACTTTGGATAGAGCTTGACAACAAGGATCGCTGTGAAGAAGACCGTGAGCATGAAGGGCATCATCGCCATCGACGACTGGATGCTCGTCTTGCCCTGGACGATCTGGATATACAGCGGCACGGTGAAGTTGATCGCACCCTCGAGCGAGACGACGGTAAAGAGGGTGATGAGCGTCGCCCACGCCGTCGGCGTGCTGACGATATCGAGCGGGAGCAGGGGCGTCTTGCCCGCGTCTGTCTGCCGGCGTGTCCAGGCGAAGAAGCCGCTGACGATCAGGATGCCGACGATGATCAGCAGCAGGGCGGGCGAGGCGCCCACAATGTCAAAGGGTGCCGCAGGCCTGGCTGTGAGCAGCCCCCAACTGCGGACGTTGTTGAACCCAAAGGCAATACAGATGATGCCCACGGCCGAGAGGATCACGCCGACCACATCGATCTTGACCTCCGGCCTCGGCTTGGACATCTTGAGTTTGGTGCTCATGACCAGGATGCCCACCGACAGCGCGATGAGCAGCCCGAAGCCGAAGCGCCAGTTGATCGTTGCGACATACCCGACGATGATGAATGCCAGCACCCCGGCGATTGCCCGTGCCGACCCGAGCCAACCCACGGCCTCGGCCTGCTGCTTGCCCGAGTAGTGATTCGCGATCAGCGCCACCAGCGACGGCACCAGCGACGCGCCGGCAAAACCGGCCAGCGCCTGCGCCGCGAGCATGATCTCCGCACGCGGGCTGATGACCATCAAGATCATCGCCAGCAGGAAGAGTGCCGTTGCGGCCTGGAAGAAGATTTTGGCCCCGAAGCGCTGGCCCAGTTTGGCCCCGAGCATCACAAAGCCAGAGACGCCCAACGAGTACATCACAATCGCCGTGCCGATGGTCGTCGGTGGCGTCTGGAAGCTCTCGACCATCCCGCTCATCGAGATCGGGATCGCCGCGACGTTGAAGGACATCAACGCCTGCCCCATCGCAATGACCACCATCGGCAGCCAAGACTTTCTGTCGATGTCGGCAATGTTGGATGCGGTTGTCGTCATGGTTGGCTCCGGGTGTGTGGTCGGGGTATCGCGAAATGAGGAAACAGCCCTCGATGCGGTGAGTCTATCGGGCGGGTGTCAGCAAAACCAACAACACTGCGGCACACGCTCCCCCCGGGCCGTCGGGTGCTTACTGCCCGGGGGGCGGCTCGGTCGCACCGGGGACCCACCCGGGGGGATACTTGTCCCACGGGTAGCCGTCGGGCCCGCTGGCATAGGCATAACCCAGGTCGAAGAGTTTGGTCATAAAGACCGGATCGAAGTGGTCGTCGGACTTGTACGTGAAGGTGCCTGGGATCGCGGCCAGGTTGAAGTCAATCTGGTCGCGCTGGGCGATGAGATAAATCCGGAACAGGTCTCCAAGCCCGTGCGTGTGGATCAAAGCGCCGATCGACCGCCGGGCCACGGATGTCGTTCGGCGGGGGACCGACTCCCACGTGGGCACCTCCCGCGCGTTGCGGATGATGAACGCCGACCGGTCGCGCACGACCCCACGGGCCTCGGACTCGGCCCGCAGGTTGAACGATGGTGGGTAGAGGAAAACCTGCGTTTTGGTCCCCCCGTCGACGTGCATCTCCTGAAACTTCTTCCCATCGATGACCACGTCGATCATGATCGGGGGGAAGGCGCCGGGTATCGCCGCCGAGGCCATCAGCACGTCGTGGAAGAGCCGGAGTGCGTCGGGGTTTCCCTCGCAACTGATCTTGGCGATCAGCCCCAGGTTCCACACCACGCCCCGGCTGGCGTCCAGGTCGCACGTGCCCACCAGCAGGATGCGCCCCTTGGCATACTCGCGCGCAATGTCCTGCATCATCTGCCGGTCGATGAGCTCCTCCATCATCCGCCGAAGTGGGCCTGTGTCAAAGGCCGAGTCGTCCGTCAGGGCCGTGAAAATCCCCCGGAACAAAATCAGATCGGCGGTTGTTACCGTGGTGTAAACCCTGCGGAGTTTGGCGTCATACTGCGGCCCGGCAAAGGCGAACGGAGCAGTCAACGCCCCGGTGCTGATGCCCGTAACGATGCTGAAATCCGGGCGATTGCCGCGCGTCGTCCACCCGCAGAGAATCCCCGCTCCATACGCGCCATAGCTGCCGCCGCCAGAAATCGCCAGCATGTTCGTCCGCGGGAGCGTCCCGTTGTGCCCCAGCGAGCGCTGGTAAGCGACCTCGGTCCTGATGGCCGAGGCGATCTCTTCGATGAACGGCGTACTGACATAGTCGCTGGCCGTGCGGATGGCCGGGTTGTTCAGCAGCAACACCTGATCGGTCAGCCCCTCGGGCACCGCCGGAGCGCGCCAGCGGGCCGAGCATGAGGGGAGCAGACATGCCGGCAAAACCAAGAGAACTAAAATCAAACGCACCATCATGCTCCGATCTGACATGCCCGACGAAAAGGGCGCTATCGCTGGGCCCCTACCGCAGCGCAGAGAATGTGAAGTTGGCCGAAGGGAGAGTGCTCCCGCCGCGCAGTTCGGCGACATCGGCCGTGAAACCATCGTCCGAGAAAAAGTTGATCGTCATCCGCCGGCCCAGCTGGCTGCCCACCTCGTTGAACGAAAAGACCCGCCCGTCGGGAGAGACCGATCCAACATAAGCCACCGGCGAGGGCGAAGTGTTGAACCGGCTGTTCAGCGTCATCCCACGCCCAGGCTCAGAGGCCAGCGTTACGGTGCCGCTGTTGATCCGCCCGGTCAACTGGTCGGTCACCTGCATGTCCAGCCGCATGTAGAAGGCGTTCTCAACGCTCCCCACAGCCGTGCCCGAGACAAACCGCCGCTCGCCGTTGACCGTCTCCCACCCGCTGACGACCCAGTTGCGGGCAAACTTCCCGAGCGCGGCACGGTCTCGATCAGCAGGCGACAGGCCCGGAGCAGGTGGTGGTGCGTTGACAACAATCACCTGCGGCTGCGCGGCCGTGGCGTTCGCCTGGGCCTGCGCGTTTTGGGCGTAACGCCGGTTCTGGTCCCCGATCACCGCGCCACCCGCGCCCCCGGCGACGGCACCGATCGCCGCACCCGTGCCGGCGTTGCCCGACATCGAGCCGATGACCAGCCCGGAGAGCGCGCCGACAGCCGCGCCCGACGCGGCACCCTGCCCGGCGTTCTCGCACCCGAACAGCACCGAAGCACCTGCGGCGATCAGCACGCACACCCCGGCCGTGAACCGGCGCGAACGCGCAAGGATGCCTGAACGAACGACCGGATTGATGGCTTGGCTCAGTTGCTTGGTCTGCATGGTTACTCCTTATAACAAACACTCAATGATTCACAAAACTTACGCCGGCTTGGCCGCACCCGGCTTGGGGGTTGGCGTCCGTGCAGACTCCGGCTCGGCCTTGATCCTAAAGAGTATCACAAACAGCACCGGCACAACGATCATCGTCAGCACGCACGCAAACCCCAGCCCGAACATGATCGTCACGGCCATGGCCGAGAAGAACGGATCCGTCAGCAGCGGGATCATCCCCAGCACCGTCGTGATCGCCACCAGCATGACCGGCCGCAACCGACTGACGGCACCGTCGACAACGGCCCAGTACGGCGACTTGCCGTAGTCGTTCTTCTGCGTCCCAAACTCGTCAACGAGCACGATCGAGTTCTTGATCTGCTCACCAGCCAGCGCGATCGCCCCCAGCAACGCCATGAACCCGAACGGCTGGTTCATCAGCAGCAAGCCGCCCGTAACGCCGATGATCGCCAGCGGCACCGCCAGGCAGATCACCATCGTGATGCGGATCGAGTCAAAGATCATCACAACAATCGCAACCATCAGCATCAACGCCAGCGGCAGGGCCGTGGCCAACGCCGCACGCGCGTTTTTCGAGTCCTCGTGCTCGCCCCCGAAGGCCATCGTGTACCCCGCCGGCAACTCGATCGCCTCGATCTCGGGCCTCAGGCGGTTGAACAGCTGGCTCGGCAGACCCGACCGCGGGTCGCAGTGCACCGTGATCGTCGGGAACCTGTCCCGCCGCATCACCAATGGGTCCTCCCACTGCACGCTCGTGCCCGTGGCCACCTGACGCAGCGGGATCATCCGCATCGCCACCGGGCTCCAAATCTGCATGCTCGAGATCGCGTCGATCCCCGTCCGCTCACCTTCGGGCGGGCGGGCGATGATCGGCAGCAGCCGCGCCTCCTGCGGGAACGTCCCCAGCCCCGCCTGCCCAGGCTCGCGGTAGAACCCCACGTTCCGCCCCTGCAAGCCCGTCTCGATCGCGCGTGCAACGTCAACACGCGTGATCCCGTTGCGCCTTGCCTGCAGTTCCAGCAGGTCAGGGCGGACCACGGGCTCGAGTTCGCGCCAGTCATCGCGCACGCACAGCGCGCCGCCATCCTTGTTCATGATCTCGCGTGCCTTGGCCGAGAGTTGGCGCAGCACGCCCGGGTCCGGCCCGCTGAAGCGCACCTGCACGCGCCCGCCGCCGCCTGGGCCGAGCAGAAACTTCTGGGCAATCGCGTTGGCCGATGGGTGCTCCTTGTCCAGGTACCCCTGGATGGTGCCCATCAACGCGTCGATGCTCTCGGGCTCATCAACATTGACAAGGAACTGCACGTATGCCGGGTTCTGCTTCTCGGGCGAATAGACCAGCAAAAACCGCAGCCCACCGCCGCCGACGAACCCCGTAACGTGCTTGACCCCGGGCTGCTTCTTGATAAAGCCGCCGACGTTGTCGGCGAACTTGGCCGACTCGTTGATATCCGTCCCTGCGGGCAAAAACGCATCGACCATGAACTGTGGCCGAGTTGCCGGGGGGAAGAAGTTCTGCTGCACGTGCCCGAACCCATACACCGCCGCGATGAACAACCCCACGATCACCACCAGCACGGCCCATCGCAACTTCAGCGACACAATCAGCATCCTGCGGAAGATGCGGTACGGCAACGCCGCGTATGGGTCCCGGTCCCGGTACGCCGGGTCCTTGGACGGCTTGAACAGCAAATAGCACAGCAGCGGCGTGAACGTGATGGCCGTTACCCAGCTGATCGCCAACGAGATAAAGATCACATAAAACAGCGACCGGGCGTACTCACCCGTCGAGTCGTCTGAAAGCCCGATCGCCGCGAACGCGATGACCGCAATAGCCGTCGCGCCAAGCAGCGGCCACTGGTTCTGGGCCACGCTGTCGCGGATCACCTCGATCTTCTCCTCCCCAGCCTCCATCCGCACCTTGATGCTCTCGGTTACCACGATCGCGTTGTCCGTCAGCATGCACAGGGCGATGATGAACGCCCCCAGCGAGATGCGCTCCATCAATATCTGCTGGAAGTACATCACCTGCACCGTCGCCAGGATCGTTACCACCAGGATCACCCCGATGATGAACCCCGCACGCAGCCCCATCGCGATCAGCAGCACAACGAACACGATCGTCACGGCCTTTGCGATGTTGAAGGCGAACAGGTTCGTCGCCTCCGTCACGGCCTCGGGCTGGAAGTTGATCTCCCCGATCTCCATCCCGATCGGCTGCTCGCTCTTGAGCTCAGCGAGGCGCTTGCGAACCTTCTCACCCATGCTCACGACGTTCCCACCCTTGACCGTCGATATCCCCAGCCCCACGGCTGGCTTGCCGTCGAACGTCATGATCCGCCTCGGCGGGTCCTCAAGCCCACGCCGGATCGTCGCCACATCACGCAGGAAGAGCTGGGCCCCCGTCCCCCCCGCACCGATGGCCATGTCCAGCATGTCCTCGGCCGAGGCAAACCCACCACGCGGGTCGATGGTCAAAAACTGCTCACCCACGCGCACACGCCCACCGTCGGCCGCGACATTCTGCGCTTGCAACTGGGCGTATATCTGCTCCTCGTTGATCCCCAGCTGCGACAGCCGCTTGCGCGAAATCTCAACGAACACCACCTCCTGCTGCGCAGCAAAGAGGTCCACCTTCTTCACGTCCGGCACGTTCACCAGCTGCCTACGCAGGAACTCGGCATACCGCCGCAACTCCGGCTCGCTGAAGCCCTCGCCGTTGATCGCAAAGAAAATCCCGAACACATCCCCGAAGTCGTCAACCACCACCGACCGCCCACGCGCCGCCGGCGGCAACTGCGACTGCGCATCGGCAACCTTCCGCCGAAGTTCGTCCCAGACCTGCGGCATCGAGTCGGCGTTGTACTGCCCCTTGATGATCGCGCTGACCGTCGACCGCCCACGCACCGACTCAGACTCCACACGGTCCAGCTGCCCGAGCTGCTGGCACGCACGCTCGATGACGTTCGTCACCTCATTGGCCACCTCCTGCGCGCTGGCACCCTCATAAGGCGTGATGATCAACGCCTCTTTGATCGTAAACTCCGGGTCTTCCAGCCGGCCGAGCTGCTTGAACGCCACCACACCGCCCAGCACTAGCAGGAACATGAAAAAGAACGTAACACGCTTGCTTTTGACCGAGCTTACGCCGAGGTTCATTGGCCTGTTCCCCCCAACGCATCACCCAGGTCTCGCACCTTCTGGCCGTCGCGCAACTGCGAGACACCCGCGGTAGCAATCCTGTCGCCCTCACGCAAGCCTTCGAGCACCTCGACACTCTCGCCAACGATCACACCAACTTTGACCACCGTCCGCCGGGCCACCAAGTCTGCACCGATCACCCACACCACCTTCGTCCCGCTCCCCTCGGTATACACCGACGCCAACGGCACCAGCAGTGCGCCGCCCGCACCGCCCGCCTGCCCATACCGCAGCCGCACGATTGAAGACATCCCCGGCAACAGGTTCACGCCCGGTGGCGTTGTCAGCACAAACCGCACCCGGAACGTCTGCGTAACCGGGTCGGCCACCTGCGCGATCTCACCGATCCGCACCGGGAACTGCCGGCCGGGTATCGCCACAAACTCCGCCGTCGTCGCGCTCAGGTCCGCCGTGCGCAGGTCCTTTGCCATAAGCCGCTCGGGCACGTCCACGTCCACGCTCAACTCCCCGGCCGTCTGCAGCTGCACGATCGGCTGCCGCACCGTTACGCTCTGGTTCGCATCAACAAACCTCCGCGCCACCACCCCGGCAAAGGGCGCACGCAGCGTCGTGTCCTCCACCTGCAACGTCGCCTCGCGCACGCGCCCTTCCAGCCCGCGAATCTCGGCCTCCGTTGCCTCGATGTACTCGCTGCGCGCACTGGTGCCCATCTCCAGCAGCTGCAGGGCCGTCTGCCTGTCTTCCCTCGCAACCCGGTACTCCGCCTCGACACGGTCAAAGTCCGCACGCGCCACCGCGTTGCTCGCCAAGAGGCCAGAGAACCGCTCGTACTGCGCCTTGGCACTCACCAGCCGTGCCTCGGCCGCTCGCAGGTCGCTCTCCAGTCGCAGGCGTTCCTCAGGACGAACACCAGCCTTCAGCGTCCGCAGCTGCACACGCAACTGCTCCAGCTGACCGTTCAATGCCGTCTGACGAGACTTGAACTCCTCAACCCGCAGCTCCCCGATCACGTCCCCCTTGGCCACCTCCTGCCCCTCCTCCACCGGCAGCCTTACCAGCAGCCCCGGCACCTGGAAGGCCAGTTCCACAGTCGTCGTCGCCTTGGCAATCCCCGGCAGCGCGGCTACCCGCGCCTGCTCGCTCGCCTTGAGCACCGTCGTACGCACCGGGCGCACCACCTCTACCGCCGGCGGCGACTCCTGCCGGCAACCGCCCGCAAACAGCAACACCCCACCCGCGGCCAACGACACCCACAACGCACCGGGCGCACCAAACAATCCCCATCGACCAAACCATTGACCTGTGCGGCTTTGCATCTGTGTACTTCCCTATGTTCTGCCCTGCCGTGTTCGCAGGGCTTCACTTCTGAGGTAACTCTACACTCGGCAACAATAACTCAAGCGTAGCAGGATCCCTATGCCCCCGCTCTCAATGACCGCACCCACCCCATGATCCGACCCTCCGTCCACTCATAAAACGGGTTGTACCGCATCCGCATCATCAACCCAGGCGAGATCGTCAGCACACCACGCTCACCACGAAGCGACAATGTCCCCAGCGGCAACAACGGCGGCAGCCCAACCTCCCCCAACCCATAGACCCGATCCGTAACCGGTATCGGTATCGCAACGTGCGAAAGCGAAAACGTCCCCGCCGGCCACTCGGCGTTGATAAGCGTATCGACAGGCTTCCCACCCTGATACTGCCGCGCAACGACCTCCCGCGAGTCCACCTCACGGTTCGTCGCCAGCACCACCTTAAACCCCAGCCCCGGCCTCTTGAGCCTCGGCAGAATCTCCCTCTCAAACTCGCTGCCCGTCAACCCATCGAGCCACGAAAACCGGTTGATGTCAAAGAGGATCATCTCACCCCGCCCCGCGGGCAGCCGGTCCAGCAGCGCATCGATCACGCCGTGCGTCAGCACCGTGGCGTCGGCCACCGACTGCACCACCAGCACCGGGGGATATTCGCCCATCTTCCCCTGTGTCGAAAGCCGGGCCAGGTCCGCATCGACGTGCCTTGTGATCCGGTGCGCCTGCAAGCTCGCGTTGGTCGGCCACGACGAATACTTAAACGGGTCGATCTCAGGCTCGATCCCGCTCCACGACATCTTCTCCTCACCAGATACCCGCGCGATCGCCGGGTACAGCCGGGTGAACTCCGCCATCGGCGTGATCGCCAACATCGGCGAGAGCAGCACCAGCCCATCCGCCCTCGGCAGCGCGGCCGCCGCGCCCCCGGCAATCACCCCCGTCGCATAGTTCACGCACAACGCGCCCCCGTTGGAATACCCCACCATTATCAGCGGCCTCCCCCCAGGCACCTTCGCACGCAGCCCCACCATCCCCACACGCACCGCCTCGGCCCAGTCCTCCCAGCGTGCATCCACCAGCGCCCTCGGCGAAGTCCCGTGCCCCGGCACACGAAGCCCGATCACCGTGTACCCCGCCGCGTGCATCCGCTCACCCAATGCCCGCAGCGAATACGGCGCGTCCGAAAGCCCGTGCACCAGCAGCACACCCCCCACCGGCTCCTTGGCCTCAAGGACAAACGTCCGGTTCCAGTTCCGCTCAAAGAGCGTCGCCGGGTTGCAGACCGACTCGGCCTTATACCGGCAGAACTTCCCGACTGACTCCCCAGCCCACCGCTTGCCCACCAGCGCATCGAGTTCCGCAAAGACGCGGTCCTCCTGCGCCAGGTAATCCGCAAACGAATACGCCCCCTTCGCATCAGAGGCCACAAACTCCGACGCCGGAGCTTCCCGGTGCCACCCGTGCAGCCCCGGCAACCCACGCGCAACCCGCACCCACGCAAACGCCACACCCGCGCACGCGACGATCACCAGCAATAACACCAACCCCAGCACCTTGCCAACCAACTTCAGCACGGGCCGGCGTGCAACAGAGTTCGTCTTCATGCCCGCACTCTATTCGCATGCCGTGCTCGCCACACCCCCACTAGCGCCCCTTGACGCGTGCAAGGCCCCCATCGACCCCGAGCACCTGCCCCGTTGTCCACGCGCTCTGCGGGCCGAGCAGGAAGGCGATCGCGCTGGCAACCTCCTCAGGCCGACCGATCCGCCCCAGCGGGTGCATCGCCACCGAGGCCTTGAGCGCACCTTCATTCTCCGTGATCTTCCTGGCCATCGGCGTGGCGACCAGCCCGGGCGCAACGGCGTTGAACCGGATGCCCGCCCCGGCGTACGTCGCCGCCGCCGAGCGCACCAGCGCCTCGACCCCACCCTTGGCCGCGGCAATCGCCTCGTGGTTGGCCAGCCCGACCCCCGCCGCGCACGACGACATCAGCACCACACTCCCCCCGGTAGCCTTCATGTGCCTCCCGGCGGCCCTCGTCAACGCAAAGGCCGTGCGCAGGTTCTGGGCCACCACATCGTCAAAGTCCGCCGCGCTCGTCAGGTGCGCAGGGCGCAGCAAGATAGACCCGGCTAGGTTCACCGCGCCGGTGATCCCCGGGTGTGCCGTGAACAGCGCGTCAACCGCGTCAAAGTCCTGCGCATCAACGCACGCCACCTCACCGCCAGACCCCGCGGCTACCTCGCGCAGGCCATCCTCGCTGCGCCCAGCCAGCACCAGCGACCACCCCGCTTGGTGCAGCATCTGCACCAGGCTCCGCCCGATCCCACCCGCCGCACCGATCACCAAACACCGTTGAGAAGACATAACAAAACTCCCTTGTGTTGTTCAACCTCAATGCACCCGCAGCATCAGCAGCGCGATCACCCCGCGTGCCGACCACGCCCACGTCCGCGCCCAGTTGCTCGCCACCAGGCGGCGCCAGAGCACGTCATCAAACCCACCGAGCAGCCCCCTGTGCAGCGGGACCTGCACGGCAAAAGTGCTCACCCACACAAGCACAAGCAGCCCCAAGCCGAGCCACCCAAGCACGCCAGCGACATACACCCACAGTACCGCGGCGCTGCACGCCTCCACCAGCATCACCGGCCCAACGACCCACCCCGTCCTGCGCTGGTGTGCCAACGCATACCCGGCAAACGCACCCCCATCGGCCACCTTCATCAGCGGGTAGTGCACCACCTGCACAAACCAGATCAGCCCGACCATAAACCACGTCGCCCCGGCGTGCGCGAGCAGGCAGATTGTCATCACGTACTCGGGCATGCCAGCTCCATCAGATCAGGCCGATCAGATGCACGGGCATGACGGTACGCGCCAACGACCCGCCCGCCATGGATTACAAACGCCCCGGGCATCTGGAAACCATCCCCTTGCAGTTTCCCGATCCCGTGCCCGCGTAACCCAGCCAGCACCCCCGCAACCCAAACCCTGGGTCCAAAGAGTTGCCCAAACGACCCGCGCCCAAGCCCCAGCGCGCGGTACAAGAGCCTGTCGGGGTCAGCAAACCACCCGGCCGAGGTGATGCCGTACCCGCGCCCGAGCGACTCGGTCCGCGCGGGCGTCCCGGCAAGCGCGACGACCACCAACCCGACGCCACGCTTGTCGATCCCCTCCTGCCACCGCGCCAGGTCCGCCAGCGTCTGCTTGCAGAACGTGCACCCGGCGTGCCTCAGCAGCACCACCAGCGTCGGGCGCGCATCCGTCCACGAGCGCAGCGTCCGCCCCTGCCCATCGGTCAGCGTGTCCAGTGCCGTGTCGAGGCTTACCCCACCGGGCGGGGCGGGCTGCGCGCTCCGCGCCGCGTGCCAGAGGATCATCGCAAAGGGCACCCACCAGAGCAGGTCGTTGGTCAAGATCGTCGCCCCCATCGACCAGGGCAACTCCCCCAGCACCGCCGAGCGCACAAACCCGATCGGGCCGAGGATCTTTCCAAGCAGCCCGACAAGCACGATCGGCCAGTGCCGGGCCGGGTCGCGCGAGGCGATGAGATACCCGATGCCATAGACCCCGATGATCATCCCAACGCATGCCCACAACTGCGGCCAGAGTTCCGTTGTCGCCGGCGTAACGCCCAGCATCCGCAGCGTCCAGACCGGCGCGAGCACCATCGCCGCGCCCCAGACAAGGTTGTAAATACCCGCGGCAATCAACCACCGGCCCATCCAACGCGGGTTCACTGGAGCGGACAAGTTCTCAGCCGTCATGATCCACCCCCGGCCTGCACGGCTCGCTTGGTCGCCTCGTGCCGATAGGCGAACATCCGCTCCAGTTTCCGCCGAACGTGCCACCCGGCAACGAACTGGCCCACCCACCCCATCGGCAGGGCATATTCAATCCTGTCCTCCAGCACGCACCGCCCCGCCCCGACCGCCCGCACGCTGTGCCGGTGTACCCACGAGGCGAACGGGCCAGCGACCTGCGTATCGGTAAACTCGCCCCCATCCTCACCCCGGTCAACAAACCCGCTGTGCCGGGCGACCCAGCGCAACTTGAACGGGCCCAGGTGCATGACCAGCACCGCCGTCTGCCCGTCGGCAAGCGACGCCGGGGCCTGCTCGACGGTTACACGCTCCCAGGGTGGTATGAGTGCTGTGAGCGCACCGGGGGACTGATGCCACGCAAAGACCGCCCGTGCCGCGGCTTGAATCTCTGAGGTTTTCGTATAGACCTGCAAACCAACCTCCTGCCGCGCACACAGGCAAACACCCGGCGGCAGCATAGCCCGCGCCAGCTCGCAGTTGCGGGCCTTCAATCCCCTATGACCACGCGCCCGACGATCGTGCCCCCCGCCCAGCCTTTGCCCAGGGTGCACACTCTTCGGTTCCGCCCGCGCTACAACGAGTGCGACCCGATGGGCGTGGTGCATCACGCCGCGTATGTGCCGTGGCTGGAGATCGGGCGCACCGACCTGCTCCGCGCGGGGGGGATGACCTACGCCCACCTCGAAGCCCTCGGCGTCCTGCTCGCGATCATCTCCGTGCACGTCAAGTACAAACGCCCGGCACGATACGACGACCTGCTCGAACTGACCACCACCGTCGTCGGCGGCTCACGCGTGAAGATCGAGCACGCCTACGAACTGCGCCTCGTCGAGCCGGCGATCACGCCGCACAACCACCCCGACCCCACCCTGCTCCCCGGGGAGATGCCCCTGCTGGTTACCGCCAGCACGACGCTGGCGTGCATCGACCTCGCGGGGCGCCCGCAGGCTCTGCCGGAGTGGCTGGTGGTGCCCGGATAAACCCCGGTGGGATCTCCGCTTCGTTGCGGCGGCCTCGGCAAAGGGCGTTTGCCGGGCTTCTGGGGTGTGTCATTTTGGGAGAACCCACAGGCCTGCCCGACCCCGCCGTGTGGTTCCTGAGCCATCGTGGCGCATCTCCACTTTTGATCGCCACTGCGCGGGGATGCGCGGGCATCAATCGCCCTTGAGTTGCGCCTTGAAGACCGCCACGGCCAGGGCGCTGCCGACGATCGGACCGACGAGGTAGACCCAGGCCTGGCCAAAGCCTGCGCCCTGACCTGTAACCATGCTGACAATGGCGGGGCAGAGGCCAACGGCGGGGTTGAACGCGCCGCCGGAGATCGGGCCACCGGCAAACGCGCCGACGAGCACAGCACCGCCGATCGCAAAGCCGTAGTAGGAGTTGCCCGTGGTCTTGGGGTGCGTGGCGACGTTGAGGACGACCAGGACAAGCAGGAAGGTGAAGATGACCTCGACAGCGAGCACTGCCGAGAGGGACGCGCCTACGGCGGGCTGCACGTTCATCGGCGCGTTGGTGAGCAGTTTGCTCAGCAACGCGCCCAGAAGCCCCCCGGCAAACTGCGCGATGATGCACGAGGCGGCCCGGCGAAGGTCGTGCGTGCCGCAGAGCCACAGCCCGATTGAGACGGCCGGGTTGTACTGCGCACCGGAAACGTGCCCACCCATATAGACCAGCACGGCTAGTGCCAGACCGATGACGACGGGTGCGAGCGTCCCCGCAAAGGCCACGGCCAGCCCGATGACCAAGACGAGGAAGAAGGTGCCAATGAACTCCGTCAACAAGCGTGGTGGGATCATGAGGGGAATATACCCGGCCTAGGCAAGGGTTTTTTTGGGGTGTCGGTTGGCGTGAGCGGTTATCCCGCGGGGGCATCGTTAGGTATACAGTCGGGTTCTATAGAAGGGGCCTGGGATATGCCGTTGACGACTGTTTGGGTGGACATGGACGCGTACTTTGCCTCGGCCGAGCAGCATCTTTGCCCGCGTCTGCGGGGCCGGCCTGTGGGTGTGGTGCCGGTGTTTACGCGGGATGGTCGGCCTGCGGAGGGTTCGTGCTGCATCGCGGTTTCGTACCAGGCGCGCCCGAGCGGGGTGCGGACGGGTACGCCTGTGCACGAGGCGCGACGGCTGTGCCCGGATATCCGCTTTGTGCACGCGCGGCCGGCCGAGTACGTGCGCTTGCACCACGCGATTGTGGGGATTGTCGAGTCGGTGTTGCCGGTGCACCGTGTGTATTCCATCGATGAACTGGCGTGCCGGCTTGATGGTGCCGAGCGTTGCCCGGTGTATGCGGCGAGCGTGGGCGTGGCGATCAAGCGTGCGATGCGGGAGCGTTTGAGCGACGCGCTGACGTGCTCGATCGGCGCGGCGCCCAACCGGCTGCTGGCGAAGGTGGCTGCCGACGCGCGCAAGCCCAACGGGCTGAACATCGTGGAGGACCGGATGCTGCCTGGGTGTTTGTATGATTTGGACTTGGAGGACTGGCCGGGGATCGGCGGTGGGATGCGTGCGCGGTTTGAGCGTGCGGGTGTGATGACGACGGAGCAGATGTATGCGCTCACTGAGCATGAGATGGCGCGGGTGTTTGGCTCGATCGACGGGCAGCGGTGGTGGATGCAGATACGGGGCTTTGACGTGCCGGAGAAGAGGACGGTGCGCCGGACGCTGGGGCACCAGCACGTGCTGCCGCCTGAGAAGCGGGGCGCGGAGGAGGCGCGGTGCGTGCTGGTGCGTCTATTGACGAAGGCGGCGCAGCGTCTGCGGCGGGAGGGGTATCGTGCGGGTGAACTGGTGTGCGCTGGGCGGCTGCTGCCGGGGGGGCAGTGGTCGCGGCGGACGGTGCTGCCGCCGACGAGCTCGACGGGTGTGCTGCTGCGTGCGATGGCCGAGCAGTGGGCCAGTGCGCCGCGTTGCCGGTATATCACGGTTGCGGTAACCCTCGGGGCGATGACGCAGGCGGCGGGGTCGCCGGGGCCGTTGTTTGAGGGGGAGAAAGGTGAGGAGCGGCTGGACCAAGCAGTGGACAAGATCAACGCGCGGTTTGGGTATGGGGCGTTGCGTCCGGCGTCGGCGGATGCGGTGTCGGCGCCGATGCGGATTTCGTTTACCAGCATCCCTGATCTGGAGATGCCGGACCTGCATGGGTGAGGGGGTGTGGGGGTGTGGGCTGCGGTAGATGAGCATCTTGTTTGCATGCCTGGCTGCATGGATTATGGTCTGTCCGGAGGACGGGAAATCAGACAAAATAAATACATCAGCGATCTTGCATAATTTCATGGCCCAGCAGTGGAATTACTAATAATCTGCGAGTATAATACCCAGAGGTCCTTTTGTGATGTTGCGGCGGGATACCTGTTTGTCCCCGGCGGCGGGAAAAAGGAGTTTTTCAATGGAGCGTTTTACTTGGCGGTTTGTCGCGTTGTCCCGCGCCAGCGGGTTGTTTGCCGTTGTTACCTGTGCGGCCCTGGCGGCACCGGCGCGGGGGGATGTGATTTTGTCGAACGTCTCGGGCCTGTCCGGGCCGAGCGTGCCGCACGTGGGAACGAGCATCGGGCCGACGTTTCCCCCGTCGGTCGCCGCGGACTTCACAAAGGCGGTGGGGATCACGACGGGGGCCAGCGAGCTTCGCTTGGACGCGATGCGTGTCTTGGTGACTTCCTCCCCGGCCCAACTGGGCGGGGGAATTTACAGCGATGTCGGCGGGAACCCGGGCGTGCTGCTGGCCTCGTTCGCCACGCTAACGCTCGGGCAGATTCTCGAGCCGACCTTGGTCGTGTTGACGACGAGCGCGGGCTTTACGCTCGGCGCCTGGACGACCTGTTGGTTCGTGCTGACATCGCCGACAGGCGACAGCGACCTGAACTGGAATCGCTTGGAGCCCAACGTTGCGCCAAGCCCTGCCGGGGGGTGGCTTTGGCCGGGTATCGCTTGAGCACCGACGGGGGGGCGTCGTGGAGTGTTTCGACGACTCCCAACGTTGTGGCAATCGAGGCCACTGTGATCCCCGCGCCCGGGGCTGCGGTGCTGCTGGGCCTGGGTGGACTGCTGGCGGCACGGCGGCGGCGGTGATGTCGGGTCCTGTGGTGGGTGCGGGGTTAGAGGGTGTTTTGGAAATCTAAGGCTGCGGGCTGGACGCCCAGGCCACCGTGAAGCCCGCCGATCGCGGGCGGGACGCCCGCTCTACCGGGGACTCCGGTCGCGGGCGGGGACGCCCGCGCCACCGATCTGGCCAGCCGGCTCCGGTCGCGGGCGGGGACGCCCGCGCCACTGATCTGGCCAGCCGGCTCCGGTCGCGGGCGGGGACGCCCGCGCCACCGATCTGACCAGCCGCATCTTTATATCTTGAACTTGCCGACGAGTTGCTGGAGGGTCTCGGCCTGGGCGGAGAGCTGGCTGGCGGCGCTGGCGGACTGGGTTGCGCCTTGGGTGGACTCGCGTGTAACGGCGTTGATCCGTTCGACGTTTTTGGCGATCTCGCCGCTGGCGGCAGACTGCTCCTCGGCGGCGGCGGCGATGGACTGGACCATCGCGCGGAGGTTCTGACTGCTGGCAGTAATCTTAGAGAGGGCGCTGCCCGCGCTGGCGGCGAGTTCGACGCCGGCGGTTACCTTGGTGGTGCCGGCCTGCATTTTGGAGACGGCCGTGGTGGTCTCGGTCTGAATCTCGCGGATGCTCTGGGCGACCTCTTCGGTGGCTTTCTGGGTGCGTTCGGCGAGTTTACGCACCTCGTCGGCGACGACGGCGAAGCCCCGGCCGTGCTCGCCGGCGCGGGCGGCTTCGATGGCGGCGTTGAGTGCCAGGAGGTTGGTCTGGTCGGCGATGTCGTTGATGACGCCGATGATCTGCCCGATCTGCTCGGACTTTTTGCCCAGGCTCGACACGGCACCTGCGCTCTCGTTGACCTGCTGGGCGATGCCCTTCATCTCGATGACGGTCTGCTGGACGACCTCCCCGCCGTCGTGGGCGTCTTTGCCTGAGTTCTCAGCGAACTGCGATGCGTCGGCGGACTTTTTGGCGACCTCGATGACCGATGCGGACATCTCTTCGATCGCGGCGGAGACCTGCTGGGTCTGCTCCTGCTGGCTCTTCATGCCCGTGGACATCTGCTCGGCGCTGGCAGCAATCTCGGTGCTGGCGGCGGCGACGTTGCGGGTGGTGCTGGCGACCTCTTGGATGAGCGTCTGCACGCGGGAAACGAACTGGTTGAAGAAGCGGCCCATGTCGCTGAGTTCGTCGGTCTCGCTCTCGTCGAGGCGCTGGGTCAGGTCGTTGTTCTGGGTCATCTCGCCGATCTTGGCGAGCATCGCGGCCAGGGGGAGCTTGAGCGAGCGGGAGATGAAAAAGCCGAAGATCACCACGATCAAGGCGGAGGCGGTCATCGTGGCGATGATGTTCACTTTGGCAGACTGGGCTTGGGCGATGGCGGCCATGGTCTCTTGTTCTAGTTTGGTGGAGGTGGCAACGGAGAGTTCCTCGATTGCGCCCTGGCTGGTGGCGTAAAGCTCGGCCAGTTCGCCGGTTTGTATGGCGGCGGCGGCGTCCTTGGTCTTGCCCTCTCTGATGGCCAGGAGGTATTTGCTCTCGAAGATTTCGATGTACTTGTCAGACGCCGTGGTGGCCTTGGTAAAGAGGTCGCGGCTGTGTTCGTCGATGTTGCTGCGCCAATGGGTGATGCGCTCGCGGTACTGCCTGACGTTGTCGGCGTACTGGGTCAGGAGGGTCTGGACCGCCTCGGGCTTGGTGGCGACGAGTGCCTTGCGGATGCAGTGGTCGATGGGCAGCAGCGAGGCGGGAGGTGGCATGATGTCGGCTAGGAGGGTGCTGCGGTCGTTCAGCGCGTTGGCGACGGGGCTCCCGACGCGGATGTTATCGACGGTGAAATAGACGTACCCGCAGAGCAGAGCCATGACGACCATGACTGATGCGGACATGACGTTGAGTCGGGCGTTGACACGGATGCGACGCATGGAAATGGAGCTCATGGCTTGCTTCCTGGTTCGATCTAGGGTGAAGAGATGGGGACGGCGTGTTGACACTCAGTGAGGTGTCTGCATCGGATGGAGACTGCCGGCACTTTTCTGGCAGGTGAGAAAAACGGGTATGAGGACGGCGCTGGGGACGGTTGGGCGCGTGCAGGGGGTGATAAAAAGCTGGGCGGACGGCCGAGTGGGGGTGGGTGGTGCGGGGGGTTGCGGGTTCTCGGGCCTGGGCGGCGTGGTGCCGCTATCGTGCGGGCTTCAGTGGATACAGCACCTGGCCAACCTCCACAGCCAAGCGCCCTTGCACCGGGTGCGCGGAGCGATATGCGCCGATCGGTGACCGACGGGTGCGCGTGGGCGGTGATGATGGGGTTTGGGGACCAGTTTTTGCCGGCGTTTGTGCTGGCGTTGCACCTTGGTGAGCGTTGGGCGGGTTTGATCGCGACGCTGCCCGGGTTTTTGGGTGCGCTGCTGACGCTGCTGACGCCGTGGGGGGTTGAGAAGTTTGGGAGCCACAAGAGGTGGACGGTTTTGGCGGCGTGGTTGCAGGCGTTGATGTTTGTGCCGCTGGTGGTTGCTGCGCTGGTGGGGAGTATGCCGGTGTGGGCGGCGTTTGCTGTGGTTGGGCTTTATCAGTTTGGTGGGTTGTCTGCGGGTGTGGGGTGGAGCACGTGGATAGCGACGATCGTGCCAGGGGATCGTCGGCCGGCGTTTTTCAGTTTTCGCAACCGGATGATCTGGATTTTTCAGTTGATCGCAATCTTCACGGCCGGGTGGGTGCTCGAGCAGTTTCCGGGTGAGCGTGCGCTGATGGGCTTTGCGTTGGTGCTGTCGGTGGCGTGCGTGGCGCGTGGGGTGTCGGCGGTGCTGCTGGGGCGGATCAGCGAGCCGGTGCCGTTGCCGCACGGGCACCGGACGGTGGGGTTTGTTGAGGTCGCCTCACGGCTGGGGCATGGGCCGGAGGCGAGGTTGATTGTGTATTTGTTCCTGGTGGCGTTTGCGACGAACATCTCGCTGGGGTTTTTGCCGCCGTTTGTGCTTGGTGCGCTGGGGGAGCCGAAGCAGAACTGGGCGCTGGTGATGGGCGCGATGATGGTGGGGCGGATTGCGATCCTGTTTCCGCTGGGCGGGATCATCGGGCGGTTCGGGGCCAGGGGTGTGATGATGGCGGCGGGGGTTGGGATCGCGCTGGTGCACGGGCTTTTCCTGCTGACGTCGCAGGCCAGTGAGGTGCTTTCGCACGTGCCCGGGGTGGTCGGTGCGCACCCGAGGTTGGTGTATGTGATGGGTGTGCAGTTGATCGCGGGTGTGCTGTACGCGGCGTTTGACCTGACGAGCTGGCTGCTGCTGCTTCGGCACACGCGCGAGAGCGAGCGTACGAGCATGATCACGCTGACGTGGTCGTGCTTCTGGGTGTTTAGTTTCCTGGGCACGCTGGCCGGGTCGGGGGTGATCTCGGGGTTCCGGGTGGCGGGGAGCGAGCCGACGCAGTTTACGTACCAGGGGTATATGTGGGTCTTTGCGGTCGGCACGGGGGTGCGGGTGCTGACGCTGTTGCCGCTGCTGACGTGGGTGCGGGGGCTGCCGAGGGATTGAGGGCTGCGTGCGGGCGTGGTTACTACAGTGGTCGACACATGGGCAATATCAGCGATCTGTTGACGGTTGTGCTTGGGTTCTCAGCCATCATCTTTGTGCACGAGTTGGGGCACTTTGTTGTTGCGCGGTGGGCTGGGGTGCGTGTGCTGGCCTTTGCGCTGGGGTTTGGGCCTGCGCTGGTCAGTTACCGCAAGGGGATGGGCGTGCGGACGGGGACGAGTGAGCCTGCGTATCGGAAGATGGCGCGGGAGCAGGGGGATGGGCGTGGGCTGGTGCCGGGGGTCAGCCCGACGGAGTATCGGCTGAATGTCTTCCCGCTGGGTGGGTATGTGAAGATGCTCGGGCAGGATGATGCGGACCCATCGCACCGGAGCGAGCAGCCGGATAGTTACAACAGCGTGTCGATCCCCAAGCGGATGGCGATCATCTCGGCGGGTGTGGTGATGAACCTGCTGACGGCGGCGTTGATGTTTGTGGTGGTCTTCTATGTGGGACTCAAGGCCGAAAGCCCGCAGTTGGGGCCGATCGCCCCCGGCTCGCCGGCGTCCAAGGCGGTTGCGGTGGGGCACGCGGGGCCTGATGGGTTGCGGGCGGGGGACGTGGTCGTTGCGATCAACGGCGAGCAGGTCGAGGCGTTCAAGGACATCACGCTGGCGGTGGCGATGAGTCGGCGTGATGCGGCGATGGAGATTGAGGTGCTGCGCGGGGAGGATCGGCTGCGGTTCAAGGCGACGCCGAGGGTTGACCGCGTGAGCAACATGCTCGCGCTGGGGTTGCAGCCGGCCAACAGCGGGACGATCGCCAGGGGGATCAATGAGGAGGAACTCAGGCGTGCGGGGTTGCCTGCGGGTGTGGTGCCGGGGATGCGGCTGGCGGGTGGATTGACTGTGAGCGGACTGGATGAGAAGTTTGCCGGCAGCAACGGGGAGGGTGTGGAGGTTGTGTTTGAGGGTGATGGCGGAGGCGTGTCGATCACGGGGACGCTGCGTGGGCAGGCGGAGTTTGAGGTCGCGCGTGTGTCGCGTGCGGACGGGACGATGGTGCCGTTTGTTCATCTGATGGGGCTGGTGCCTGTGATGCGTGTGGGGAGGGTGGAGGAGCGTGCCGCGTCGGCTGGTCTGCGGGAGGGTGATATCTTCGCTCGGCTGGGGGAGATCGACTGGCCTGGGGTGGAGGAGGGGACCAGGCAGATCCGCGGGACGACGGGGCCGACGATCAACGCGGAGGTGCTGCGTGCGGGCAAAGATGGCGTGCCCGAGCGGGTGGTGCTCAAGGAGATTCCGGTGCGGGATGGGACGATCGGGTTCTACCCGCAGGCGATCCCGGCCGAGGGTGGCCAGGGTGGTGGATTGCCGGCGTTGATCCTTGCGCGCTGGCCGCGCGGGAGTGTTACGGACGGCAAGGGCGAGCCGGTCGCGGTGCCGGGCAGTGCGCTGGTTGGGTTGCTGCCTGGGTCGATGGTGGTGGGTGTCGATGGGACGCCAGCGACGACGATGACGCAAGTGCGCGGCGCATTGCAGTCTGCGGCGCGTGCGGGGCGCGAGCAGGTGGAGGTGTCAGTCAAGCTCCCTGACGCTGCGGGCACGATCGAGAGCCGGAAGATTGAGTTGACGGCGCTCGACCGCGAGCGGTTGCTTGCGTTGGGGTGGAGCAGCCCGCTGGATGCATTGATCTTTGAGCAAAAGCAGGTGCTGCTGCGGCGGAGCACGCCGATGGGTGCGATCGCCAAGGGGGTCCAAGAGACGCACAAGATGGTGCTGACGACGTACCTGACGTTTGCGCGTTTGTTCCAGGGGTCGGTGAAGATGGAGCACCTCAAGGGGCCGATCGGGATTGCGCATGTGGGGACGATGATCGCCGACCGGGGTTGGGTGTGGTTGCTCTTTTTCATGGCCGCGCTGAGCATTAACCTGGCGGTGGTGAACTTCTTGCCGTTGCCGATTGTGGATGGTGGGCACTTTGTGTTTTTGTGCTACGAGGCGATCACGGGCAAGCCGGTGAGCGTCGCGGTGCAGAACGCGGCGACGATCGCGGGGCTGGTGCTCATCGGCAGTGTGTTTCTGATCACGACGTATCAGGACCTGATGAACCTGATCAGGTAAGACACAACCCTCTGTGCTGATTGCCGATTGCCGATTGCCCATCGCGGATTGTGCTGCCTTTGCCGGTGAGTGCCTGTGTTTTCTGCGCTAAAATGCAGGCATGAGCACATCCAGGCCGCCGTTTGTGATGATTGTCCGCGACGGGTGGGGTGAGAACCCGCACGCGTCGCACGATGGGTTCAACGCGGTGAAGATCGCCCGCGAGCGGGGGTTGACGCCGGTGGATGATGCGTTGCGGCGGGACTGGCCGTGGGCGTATGTCAGGACGTGCGGGCTGGACGTGGGGGTTCCTGCGGACCAGACGGGCAACAGCGAGGTGGGGCACCAGAATATTGGTGCCGGGCGGATCGTTGACCAGGAGGTGGTGCGGATCAGCAAGGCGTGCGAGAGCGGGGAGATTGCCGAGAACGGGGCGATCAAGGGGGCGATACTCGCGGCGAAGAAGTCTGGCGCGATGGTGCACCTGATGGGGATTGCCAGCGACGCGGGGGTGCACGGGCTGCTTGCGCATCTATATGCACTCTTGCGGGCGTGCAAGAAGCATGGGCAGTTGAAGGTGGCGGTGCATCTGTTCACCGACGGGCGGGATACGCCGCCGCAGAGTGGGAGGGGTTATATCCGGCAGGTGCAAGAGCAGATCGATGCGCTGGGCGTCGGTGTGATCGCGACGGTCGCGGGGCGGTACTTTGCGATGGACCGGGACTTTCGCTGGGAGCGCGTGCAGCTGGCGTATGACGCGTTGACTGGGCGTGGGGGGTTTACCACCGCGGCCTCGGCGGATGCCGCGATCGAGCGGGCGTACAAGCACCCAGCGACGCCGAGCCAGAACGGAGATGAGTTTGTGCATCCCGTGGCGATCGGTGCGACACCGGAGGGTGTGCGTGCGACAAGGATCAAGGATGGGGACAGCGTAATTTTTTACAACTACCGCGGCGACCGGCCGCGTGAGTTGGCGATGGCGTTTGTGCTCGATGATGCGCAGTGGGCAGGCGTCAAGGCCAGCCCCGACAGCGGCGTGCGCGGTTTTGACCGCGGCGTGCGCGTGCGGACGGAGTTTGTCGCCATGACGGCGTGGAGCCAGGACCTGGCGCCGTTGATGAAGGTGGCGTTTGACAAGCCGCCCAAACTAGTCGGGATTCTCGGGGAGGTTTTGAGCAAGGCTGGCCTGCGGCAGCTGCGCGTGGCCGAGACGGAGAAGTTCCCGCATGTTACCTTCTTCTTCAACGACTATCGCGAGGCTCCGTTTGGCGGTGAGGATCGCATCAACCCACCCAGCCCGCGCGTGGCAACGTATGACCTCAAGCCGGAGATGAGCGCGGCGGCGGTGCGCGACGCGGTGCTCGGTGCGTTGGCCTCGGCCACACGCCCCGATGTGGTGATCGTTAACTTTGCCAACTGCGATATGGTGGGGCACACGGGGAACCTGGAGGCTGCGATCACAGCCGTGGGTGTAACCGATGCGTGCGTGGGGGCGATTGTGGATGTGACGCTGAAACTCGGCGGGAAGCTGGTCGTGCTTGCCGACCACGGCAACGCCGAGCAGATGTGGGACCCGGAGTCCAACAGCCCGCACACCGCGCACACGATGTACGACGTGCCGGTCTACGCCATCGGCGCGGGGCTTGAGGGCCGTCGGCTGCGCGGGGACCAAGAGCGGGCGGGGTATCTGGACGCTGGGAAGCGTGCGGGGCGCGGCAGGCTGGCGGATATCGCGCCAACGGCGCTAGAGATGATGGGGCTGCCGAGGGTGCCGGAGATGGCCGGGCAGAGTTTGCTCAAGGCATAAGTGGGTCGGGGGTGCGGCAGTTGTGGGTGTGGGCTGGATGCGGGTCTGGCGTATCGGACTGTGCGTGGTTTCGGACGTTGGCCAAGTGGGATCGGACGTGCGCTGGCCAATAAAGCTTGAGGCGTTGCCGGGGGTGCGGGCGGGAGTGTTAAGAGTGTGTGGTTTGGGCGTTGCTGCGCTCACGGGGTGATGTTGGCGGCACGATCGATGCGGGCCATGTTCACGCCACTGACTCGCCGAACGACTGTTGCTCTTGGCCTGCACTCGTCGCCACGTGTGGACGCGGCGTTGTGGCAGCAGGTGGAGATCGCCTTGGACCAGGTGGGTCAGCTCGAGGCCGTGCTGGGGGATGTGGACTTTGAGTTGATCGTCGGCGAGCTGTGTGGTGGTCGGTCGGTGCGGCCGAGCGCGCGGGCGGTCGAGCGTGTGGGTGTGATGCGGGGGCACTACCAGCGTGATGAGCGCGAGCGTGCGCAGGTGCGTGCCGGTGCGGACGAGGCGGGCTGCCGAAGGCTGCTGGGTGTGGTGGAGATGACCTTTGCGGGGCTGCCGACGCTTGGGGGTGTGCTCGATGGGGAGCAGTTCTGCCGGTACTTGTCGGTGGGCGTGCGGGACCAGTTGAAGATGACGGGGTTCCTGGCCGAGGTGCGATCGCTGGTCCGCCAGTGGGTCAACGGCCGGCAGGCGGCGTGAGAAGGCTTGCAGATCGCGTGCTGCTGAGATTGTTTAGGGCGCGAAGAAGGCGTTGAGGAAGACGATGATGTCGTCGGCGGTGAACTGCCCGTCGGGGATGGTTGATTGGCCTGGGCCGGAGACGTCGGCCATTGCGTCGACGGCGAAGAAGGCGTTGAGGAAGACGATGATGTCGTCGGCGGTCTTCTGGCCGTCGGCCCTGCGGAGCTGCCCTGCGGAGGAGACGTCGGCGATGCTGGTGCGTGGCCCGGCGGTGGGGAAGTTGCCGGTGCCGCCCAGAGTCGTGCTGCCGCCGGTGATGCCGATGGTGAGCAGGATGTTGGCCGGCGGGGGGGGTGGCGTGGCGGTGCTTGGGGCAGGAAGGGCGAAGGGGATCGGGTTGGCCGGGTCGGCAGGGACGGGGGCGATGGGCTGGGTGGCGTTGAGCGTGAAGGTGACGCTGCCGGTCGCGCTGGTGCCGCTGGGGATGAGGCTGCCGGTTATAACAAGCAGTTGCGGCAGGTCGATCGCGTTGGGCGTGCCCTGGAAGGTCACCGAGCCGAGGACTCGCACGGGGACCGAGATGGTGAAGTCCACACCCCCGCCAACGCGTGGTGTGCCGATGGTTACGGCTTGGGCGTCCTGGGCGAAGGTCAGGTCGGTGAGCACGGCGTTGCCGAGGGGGATGGTGAAGGGGAGGTTGAAGAGGGGATAGGTGTAGTTGGGTGCGAAGGTGCGGAAGGTGGGCAGCGCGAGCGTGGCCGAAAGGGCGATGGTGGGGTCGGGGGAGGGGCCGATGGCATCGACGGCCAGGCCGAGCAGTTCGACGGTGTTGCTGAAACTGTTGTAGCGGACGACGACGCTGCCACGCGGGCTGGTGGCGGGCGTGCCGCTGCCTGTGGCCGAGGAGTTGTTGACGGCGATGGCCTGGTTGTTGGGCGCGGCTGTGGAGCCGCCGAAGAGGCCGTTGATGGTGCGCGTGCCGGTGGAGTTGGTTGTCTGGTCGTAGTTGCCCTTAAACGAGCCAGCGAAGTTGACGGTGAGGTTGGCGTTGCCGGTGAAGGTGGAGGCGCTCGTCAGCGCGAGTGTGTATTGGTCGGCCTGCGCGGGCAGGGCGAGCAGGATGGGCAGGAGCAAGAGCGGGGTGGTGATCGGTTTCATGGCTGCTCGTGTGGGCTTGGGTGGGGTTGGGAGGGGTACAACCTACCGCATTTTTCGGTACAAAGCAAGGGCCGGGGGTCCTGGATCGGTAAAGAGCCTGATGGAATCTTGATTCAGTGTCCGGTTCGATTGTTGCAGGGGGTTGGCGCTAGACTAGCACTTGCGTGTGATATTCCCACTGAAGGCTTTGAAAGGATATTTTATGCGTCAGATGTATCTTTCCTTGGTGCTTGCTGCGGGCTTGGCGTTGCCGGCGTTGGCCGATGGGCAGGGGACACCCCCGGCCGCCCCCACCCCGCCCGCACCCTCGGCACCGGCTGCCGCC